>Ga0302326_10000049_pt1 | contig 291706 bp, 295 predicted proteins | sample Palsa_T0_3_FD_202264 | JGI IMG/M metagenome (GOLD analysis project Ga0302326, IMG submission 202264) | Peat permafrost microbial communities from Stordalen Mire near Abisko, Sweden - Palsa_T0_3 | ecosystem: Environmental > Terrestrial > Soil > Palsa > Peat permafrost | place: Sweden: Abisko... | reverse complement strand
TCGACGCCGAGCGGCACGTCGTCGAGCCGACCGACGAGCGCTTCAGCGGCTTCGTCTTCAAGATCCAGGCCAACATGGATCCGCGCCACCGCGACCGGGTCGCGTTCCTGCGCGTGTGCAGCGGGACGTTCGAGCGCGACATGACCGTGCGCAACGTGCGCAGCGGGAAGGACGTGCGCCTGACGCGCGCGATGAAACTGTTCGCCTCCGAGCGCGAGTCGGTCGAGGTCGCCTACGCGGGCGACGTCGTCGGCCTCGCCAACCCGGGCGTCTTCGCGATCGGCGACACGCTGGCCCAGGGCAGCGGCGTGCGCTTCGAGCCGATCCCGGCCTTCGAGCCGGAACATTTCGCGCTGGTCCGCAGTATCGACACGGCGAGCTACAAGTCGTTTCAGAAAGGGATCGCGCAGCTGCGCGAGGAGGGAGCGATCCAGGTCTTCTACCCCTTTGGGCAAACCCGCAGCGAGCCCGTCCTGGCCGCCGTCGGCGAGCTGCAGTTCGAAGTCGTCAAATATCGTCTGGAATCGGAGTACAACGTGAAGACCGTCTTCCAATCGCTGCCGTACACGACCGCGCGGCGCGTGCGTGGCGACCAGCCGGTGGCCGGCGCGACGCTGGGCAGCAGTGCGCGGCTGGTCGAGGACTGGGACGGCGAGCCGGTCGCGCTGTTCGAGAGCGGCTGGAGCGTCAACTTGGCCGAGCAGTGGAATCCGGGCTTGCGCTTCGACCCGTTCGGGACGAAGGATCTGGAACGCGAGGTGCCGGCGTGAGCGCTCCGGCCAACGTCCCGCCCCCGAAGACCGCCGCGGCGCGTGCGCGCTCGCCGCAACGGATCTTGCTGATGATCGGGTTGGCCGTCGTGATCGTGCTGCTGGTGGCGCGCTCGTGCGCAACCCACGAGAGTGCACGCGAGAAGACCGTGCTCGTCTTCAACGAGGCGATCCAGCGCGACGACCTGGCCGAGGTGCAGAAGCTCGAGAACGTCGGGACCGCCGCCGACATGTCGCGCGCGCGACTGGGCCAGGCCGCCGACGCGCTCGCGCCGCTCGGCGCGATCAAGCGGGTCAAGGAGGTCACGCCCAAGGACGATCCGGATCGCGTGCACGAGTTCGACGTGTCCTTCGAGAAGGGCCGGGTGCACGAGCGAATCGAGTACGACCCGCAGGACCGTATCTTCCACTTCCACTACGACCCGCCGCAGACCGGGGGATGAGCGGCGAGGCGCCGTTCGCGGTCACGTTCGAGGACGTGCGGGCGGCGGCGCAACGGCTGCGCGGGATCGCGAAGCGGACGCCGATCGTCACCTCGCGCACGCTGGACGAACGCTCCGGCGCACGCGTCTTCCTCAAGGCCGAGAATTTGCAGCGGATCGGCGCCTTCAAGTTTCGCGGCGCGTACAACGCGATCGCGCAGCTCGACGGGGCGCAGCGCAATGCGGGCGTGGTCGCCTACTCGAGCGGGAACCACGCCCAGGGCGTCGCGCTGGCCGCGTCGTTGCTCGAAGTGCCGGCGACGATCGTGATGCCGGCCGACGCGCCGGCGGCGAAGCTCGCCGCGACGCGCGGGTACGGCGCGCAGGTCGTCATCTACGACCGCGAGCGGACGAACCGCGCCGAGCTGGCCGCCTCGATCGCCGCCGAACGCGGTGCGACGATCGTCCCGCCGTACGATCATCCGCAGGTGATCGCCGGCCAGGGAACGGTCGCGCTCGAGCTGATCGACGACGCCGGCCCGCTCGACGCGCTGCTGGTGCCGCTCGGTGGCGGCGGCCTGTTGGCGGGCTGCGCGCTGGCGTCGGCCGCGCTGAGCCCGGGCGTGCGCCTCTACGGCGTCGAGCCGGAGGCCGGTGACGATTGGGTCCGTTCGTGGCGGGCCGACCGGATCGTCGAGATCCCACTCCCGCACACGATCGCCGACGGCCAGCAGACGCGAGCACCGGGCGAGCTGACCTGGCCGATCGTGCGCCGGCTCGGCACCGGGGTGGTGACCGTCAGCGACGATGAGATCCGCGCCGCGATGCACTTCGCCTTCGAGCGCCTCAAGCTCGTCCTCGAACCGAGCGGCGCGTCGGCGTTGGCTGCCCTGTTGACCGAGAAGGTCGCGCTGCGCGGCGCGCGGGTCGGCGTCGTGCTCAGCGGCGGCAACGTCGATGCGGCGACGTTCGCCGACTGTATCGCGGCGGTCAGCGCGGTGCGGTAGACCGCCCCAGCTCGTAGAACTGCGGGTTCGGGCGCATGTCCATCAGGCCGGCCATGCGGTTCGAGAACCCGAAGAACGCGGCGACCGCCGCGATGTCCCAGGCGTCGTCGTCGCTCAAGCCGGCGGCATTGAGTTCGGCCAGGTCGCGGTCGGTCGCGACGAAGCCCGGCTCGTTGACGCGCGAGGCGAAGTGCAAGATCTCGCGCAGCCGCGGGCTCAGATCGGCCGTCCGCCAGTTGGTAGCGATCTGGTCGGCGACCAGCGCGTCCTTGCCCAGGATGCGCAGCGCGGCTCCGTGCGCGGTCACGCAGTAGAGGCAGTCGTTCTCGGCCGAGACGGCGACGACGATCGCCTCGCGCTCGGCGCGCGAGAGGCCGCTGGGGCCCTTCATCAGCAAGTCGTGGTAGTGCATGAAGGCTCGGAAATGCTCCGGCCGTTTGGCGTAGGCGAGGAACACGTTGGGGATGAACCCGATCTTCGCGCGCGTCTCCTCGCAAATCGCGCGAACGTCGTCGGGCATCTCGTCGAGCGCCGGCACGCCGAAGCGCGAAGGCGCCGTCTCGCGAACGGCGCCTTCGTTGAACGGTGGGTGACTACTTGGCTTGGGGGAGGTTCCCGCAGGCGACATAGGTCGCTACGTCGGTGGTCGAGTGGTGGACGTTGATCGCGTGAGGAACCTTCGCGAGGTCGGCGATCGTCACGTCGGGGATCGTCGTGGTCGACGCGCCGTCGACGACGAGCTTGAGCGGCTTGTCCACTTTGTCGAGCTTGTCGCACATGCCGAAGTGGATGTGCGCCGGCTGCGGGCCTTTGCTGTCGCCGCCGGTGAGCGCGAGGACGACGACCAGACCAGCGCTCGTGTCGCGGAGGGTGGCCGTCCCGGTCTCACCCGATTTGTTCTCCTCGAGGAGTTTGATGACGAGTGGTGCGGAGGGCGAGGGCGCCTGCGCGGTCCCCGCGAGGATTAACGCCGCGCCCAACGCGGCGGTTACGATAGCTTTCATACTTTCTTCATGCCTCTCTCAGGGGTAGGGCACTCGCTTTTCGGCCGTCATGCAAGACACCTGCGCCTTCATGCGACGCTGGTGGCGCGTACGTCGGCCTGGACCGCCTGCGCTGCGCGGCGCCCGGGGAAACCGCTCACGCAGCCGCCCGGATGGGTGCCCGATCCGCACAGGTACAGTCCGGCGATCCCTGACCGAACGGCGAAGCGGCGCTCGTAGATTTGGTCGGGGAGCAATTCGCCGTGGAAGATGTGACCGCCGCTCATCCCGAGCAGCGCCTCGAGGTCGGGCGCGCCGAGGGCTTGGCGCGCCTCGATCGCGGCGGGGAGGTTGGGCGCGTAGCGCGCCAGCGTCGCGACGATGCGGTCGGCGATCATCTGGCGGTCGGCGGGGAGCCATGGCCGGTCGGGCCGCTCGTACGGGAAGTACTGCGCGAACACCGAGAGGACGTGCTTGCCGGCCGGGACCATCGACGGATCGGTCGGCGACTGCATGAAGCACTCCAGCATCGGTGCCGGCGAGGCACCCTGCGCGTGCGCGTCGTCGTAGGCCGCTTGCAGGTAGTCGACCGAGGGCGTGACATGGATCGTGGCGCGGTGATGCGGCTGCAGCGCGCGGCCCGGCCGGGCAGTGAAGTCGGGCAGCTCGTTCAGCGCCAAGTTCAACTTGAACGCGACGCCGTTGCTGCGCCAGGCGCGCGCGCGGTCGAGCAACGCGTCCGGCACGTCGCCCGGCGCGAGCAACCGCAGGAAGAGCGTCTTGGGATCGGCGTTGACCAGGATCGCGCGCGCCTCGACGATCTCCCCGTCGCGCAGCTCGAGCGCCGCCGCGCGCCCGTCGCGCACGACGATCCGCTCGACCGCGGCGTCGGTGCGCAGCTCGGCGCCGTGGGCGCGCGCGGCGCCGGCCAGCGCCTGGGCGACCGACCCCATCCCGCCGCGCACGAAGCCCCAGGCGCCCTGCACGCCCAGCGCCCGGCCGGCGTAGTGGTGCGCCAACACGTAGGCCGTGCCGGGATCGCGCGGCCCGGCGTCGGTCCCGATCAGCCCGTCGGTGCACAGCGTCGCGGCCAGCACCGGCGTGCGCACGTAGCGTTCGACCAGCGCGGCGACCGAGCCGCGCAGCGTCGTTTGCACGTCGTCCGGGAAACGTTCGAACGAGGGCGCGGCGTCGTCGAACGAGGCGAACAGCAGGCCGCCCAGGCGCGTCGCCTCGCGTTCGAAGGCGGCGAAGCCGGCCACGTCGTCGGGGTCGAAGCGCGCGATCTCGCGCGCGTTCGCGTCCTCGTCGCGGCCGAGCAGCAGCGAACGGCCGTCGAGCAACGGCGTGAACGAGGCCGGATCTTTGCGGTAGGCTTGGTAGCCGTGCGCGGGCAGGTCGAGGTCGGCGACGATCGTCGGATCGAGCAGGCTGCAGACGTACGAAGCGACCGAGACGCGGTAGCCGGGCCAGACCTCCTCGGTCAGCGTCGCCCCGCCGAGCACCGCGCGGCGCTCGAGCACGACCGTGCGCAGCCCCGCCCGCGCACAATACGCCGCCGCCGCCAACCCATTGTGCCCGCCGCCGACGACGGCGATGTCGAAGGCGGTTCGGCCGAGTGCCACCGCTAGCGCTTGCTGCGGCGCTTGGGTTGGAATGGCTTGCCGGTGCGGTAGGTGCCGTGGCGGGAGAGCGCGACATCGACGTCGTCGCAGCCGATCGGAGTGAACTCGCGGCAATCGTGCGGGCGGGCCTCGTAGATCCCGCAGTAGTAGCGGCCGGAGCGCGAGCCGAGCAGGAAGACGCACTTGTCGGCGGTGTCGTGCGAGGCGTCGCCCTCCTCGGTGACCTTGCGCAGCCAGCCGACGTACGAGTCGTCGGCCGACGCGCGCTCGACGACGTATTCGTGGAGCGTCTCCTCATAGGTCATCCCGAGATGCGCGGCGATCCGCTCGACGTCCGACCGGCTGACGAACGGTTCGTACCCGCTGCAGCATTCGGCGCAGCCGGGTGGGCACGCCACGTTCTCCGGCAGATCGTAGAGGTGCTTGCGCGCGAGCTGGATCACCGCCCGCACCGCAGCGACGAACTCGGGGTCGTCGTTGTACTTGTAGACCCACTCGCGTTGCGTGATCGCGTTGGCGTTGTAGTGCCGCTCGGTCTTCTTGTTGTATTGAATCGTGACGTGCTCTTCGTCGATCTCGATCGATTCTACGGAGGTCATCGGTTCGAGGTCCAGCCCCGCGAGGCTCGTCGGTTGGCCCGTCTCGCGCGTGTAGCGGCGCAGATTGCGCAGCTCGCGGTGGGCGATGAGATCGATCGTCTCCTGCATGACGGGTGATTCGGTCTCGATGGCGGACGAACCCGGCGGCCTGGAGAAAGGGCGGTCCATGCGCCGACGACTGCCCGCCTCGGTTCGCCCTCCGACCGGAGCATCGCGCTGATGGCCCGCGGCGCGATCGGCGTCGATCTGGGCGGTTCGCACGTCATGGCGGCCGTCGTCGACGAGACCGGCCGGATCCAGGCCAAGTTCGAGCACGACGTCGCCGATCACGCGCCCGACGCGGTCGTCGCGACCCTGGCCGGCGTGGTGCGGAACGCGCTCGACGCCAGCAAGCTCGAGATCGCCGGCGTCGGGATCGGCTCGCCGGGCAACGTCGATCCGGTGAGCGGGACGATCCGCTGGTCGCCCAACCTCGGCTGGGAAGACGTGCCGCTGGGCAAGCGTGTGCGCGAAGCCTTCCCCAAGCTGCCGGTGTTCGTCGCCAACGACGCGCGCTGCGCGACGCTGGGTGAGTATGTGCACGGCGTCGGGCAGGGGACCGAGCATTTCGTGCTGCTCACGCTGGGGACGGGGATCGGCGGCGGGATCGTCGCCGGCGGCGTCCTCTCGCTGGGCGCGCAGATGGGTGCGGGCGAGTTCGGTCATCATCAGATCCGGCCCGACGGCGGCTTCGTCTGCAGCTGTGGGAAGATCGGCTGCTTCGAGGCGCAGGCCTCGGGGACGGGGTTGATCCGCCACGCGCTGCGCGTCGCGCCCTCGTTCCCGCGCAGTGCGCTGCTCGACGTCCCGCGCGAGAAGCTGGGCTCGAAGTCGATCCGCCGGGCCGCCCAGGTCGGCGATCAGCACGCCCTCGCCGCCTGGGGAGGGTTCTGCGACGACCTGGCGCTGGGTCTGGCCAACGTGATCGCGTTCGTGAACCCCGAAGTGATCGCGCTCGGCGGCGGGGTCTCGAGCGCCGGCGACTTCCTGCTCGAGCGAGTCCGGCCGCTGGTCGACGCGCTGACCGTGACCGTCCCACGCGGGACGACCCGGATCGTGCGCGCGACGCTGGGCAACGACGCCGGCGCGGTCGGCGCGGCGACTGCCGCGTTGCGCGGCGGCCTGATCGCGACGCTGCCGGCCCCCAGCCAACTCGCTGTAAGCGTTTCGTAAGCGACCCGACAGCGGCCCGGGTTAGGGTCGGGTCATGAACGACCGCGACGTACCCCCACTGTTGCCGCCGCTCTGCGAGGACTGCGGGCACCGGGCTTCCCTGCACCACCTCGACGGCTGCCGGGCCCTGCTGCTGGGCCGCGATGCCCCCTCACGCAGCTGCGCCTGCCAGACGACGCTGCGCGAGATCCTGGGCAGTCGCTACCCGCGGCCGCCGGCCGAGCTGCGCGAGCGCCGGGTCGCCTCGAACTAACCCCCGCCGGCCGCGCCGCCTACGGTGCGTGGGCGGGCGCGTCGAGCGCGAGCGCGGCCATCATGCGCACGCCCGATCCGAAGGCCGACTCGTCGACGTCGAAGCGCGCGTGGTGATGCGGAAACGCACTGTGCGGGCCGCCGTTGCTGCCGATGGTGAAAAAACACGCCGGCACGCGCTCGGCGAAGAACGAGAAGTCCTCCGCACCCATCAGCCGCGGCACGTCGGCGACCTGGTCGGCGCCGACGACGTTCGCCGCCAGCGCGCGCACGTAGCGAGTCTGCTCGACGTCGTTCGACGTCACCGGGTAGCGCCAGATGTACTCGAAGGCGTAGGTCGCACCGGTGCTCTCGCACACGCCGCGCAGCACGCGTTCGATGCGCTCGGCCATCGCGGCGCGCACGCCGGCGTCGAAGGCGCGCACGGTGCCCAGCAGCCGAACGCGGCCGGGGATCACGTTGTGCGTCGTTCCACCGTGGATCGAGCCGATCGTGACGACGGCCGGTTCCACCGGATCGACGTTGCGCGAGACGACCTGCTGCACGGCCACCACGAACTGCGCGGCGGTGTAGATGGGATCGACCGAGAGATGCGGCGCGGCGCCGTGACCGCCGCGGCCTTCGATCGTGATCTCGATCGAATCGCTCGAGGCGTAAAACGGTCCTTCGTGAAAGCCGACTTGGCCGACCGGATGCGCCGAGGCCAGGTGCAATCCGTAGGCGCGCTGGATGCCGAAACGCTCGAGCACGCCGTCCTGGACCATCGCGCGTGCACCGCCCTTCCCTTCCTCCGCCGGCTGGAACAGGAAGCAGACGGTGCCGGCGACCTCGCCGCGCCGCGCGACGACCAGGCGGGCCGCACCCAGTAGCATCGCGACGTGACCGTCGTGACCGCAGGCGTGCATCGTGCCGTTGCTCTCACTGCGGTACGGAACCGTGTTTTCCTCATCGATCGGCAGCGCGTCCATGTCGGCGCGCAGCATGACGGTCTTGCCGGGCCGCGCGCCGTGCAAGACGCCGACGACGCCGGTGCGGCCGATCCCGGTGTGGACCTCGAGCCCCAGCGCCCGCAGCGTCTGGGCGACGAGCGCGGCGGTGCGCTCCTCCTCGAAGCCGAGTTCGGGATGGCGGTGCAGGTCGCGGCGTACCGCGACCACCTCGGCCAGGATCTCGGCCGAGGGTTCGATCGCGAGCGTGCCGCCCGCGCTCACCTCAGACGAGGGCGGCGGCGGCCTTCGTGCTCGGCGCCGGCAGCGGGGCCGGGACCGGCCGCCGGCCGTCGATCGCGATCCGTCCGATCAGCTCGGCGATCTTGCGCGAGCTGCCGCGCGGCGCGACAGCCGTCTGCTGCGCGCGCATGTTCGCCAACCGCTCCTGGTTGTGGACGATCCGGGCGACCGACGAGATGACCTGCGAGGTCGTCAAGGCGACGACGCCGATCCCGTTGGTCCGCACGTAGTCGAGGTTCCCGCGCTCTTGGCCCGGGACGTAGTCGTAGACGACGACCGGGACCTCGGCCACCGAGGCTTCGGCGATCGTCCCCGGGCCGGCCTTGGTGACCAGCAGATCGGCGGCGCGCATCAGCTCGGGAACGTCGTTGCGGAAGCCGAGCACGGTCATCGGCGTCGCGAGCGAGGGTGCCAGCTCGTTGAGCTTCTGGCGCAGCGCGGCGTTGCGGCCGGTGACCACGACCAGGTGGAAGTCGAGCCCGGCGCGGGCCAAGCCCAGCGTCGTCGGCAGCAGCTTCCCGCCACCCTCGCCGCCGGCCATCAGCAGGGCGACCGTCGCATCGACCGGCAGCCCGAGCTTCTTGCGGACCTCGGCCTTGGTCGCCGAGACGTCCTCGAAGCGCGGATGGATCGGGTGGCCGATCAGCATCAAGCGGTCGGGCGGGACCCCGCGCTCGATCGCCCGCGCGTAGACCTCGCGGGCCGGGACGACGGTCAGGTCGGCCTCGGGGAGCAGCCAGCCTTCGTGGACGCGGCCCAGGTCGGTCACGACGGTGACGATCGGGACGGACTGCATCCCCGCGTCGGCCCGGGCGCGCAGCGCCGCGTGGTTGAGCAGCGGATGGACCGAGACGATCGCGTCGGGCTGGTACTGTTGGAAGACGTCGCGCAGCCGTTCGCGGTACAGCGGCTCGCAGAACCGGACCAGCGTCCGATAGCGCCGCCGGCCGTTCGTCGCGTGATAGAGCGCGCCGTAGAGCGGCGGCGCGTAGCGCAGCGCCGCGCTGTAGGCCGAACCGAGTTTCGAGAGGGGAAAAGTGCAGTGGGTGGCGATGTCATCGATCCGCCACTCGAAACGAGTCGTTCCGTCGATCTCATCGAGCGCCGCGCCGATGGCTTGCGCACCGGCGCGATGACCGCCGCCCGTATCGGAGATCAGAAAGAGGACACGTTTGGTCAAATACGCCTCAGCTCGTCGGTTTGACAGCCGTCCGGCGCTTCAGAGCGACGGCGCGGCGAACCGGCGGAACACGTTTACGCTTGGGCGTCCAAGCTCGCAGGGCCACGATGGTGGCGCGGGCCGGGGCGTCGTAGAAGCGGAAGATGTCGCCGAACTCAGTCTCGGGGTTCCGGTGATGACCGTCGTGATCCTCGGGGAGGACGACCTGCAGGGCCCGGGCGACCCCCACCAACCAAGCGGGAGACCGCCAGCCGAGCTCGGTCGTATGCCGCCACCACACGTGTACTTGTCCCAGCACGAGGCCAAGCAGCGCGCCGCCCACCGAGAGCGGCGCGCACAGCGCCGCGACCAGGACGTAGGGAACCGCCCCCAGGACGCCGTCGAGCAGGACGGCCGGGTCGCGCGAGATGACCGCGTGGTCCCAGTAGGATCGCCTGCGGTCGTGGTGCGTGCGCAGATGGAGCTTGCCCCAGACGTGCTGCGGCACGTGATAGAAGAACGTCGAGGCGAAGTCGCCGACCACCAGAACGACGAGCATCGCTGCGACGGCGGCGACGAACGCGTGCGAGCCCGACACGATCGTGTTCACGCTGATCCTTACGTGGGTGGAGAGGGCTAACGGCGGATTGGTCCCAGCCTCTGGAAACCCTCTCGCCATCGCAACCGTGGCGGTCCTTGCCGCCGCCGTCGCCGGCGTCCGGCTCGACGAGCTGCACGAGGCCGCCCTCGCGTGGCGTATACCCGCGCCGGTCCCGGTTCTACGCGGCCTGCGACTTCTGACGGATGCCGGGCGCCGTGCCCCGGCGAGTGTCAAGATCGCGCGCGAGGCGTTGCGCGCCGACCCGGGGCTCGATCCGGTCGATGCGTTGTTGCTTGCGCAGCACGTCCTCCTGGCGGCGCGCGCGCAGCACCTCGCGCCGCCGTTCCTGGCCGCGACGCTGCTGCAAGAGTCGGCCTTCGACCAGCGCGCCATCTCCGTCGCCGGTGCGGTCGGGATCGCGCAGTTCACCGTCCCGACGGCAGGGATCGTCGGCGTCGACCCGTGGGATCCAAGCTCGGCGATCGACGGCGCGGCGCGTTTGTTGGCGCGCTACGTCGACGGGTATCGCGGCGGTCGCGACGATCCGTACGCGCTCGCGCTGGCGGCGTACGACGCCGGTCCGCTGGCGGTCGCCCGCTACCATGGTATCCCGCCGTACGCCGAGACGCGCGACTACGTCGCGGCCGTGCGCACCCGCTGGTCGCGCATCGTCGGGCGCTGAGAGGTCCCCGCGCGGGGGCCGGCCGGCCGGCCGACGGACCCCCCCGTGAAGGAGGCCCTTGCCTGGGTATAGGCAGCCCGAGGCCGGGGTGGCCAGGCGGCCGGAGCCTCGCCGCAACGCAGGCTGCAACCACACTCGAAACGCGGGGGTACGCCGGAACGTATGGCTTGGACGACGACGTCGGGTGCGCTTTCGGATCGCTTCACGCTCCATCGCGACCCCCACCCCGCGCGGGTCGCGACGTTCGCCGAGGACGTGCGGACGGGCCTGGGCACGCGGCCGCTGCAGCTCTCGCCGAAGTATTTCTACGACGACCTCGGCTCGGCGCTGTTCGAGGCGATCACGCGACTGCCCGAATACTATCTGACCCGCGTCGAGCGCGATCTGCTCGCGACCTACGGACGCGAGATCGTCGCCGCGTTCGACGACCCGTTGGTACTGGTCGAACTCGGCAGCGGGAGCGCGGCCAAGACGCGACTCGTGCTCGACGCGGTCCTCGAACGACAGCCGGCACTCACCTATCGTCCGGTCGACATCTCCGCCGACGCGCTGGCCGAGGCGTCGCTCGCGTTGACGGCCGCCTATCCGCGGTTGCGTGTCGAGGCATACGCCGGCGACTACTTCCCGCTGCTGCGCGAAAGACGGCTGTCCACCTCGCAGCGCGTCCTGGCGCTCTTCCTCGGCTCGAACATCGGCAACTTCGAACCCGACGATGCGCGCGCGCTACTCGTGCTGTTGGCCGGGACGCTGCACCGCGGCGACGGACTGCTGCTCGGCTACGATCTCAAGAAGGATCGCTCGATCCTCGAGCTCGCCTACGACGACCCGACCGGCGTCACCGCCGCGTTCAACAAGAATCTGTTGGCGCGCATGAACCGCGAACTCGGCGCCGACTTCGCGCTGGACGCGTTCGGCTTCCGGGCGCGTTGGGACGACGCCGGCGGCGCGGTCCGCTCGTCGCTGGTCGCCGAGCGCGCGCAGCGGGTGCAGATACCCGGCGCCGACCTGACGCTCGACTTGGCTCGCGGCGAAGCGATCCACACCGAGTCCTCGTACAAGTTCAGCCGCGAGGAGATCGTCGCGCTCGCGGCGCGCTGCGGTTTCGCCGAACGGCTGACCCACACCGACGCCGGCGGCCGGTACGCCCTCTCTCTGCTGACCGTTGCCTGAGGTCGGCGGACGGGAAATCCTGCGCTGGGGGCGGGAAGAGGGCACCCCGATGGAAGAGGTCGTCGGGATCATCGCGCACGACGAGGAACACGGGCCGATGGCGTTTCTCACCTGGGGCGGGTTTTTCGAGGGGCCGGAGCCGCTGCTCGAAGCGGCGCGACCGGCGATCGTGCGCTTCGGCGTTCCCCCGGAGGTCCGCCTGACGGTCGCCCGGACACTGCAGGACGTCGCGCGGTACCCGTACTTCTACGAAGGCTTGGTGCACTTCGCCGGGCCGCAGGCCAACCGTCCCGCGACGCTTGAGGCGGCGCGCGCCGCGTTGCGCGAAGGGCAGTCGCTCTACGGCTTGGGCCGCGTGCTCCCGGCGGTCTGAAGCGCGGCGCGCAACGCCGCCGCCCTCGGGGCGAAGCGCGCGATCGCCGCATCGAGCGCGGCGTCGCCGAGCAGCGCGTCGCGTTCGTCGTCCGCGACGACCGGCGCGTCGGTCCCTGAGCAGACGTAGGTCTGCGCGCGCGCCGGGCCGTGCGCGGTCGTGACCAGCACCTCGACCCGGCGGTACGCCGGGACCTCTTCCCAGGCGTCGGCGATCGCCCAGCCGGCGGGATCGAGGGCGACCACCACGCCGCGCACGAGCCCCTCGCGGCGCTGCCGCAGCGAGAGGTAGCCGCCGGGCAGCGCGACGCGCTCCCAGCCGGCCAGCGTCGCGGGCTGCGCCGGATACTCCGCGCCGAGCAGCGCGCGGCGCCGGTCGGCGCGCCGCAGCGTTCCGTACGCGAAGAGCGGTCTCATCGGCGCGCCCAACGCTCCGCGCCGCGCAGCGCGGCGTCGGCCGCGATCGCCAACGCCGCCGCGGCGAGCGCGCCGACGACGACCGGCTGCGTATGGTGCTCGGCCAGGCCTTCGAAGATCAGCGTCCCCAGCCCGCCGGCGTCGATCCAGCCGGCGACGGTCGCCAGCGCGACCAGCGTGATCGCCGCCAGCCGCACGCCGCCGAGCACGACCGGGAGCGCGACGGGGAACTCGACCCGCAGCAGCGTTTGGCGCGCGGTCAAGCCGAGCCCGCGGGCGGCCTCGACCAAGGCCGGGTCGACGCCGCGCAACCCCGCCACGACCCCGCGCACGAGCCCCAACTGCGCGTACACGACCAAGGCGACGATCGCGCTGAGCGGGCCGATCCCCAGCACGACGACCAGCAGCGCCAGCAACGCCAAACTCGGGATCGTGTAGAGCGCGCCGGTCGTCGCGAGGATCGCGGCGCCCAGTCGCGGCCGCCGCGCGGCGAGAACGCCCAGCGGCAGCGCGATCGGCAGTGCGATCGCGAGCGCGATGGCGACCAACACGACGTGCTCGCCCAGCCGCTGCGCGACGATGCCGCCGTGCGCGAGCAGATACGTCACGACAGCAGCGGCCGCTCGGCGACGAGCCGCCGCGTCTCGGTGTCGACGCCGACCAGCGAGCGCACGAAGTCGCCCGCCGGCCGCGCCAGGATCTCGGCCGGCTGCCCCGTCTGCACCACCCGCCCGGCGTTCATCACGACGACCCGGTCGGCCAGCCGAAGCGCTTCGTCGACGTCGTGGGTGACGAAGACGATCGTCGTGCCGATCTCGCGGTGGACGCGCGCGATCTCGTCCTGCAACGCGCGGCGCACGATCGCGTCGACGGCGGCAAACGGCTCGTCCATCAACAGCACGCGCGGCTCGGCGGCCAGCGCGCGGGCGACGCCGACCCGCTGCGCTTCGCCGCCCGAGAGCTCGCGCGGCTTGCGCGCGCGGTAGCGCGCCGGCTCCAGCGAGACCAGGCCCAGCAGCTCGTCGACCCGGCGGGCGATCCGCGCGCGGTCCCAACCCAAGAGCGTCGGCACGACCGCGACGTTCTCGGCGACCGTGTAGTGCGGGAACAACCCGACCGCCTGAATCACGTAGCCTATCTCGCGCCGCAGCAGCGTCGCGTCGCGCGCGCGCACGTCGCCGCCGTCGATCCGGACCGTCCCGCTGGTCGGCTCGATCATGCGGTTGATCGTGCGCACCAGCGTGCTCTTCCCGCAGCCCGACGGGCCGAGCAGGACGGCGAACGTCCCGCCGTCGATCGCGAGCGTGACGTCGCGGACCGCGAGCGTGCCGTTCGGATACTGCACGCCGACGCCGTCGAGCTCGACGCGCGCACCACCCGTGCGCCGCTCAGCCATGCCCGTCCAGGAAGTCGCGCGCCACGTCGGCGGGTTCGCGCTGCGCCGGGCCGTCCACTTCCCGGTTCAACCGGCGCATCGCCGCGGTGGTCAGCCGCGGCGCGAGCGCGTCGAGCGCCGGCGCGATCTGCGGGTGCGCGGCCAGCGCGGCGGGTCGCACGACCGGCGCGGCCTGATAGGCGGGGAACAAGTGCTTGTCGTCGGCGAAGACGACCAACCGGTCCGTGTCGATCTCGCCGTCGGTGGTGAACGCGACCACGACGTCGACGGCGCCGCGCAGCAACGCGTCGTACTTCACCCCGTTGTCGAGCTGCACGATGCGGCGGAAGCGGAAGCCGCCGTAGACGCGCTGCAGCCCGGGGAGGCCGTCGGCGCGGTGCAGGAATTCGGGGACCGTGCCGAGCGTGAGCTGCGGCGCGGCGCGCGCGACGTCGCTCAGCGTGCGCAGCGCACGGCGCGCCGCGGTCGCTGCCGTCGCGGCGAGGGCTTGCGAGTCGTCGAACGGCGCCGGCGCGAGCCACACCAACCCGAAGCGCTCGCGGTAGGCGCGCGCGACGGTCGCGTAGGCCAGCTGCGGATCGGCGATCGGCGCCTGGTGCAACACGTCGAGCAGCGCGGTCCCGGTGTACTCGGGGTAGAGGTCGATGTCACCGCGCTGCAAGGCGCGCATCGCGATCGCCGTCGCACCCAAGTCGAGCCGGCGCGCGACGCGCAGGCCGCGCCGCTCGAGCGACTGCGCGTAGAGTTCGCCCAGGATCAACTCCTCGGTGAAGTTCTTCGACCCGACGCGCGGCGAACCGGAAAGTTCGGCGCAGCCGGCGAGCGGCGCGGCCGCCAGCAGCGCGAGCGCGCGCCCGCGATTCGGCATCCCGCCGGTCACACCGCGAGCCGCCGCTGGAGCGACCCCAGCGCGGCGTCGACGGCGAGGGCGAGCGCGGCCACCGACAGCGCGCCGAGCAGCAGCTCGCGCAGGTCGCCGCCGGCGAACCCGGCGACGATGTAGTCGCCCAAGCCGCCGGCGCCGATGAAGGCGGCTAAGGTCGCCGAGGCGACGACCTCGACCGCGGCCGTGCGCACGCCGACGGCGGCGACGGGGAGCGCCAAGGGCCAGCGCACGCGCAGACCGATCTGCCGCTCCGTCATCCCGGTCCCGCGCGCCGCCTCCAGCGTCGCCGACGGGACCCCACGCAGCCCAAGGTCGGCGTTGATCAGGACCGGCGGCAGTGCCAGGACGACCAGCGCCAGGAGCGCCGGCGCGAAGCCCAGACCCAGCAGCGGGAGGGCCAGGATCAGCACCGCCAGCGAGGGGACGACCCGCAAGCCCCCGGCCAGCCCGAGCACGAGGACGCGGGGGAGTCCCCGGTCGGCGCACAGTCCCGCGGCCGGAAGCCCGATCGCCAGCGCGAACGCGAGCGCCGAGCCCGCCAGGACCACGTGCTGGCCCAAGTGCGCGATGAAGTCCGCGATCAGGTGCCGAACCACCCGGAAACCATGATCACCGGTTCGCAGGCCGATTCCGAGCTCCGCCCGGCGCCTGCGCCCGTACCCGAGTCGGCGCCTGCACCCGCGCTGGACGACCCGGCGCTGTACATCAACCGCGAGATCTCGTGGCTCGAGTTCAACGACCGCGTGCTCGAGGAGGTGCTCGACGAGCGCAACCCGCTGCTCGAGCGGCTGAAGTTCGTCGCGATCTTCGGAACCAACCTCGACGAGTTCTTCATGATCCGCATCGCGGGTCTGATGCAGCAGTTGGCCGCCGAAGTGCACCGCCGCTCCGACGACGGCCTGCTCCCCGAGGAGCAGCTCGAACTCGTCAGCGCGCAACTGCGCCGTTCGCTGGCCCGGCTGGACGACTGCCTGCGCCATCAGCTCCTGCCGGCGCTCGAGCGGCACGGGATTCGGATCCTCGGCTACGACCAGCTCGATGCCGCGACCCGGCGTGCGATGCGGCGCTACTTCGACGAGCGCGTCTTCCCCGTGCTCACGCCGCTGGCGATCGACAAGGGGCACCCGTTTCCGTACATCTCGAACCTGTCGGTCTCATTGGCCGTCGAACTCGAAGAGACCGGGCCCGAAGGCGTGGTGAACTACATCGCGCGGGTCAAGGTGCCGGCCTCGCTGCCGCGCTTCGTCCCGGTCGAGTCGGCGCCGGCGGGGCAGCGCTGGTTCGTGCTGCTCGAAGAGATCATCGCGCACAACCTGGAGGCGCTCTTCCCCGGGCTGCGCGTGCGCGCGTCGTACCTGTTCCGCGTCACGCGCGACGCCGACCTCGACTTGCAGGAGGACGAGGCCGACGATCTGTTGCGCGCGATCGAATCCGAGTTGCGCAAACGGCGCTTCGGCGAGCCGGTACGCCTGGAGATCGAGGCCGGGATGCCCGACCGCCTGCGCGACATGGTCTTGGAGGCGCTCGAGCTCGACCGCAGCGACTGCTACGAAGTCGAAGGCCTGATGGGGACCGCCGACCTGTGGACGCTGGTCAACATCGACGACCCGGCGCTGCACGATCCGCCCTTCACGCCGGCGATCCCCAAGCGTTTGATCGGCCAGACCGACTTGTTCGCGGTGATCCGCGAGGGCGATCTGCTCCTGCACCACCCGTACGAGTCGTTCGATCCCGTCGTCCAGCTCGTGCAGCAGGCCGCCAGCGACCCGAACGTCCTGGCCATCAAGCAGACCCTGTACCGCACCTCGGGAAACTCGCCGGTCGTCGGCGCGCTGATCGGCGCGGCGGAGAACGGGAAACAGGTCGCCGCGCTGATCGAGCTCAAGGCGCGCTTCGACGAAGAGAACAACATCCACTGGGCGCGCACGCTGGAGCGCGTCGGCGCCCACGTCGTCTACGGCGTCGCCGGGCTCAAGACGCATGCCAAGGTGACCTTGATCGTGCGCGACGAGCCGGACGGGATTCGCCGCTACATGCACTTCGGCACCGGCAACTACAACGACAAGACGGCCCGCATCTATACCGACCTGAGCCTGTTCACCTGCCGTGCCGATCTGGGCGCCGACGCGACGCAGCTCTTCAACGCGTTGACCGGTTTCTCGAAAGCCGACAGCTACGAGCAACTGCTGGTCGCGCCGGTCGGACTGCGGACCGGGTTCGAGGAGCTGATCGAGCGCGAGACCGCGCACGCCCGAGCCGGCCGGCCCAGCGGTATCGTCGCCAAGCTCAACGCGATCAGCGACGCCGGGATCGTGCAGGCACTCTACCGCGCCTCCCGCGCCGGCGTGCCGATCGACCTGGTCGTGCGCGGGATGTGCGTCTTGCGCCCCGGTCTGCCGGGGGTGAGCGAGACGATCCGCGTGCGCAGCATCGTCGGCCGCTTCCTCGAGCACTCGCGCGTCTTCGTCTTCACCAACGCCGGCGAGCGCGAGGTCTACATCGGCAGCGCCGATTGGATGGGCCGCAACCTCGACCGCCGCGTCGAGACAGTCCTGCCGGTCTTCGATCCGTTCCTGTGCGACGCGATCTGCGACGAGATCGTCGCCGTCTATCTGAAGGACAACGTCAACGCGCGCATCCTGCGCTCCGACGGCTCGTACGAGCGGCGCCAGGTGTTGCCCGGCGAGCCGCGCGTCGATACGCAGCAGATCTTCCTCGAGCGCTCCCAGACCGTCTAGGCGTCGCCGCCGCTCTAGCGGACGTCGAAGCCGTGGGCGGCGAGGATGGCCTTGACCGGCGCGCTGGTCAGGTAGGCCACGAAGTCGCGGGCGGCGGCGCTGTGCTGCGACGCCTTCACCGAAGCGACGACGAAGGGCACCGTGATCTGCACGGCGGGTGGAAAGTCGACCTTGACCATCTTGGCCGGATCGATGTCCGAAGAGAACACGAAGACGGCGTCGACCGTGCCGTCGTCGAGCGCGGCGAGCAAATGCAGGATGTCGGTCTTCTTGATCTGGATGTTCGCAGCATAATGGACCGCAAAATCTTTGCCGTATGCTGCGACGAGCTTCTGCGATTCCTCGTCCTGCCAGACCGAGGCCGCCGAGCCGGCCGTCCCCATCCCCAGGCGGACACCCGGTTTGGCCAGGTCCTTGGCCGAGGTGATCTTGCCGGCGGCGGCCTTGGCGACCGCGATCACCGTGTGCGATTTGTAGATCGGAAGAAAGGCGTCGACGGCATCGGTGATCTTGGGCTCAACGACGAACTGGCCGATGACGATCACGTCGGCGGCCGCGCCCTGCTCGACCTCTGCTTTGATCACCGCGCCGTTGGAAAACGTCCCCTGGATCGTGATGTCCGGGTGTGCCTTCTCATAGGCGGCGGCGATCTCGAGCAAGGCCGGTTTCATGTTCGAGGCAACCAGCACGTTGAGCGTCGTGCGCTCGGCGGCTGTCGCCGGCAGGGCGACGGCGGCGAGCAGCGCGGCGATGAGAACGGCGGGACGGAGGCCGCGAAGCACCAGCATGCGCTGCCTCAGCCCGTCAGCGCCAGCCGGTCGTAGGCGTGCGCCTCGAAGAGCGCCGCTTCGTCCTGGTGGGCGACGGGGAGTGGGGACACTGCGTCGCCGCGGACGCGGAACGTACCGACCAACTCGCCCAACCGGTCGGCATGCTCGCGCAGCATCGTCGCGCTGGCTTCGATTTGCCGCATCTGCGCCGAGAGTTCGAGGGTCGACGACGAGACGTCGTCGACGCCGGCCGACTGCTCCGTAGCACCCTGCGCGACCGGCCGCAGGCTGGCCGCCACCGCATCGGTGGACTGGCGCATCTCGCCGGCGGCGGCCGCATTCTCCTCAACCACCGCGGAGACGCTTTCAACGTTGCGGGTCAGGCCGCTCGACGTCGCGCGCATCCGTTCGGCGCGTTCGGCGACGTCTTCCGCACCGGTGCGGGTGCGTTCGATGGCCGACGCGACTCCTAGGAACGCCGCCGATGCGCGCTCCGCCAGCGAGCGGGTCTCGGCCATCGCGGAATCGGACTCGGAGAGGCCCGTCGCCACGGCGAGCGTCTCGCGCCGGATCGCGCCGAGGATCCCGGCGATTTCCTTGGTCGAGATGGCCGAGCGCTCGGCCAGCTTGCGGACCTCGTCCGCGACGACGGCAAAGCCGCGCCCCAGATCGCCGGCGCGGGCGGCTTCGATTGCGGCGTTGAGCGCGAGCAGATTCGTCTGCTCGGCAATGGTGGAGATCGTATCGAGGATGCCTTCGACTTCGACCGAGCGTTCCTCGAGCGACGCCATCGCGCGCATGACGGCGTGCGACTGCTCTTGAAGCCGCTCGATCGCCGCCTCGGTGCTGTTGACGGCGGCCGCCCCGGCGTCGGCTTCGCGATCGGCGCTGCGGGTGGCTTCGGAGAGCCCGCCCGCCAGCGTGGCGAGCGAACGCAGGTCGGTATCGAGCTCGCGAACCGCGTTCGCCGACGCTGCCACGGAACTCGCCTGTTCGACCGCGCCGCTCGCGATCTGGGCCGCGATACGGCTGAGGGAGTCGGCCGATTCGCTGCCGGCGCGGCCGTGATCCGCTTGGCTCTTGGCGACGTCGGCCAGGCCGTGCATCGAGCGCGAGATCCCATTGATCGCGTTGGTCGAGTGCGCCGTTGCCTGCGACATCTCGGCGCTCACGCGTCCGACGATCTCGGAGGTGACCGCGACGGATCCGATGGCGTCGCTCAGGCGTGCGGTGGCGCTCCCGTATTCGCGCGCGATACCGGTCAGCCCGTCGGCCAGCGCACCGTACGCGCGGGCGAGGTCGCCGATCTCGTCGCCGCCACCGACCGAGAGCGCTTCCGGGGCGAAGGTGAGCTCCGAGCGCAGATCGCCCGAGGCGAGATCGGCGAACGCCGATGAGAGGGCTGGAAGGTCGCGCGACGTCACGGTCGAGATCGCGGCGGAGACGCGGCGCAAGCGCCGGGAAAGCGACAGGCTCAGCAGCGTAGCGATCGCGATCGCCGCTGCGACCGAGATCAAGCCGGTCAGCACGAACTGCAGCCGGGCACGATCCTGTGAAGCGACCAGGTCGGAGAAGAGCTGCGTGAAGAGCGCCGGCGTCTTGATCGAGCCGTCGTCGATATACGCGCCGACCTCGAGGAACTGGTCGACCTTCGTCTTGAGGACGAGCAGGTCACGCACCGCGGCGTTGCGGTTGTGCAGCGTCAACTCGTTTTGGATGCGGTCGGACAGATCGGTGATCGCGGTGATCTGCGGCGTTGCGTCGTCGAGCCAGCGGCGGAAAAGCGGATGATCGGCGGCATAGATGTTCAGCGCCGTGGTGTCCTCGTCCAAGCGGGTCTTGGCATCGTCGCTGCCGGCCAGGAACGTTTTGTCGTAGCCGATTGCGTAGCCGCGCAGGGACGACTCGAGGTTGACGACCTGCAGCGCCGCGTCGCGCGTCTCACGCGAGCTCGGGATCGCCTGGACGATCGCCTTGGTCTGCGACTGGGAAAGGTTCGTCGAGATCACCGCCAGGGTCGACTGGATGCCGACCAGGACGACGCAGACCCCGAAACCCGCGCCGAGCTTCGCGGCCAGGGGCCAGCGCCGCTCAGCGGACATCGAAACCATGGTCGGCGAGAATCGCCTTAGCCGGCGCGCTGGTCAGATAGGCCGCGAAGTCGCGGGCGGCGGCGGCGTGCTGCGACGCCTTCACCGAGGCGGTGACGAACGGGACGGTGATCCGCAGGTCGGGCGGAAAGTCGACCTTGACCATCCGAGCCGGATCGATGTCCGATGAGAAGACGAAGACCGCGTCGACCAAGCCGTCGTTGAGCGCGGCCAGCAAGTGCAGGATGTCGGTCTTCTTGATCTGGATGTTCGCGGCGTAGTGGGTGGCGAAATCCTTGCCGTAGGCCGCTCCCAGCTTCTGCGTCTCCTCGTCCTGCCACACCGAGACCGCCGAGCCGGCCGTCCCCATCCCCAGGCGCACGCCGGGTTTGGCGAGGTCCTTGGCCGAGGTGATCTTACCGGCCGCGGCCTTGGCGACCGCGATGACGGTATGCGTCTTGTAGATCGGGAGGAAGGCGTCGACGGCAGCCGCGATCTTGGGCTCGATGACCAGCCTGCTGATGACGATCGCGTCGACCGCGGCGCCCTGCTCGACTTCCGCATCGATCACGGTGCTGCTGGTGAACGTCCCCTCGACCGCGACGTCCGGATGCGCCTTCTCGTAGGCCGCGGTGATCTCGACGAAGGCCGGCTTCATGTTCGAGGCGACCAGCACGTTGAGCGTCGTGCGATCGGCGGCCGAGGCCGGGAGCGCGCCACCGGCGAGCAGCGCGGCGAGCAGCGCGGCGGCGGGGAGCAGACGAAGCGACATGGAGCGGTCCTCTCGATGGTCCGCCGCACCAGCCCGACGGCACGCCGATCGAGCGCACAGACGCACCCGATCACTGCAAGGGTGATCGGCAGGGCATCACGTTTAGGCGAGCGCGCGCCGCTACGAGGGCGTTAAGGTTCCGTCAGGCGGCAGTGCGAGAGGTCGCCGAGGTTCCTCGCCGACCAACCGCAGGATCAGCTCCCACTCGTGCGGGCCGACCGGCTGGACGGAGAGGCGTTGGCCGCGGCGCAGGAGCGGCAAGTACGCCAAGGCCGGGATCGCGCGCAGCTCGTCGAGCGCGATCAGCCGTGGAAACGCGCGGACGAAGCGCACGTCGACGCACCACCACTTCGGCGCGTCGGGTTTCGAGGTCCGGTCGTAGTAGGGGCTCTTGCGGTCGAACTGCGTCGAGTCAGGATGCGCCGCCGCGACGACCTCGCACAGGCCGGCGATCCCCGGCGGCTTGACGCTCGAGTGGTAGAAGAAGCCGAGCTCGCCGACGGCCATCTCGCGCATCAGGTTGCGGGCCTGGAAGTTTCTTACACCGGACCATTCGGTGCGCCCGTCGCGCTCGAGATCGGCGATCGAGAAGGTCTCGGGCTCCGTCTTGAAGAGCCAGTGTCGCGGCACGACCCGAGCGTTCGACGATCGGCCGATGAGAACCGTTCCCAGATCGACAACCGGCGCAGGAGCCGCAAACCGCCGGCTTAAAGGAGCGATAACGTCGCCTTGCTATCGTGCGGGGCGAAGCAGGGTCGAACAGACGTACCGGACCGCTATCAAGTCCGGTGTGTTTCGGTTTCACCCAAACCCCGTTTCCGTCGCTCTCGCTCGCGCTGCCTCCTTCGAAGGGAACTTCATGCGTCTCGCTTTCATGGCGCTCGGCACCACGGTCCTCGCAGCCGCCGCCCTCGCCGCATGCACGACCTCGAATCCCAATAACGCCTACATCGCGCCGCCCAGCGGCCCGGTAGGCTCGGGGGCGCTCGCGCTGAGCGCGACGGCGTCGGAGCAGCAACAGCTGCCGGGGGCCGACGGGATCAGCGGTGTGGTGACCTACGGCCAGGGCAGCGGCGTCGTCACGGTGGCGACGTCGACGATGGCGCCGGCCGCGACGATCCCGGTCGAACCGTCGGCCCTGCGTCGCACCAAGAGCGGGACCAGCCCGACGGTCTTCTACGTGACGATCTCGAGCCAGAACGGGGCGACGTTGAGCGGGTTGCCGGCGATCGCGCTCGTCCTGCCCTCCCCAGCCGCCACGCCGTACCAGGAGGCTCAGTTCACCGGCACCGGGTGGACGAACGTCGAGGTCGGGATCATCAAGGGCGACTCGGTGCAGTTCGATTCCACCACCAAGCCGATCACGATCCCGGCCGGCGGAGCGCTGTACCTGGCGATCTATCAGGGCAGCTACCCGGCGCCGACGCCGACGCCGACGCCGACGCCGCAGGCGACGCCGACCAATGTCCTCGCCGACCCAGGCTTCGAAAGCGGCAGCGCGGTCACGTACACCTGGCCTGCGTCGGGCTCAGGGACACCGCCGGTGCCGACCACGACCGGCTGGACGCAGTGCTCGATCACGGCGACCGAAGCCGGCGTCACGGCACCGCACGCCATCTCGGCCTATACCCCGACCCCGAACTCGACGCCCGCCGCCGTCATCGCAGCGGCAGGGACCTCGATCCCGGTAGGCACCGCCACACCCTTGCCGACGGTGACCACCTCGCAGGTGCACTCCGGCACGTACGGTGCGGTCTTCGGCGCACTGTTCAGCAACTACAACGCCGCCAACTTCGCCTATGACGGTCTCTGCCAGAAGGTCACGATCCCGACGGACGCGACGATCTCGCTCTTCCTGTGGGGGAACGGGAACGAAGGCGCGACCTACCTGGACTTCGACGTCATGTTGCTCGACACGAGCGGCAATCTCGTGGCGACGCTCGACGACCAGGCGGACATCACGGCCACGAGCTCCGGTGACACCTCATGGCAGATGGTCTCGGTCCCGTCGTCGACACTCGCGCCATACGTCGGCAAGACCTACGAGCTGTTCGTCGGTATCTGGACCAAGGCCGGCAGCGGCAGCGGCTCGACGAAGTACAGCGGTTACTACTTCGTCGACGACATGAGTCTCTCGGGCATCCCGTAACGATCGGATCGGTTCCCCCGTCGCACGCCGCGGCGTCGGCGGGGGAGCACCTCCGTTCATCTCCCGCACCTCGCTTCGTAAGGAGAACCCGTGCTGAGCCTGTCTCGCGTTCTGAGTGTCGTGAGTCTTGCCGCGCTCATCGGTGGCCCGCTCGGCCTGGCCCCGGCGCTCGCGCAGACACCCGCGACGATCAGCGGCACCGTAACCGACCCCGGCGGCGCCCCGGTCCGGGGCGCGAGCGTCAGCTTGCGCGGTCCGACGCCGGCGACGACCACCACCGACCAGGACGGTAAGTATTCGGTGAACGCGGCGCCCGGGGTCTACACGCTGGTCGTTACCAAGGGTGGCTTCTTGGCCGCGACCGCGGACGACGTCGCGCTGACCGCCGGCGGCGTGACGGTCAACGTGCGCCTGACGCGGCCGACGTTCACCTCGCTGCAGACGATCGGCTCGACCCGAGTGGTCAGCGGCGGCGGCGGCGCTCCGGCGTTCAACACGACGCCGGCCTCGCAGGAGATCGTCGGTCAACAGGTCTTCGAGAACCAAGGGAATCTACAGGTGCGCGACATCCTTGACGAGACGCCCGGCATCGTGGCGTCGATTTCGAACGGGAGCGCGAACGGCGGCGTGCCCGGCGCGATCACTTTTCCACAGATTCGCGGCGGCCTCTCGTACGAGACCGCGTCGCTGATCGACGGTCATCCGGTTTCGGTCGGTGAATATGGCGACTACGTCACGACGTTCATCAGCCGCTTTCTGTTCCAGAACATCGAGCTCGAGAAGGGGCCCGGCGCCATCACGCCGCTGATCAGCCGCGCCGTGAACGGGACGGTCAACTTCCGGACCTGGGACCCCACGCCGACGCTGACCGCCAACGCGGAGTTCGGCGTCGACGCCTGGGGCGGCAAGTGGCAGAACATGCGCATCGCCGACACGGTCGCAAACGGCAAGTTGGGCTTCGTGCTCGACTACGGCACGTGGGGCACTCCGGGTCCGGCCGGTAACGACGACCCACAGGGATTCATGCTCTACGATCCGGAGGTTACGTTCACCGATTCGCACGGCAATACGGTCACCCCAGCCCCGACCTCACCGCTTAAGGGATCGGCGGTCGGCGCCACCAATTCGGCCGTCGGCTACAGCGGCGCCTCGCTGGCGTGCTGCGTGAACATGAACACCTACTTCGAGAGCCGTGGGTTCCTCGGCAAGTTGCGCTACAACTTCTCCAACAGCACGACGCTCACCCTGACCGAGATCTCGACGCAGACGCTCAGCTCGCAGAACGGCAACACGAGCGGACTCTACGCGTTCAACTTCAACCCGACCGTCCCGAACCTGCTCCCGCCGGGGATGCGTGAGGAGTTCGACCCCTACAGCGACAACTTCGCGCAGGACTACGAGATCAACAACGAGCCGATCCTCGAGGGCGAGTTGCGCACCTCGCTCAACAACGACAACGTGCTGTTCCGCGTGTACCATGCCGCCATCAGTCGCTTACAGACCAACGGCGACCCGGGCGGCTCGCCGATCACGATGCCGGTCGACCTCTACGGCCAGACGACGGGCGGCCAGCCGCTCAATGGCGTCGACCCGTTTGGGAATCCGTACGTCGCGACGTTCACCGATACGTCGTATCAGTCGAACGAGATCGACAGTCTAACCGGCTACTCGTTCGAGTACGATCACGTCTTCGGCAACAGCGGCAACGTGCTGACCTTCTCGGCCGACCAGAACTACTCGGAGACGCACGTCTACGAGCCCGGCCTCAGCGACGTCGACTACGCGCCGACCGACGACATCCCGTCGGGCTCGGCGCAGAACACGGCGACCTACCTGCTGCGCGGCATCGTCCAGGTCACGCCCAAGCTCAGCGCGACGGTCGGCTACTACCTCACCCGGCTCTCCTCCAACTTCGGGACCTGGTATCCGTTCAATAAGATCTCGAATACGCCGTACTACATCGGCTTCACGGATGAGGTCAACTGGCACCAGGACGAGCGCGCAGCGCTCGCCTACCGACTCGATCACAACACGAGCTTGCGGGCTGCGGCCGGCTCGGGCTTCGTCCCCGCATATCTCGGCATCCTCAACGGCGCCGGGCCGGCAGCGGCGCCGGAGGCGTGCGGCAACGCAGCCCATGGGAACCCCCTATGCCCTGGCGGCTTTGCAACCGGCTATGAGAACACTTTTGGTGGCGGCCTGAACATTCGTCCCGAGACGTCGTTCGGCTACGACCTCGGCGCCGACCATCGCCTCACCAGCGACGGTTTGACGGTCCTCAGCGGCGACATCTACATGACCAACCTGCACGACCAGTTCCTGAAGAGCACCTTCACCAACGGCTTCTACACCGGAGCGGAAGGCACGCTGCAGCTCTTGACCAATGCGTATTCGAACCTCGCCGACGCGCGGTACGAGGGGATCGAGTTGAAAATCAACCACGCACCGCGGGTGGGCGTCGGGTACATCGTGCAAGGCTCGCTGACGCACGACTACCCGTACGACATCTCAAAAACCGCGGCGGCGACGAACCCGGGACTCGTAGCCGGAGTGAACTTCGGACCCGACACGCTGCTGTCGAATACGCGCATGCCGTACTCGCAGGGCTATGGCGAAGTGAACTACCAAACCAACGGCTTCTATGCGAACGTCGGGGCGCTCTACCTCGGCTCCAACAACTCCTACAACGAGCCGGGGTTCGGGGTGTTCCGTACGACCGTGCGCGTCCCGTTGTTCCACGGCTCGGACGTCGATGTGCACGGCAACACCTACATCCAGGGCACGGTCGACAATATCTTCAACGTCCACCCGGAGATCTTCGACCTCGACTATCAGGGCGTCGGCTACCCCGCCAACAACGGCCTGTACTTCGCCACGAGCCTCAAGGGCTACGGCCCGCGGACGTTCCGTCTGCAGGTCTCGCACGACTTCAAGTAGTCGCGCGTCGGCCGGAATGAAAGAGGGCCGCGTCGTCGACGCGGCCCTCGCCGTTTCTCAGGGTGCCGGCAAGGCGCGGCCTTCGAAGGCTGCCAGCTTGGCCCGCTGGCCGGGGGTCCAGGGGATGCTGCGCTCGCCGTCGCTGGCGACGAACGCGATCCGGGCGATCGCGCGGATCTCGTCCCCGGCGGCCAGCGCGTGCTCCATCACCGCCGACGAACGGCCGAGCGCGGCCGTGCGTGCGTGGACGCGCAACGGCTCGTCGTAGAAGCATGGGCGCAAGAGGCGCATCGCGATCTCGACCGCCAGGTGGTTGAAGGGGAACGTGCGGCGCGGCGAGTCGTCGGCTTCGCCGACGTGCGCGAGGTACTGCAGGCGGGCCAGCTCCCAATAGGTCGTGTAGACGGTATTGCTGACGTGGCCGAGCGCGTCGGTCTCGCAGAAGCGCGGGCGCACGTCGACCGCGAAACGGAAGGAGCGAAGCCAGTCGGCTTCGCCCCCCACCGGATAGAGCTCCAGCAAGCCGGTTAGCGCAGCTGGATCGTCGGCGTCACGCCGCTGCCGGCGAACGCGCCCTCGAGCAGCGTGCCAAGCTCGCCGCTGCGGGCCATCGGCTCGAGGATGTCGGTGTCGCCGTAGAACTGCCCTTTGATGAAGACCTTCGGCAGCGTCGGCCAGTCGGTCAGCTCCGCGAGTGCCTGGCGCTTGGGCATGTTCTCCAGCACGTCGACCACCTCGAACGGGTAGCCGAAGGCGCTGAAGAACTGGATCGTCTCGAGCGTGAACCCGCAGCGCGGTGCGTCCTTCGTCCCTTTGCCGTAGACGAGGATCGTGTTGTCGGCGATCTCGTGCGCGATCTCGTCTTGTAGGTCGGTCATGTCATCCCTCGGGGGTGGCGGTGCGAATCTGGAGCGCGTGGATGCGCCCGTCGGCGCGGGCGGGCGCCAGTGCCCGCTCGACCATGCGGTGCCGATCGAGCGGCGAGACGCCCGCGAAGACGCTCGCCCGTACGAACACCTCGAGGTGGTCCATGGTGCCGGTCAGGTCGAAGACCCGGACCTCGGCGTCCGGCAGGGTGGCCCGGAGCATCCCGGCTATCGTCGCTTCGTCGATCACGAGCCCCTCTCTACGCGCCCGACCCGGCCCGGACCCTCCGACGGCCTCCGTCCCGCAGGTTCAGCAAGCCTGCGAAAGAAAGTTCCGCCGGGCCTAGCGACACGAAAGTGAGGTGTACCGTGTCGTGTGAGTTCGTGGTTCGGGTCAACCGGTGGGCGGCGCTGTTGCTGCTGACGGTGATGACGCCGGTGCTGGCCGATGGGCAGCCACCGGGCGGACAGGACCCGACGCGCCCGGTCCGGTTACCGCAAATCCAAGGCGCGCCGGTCGTGATCGATTCTGCCTACATCGACATCGTGAGCGGCGGATTGAACGGCGAGGTGGATGCCGAGAACGTCGGGTGCGTGCGGTATCGCAACGTCGGCTCCGAGCCGATCGTGCAGGTCCTCTTCGAGCGCACGTACTTCGATGCGTCCGGCGTTCGTCTGGGCTCCGATTCGGTCGAGGATCACGCGACGCGCAAGCCCAACCCGAACGCGAAGCCCGGGACCGGCCCGGTCGGCGACGCGTACTGGGATTGCACGCACACGCCGAATCCGTACGGCCCCAAGCTTCAGTCGGCCAGCATCGCGCCGGTGTTCGTGAAGTTCTGGTCCGGCAAGACGTGGCGCCCGTGACTACGGTGGAACGATCCGCGCGATCGCATCGGCCGTGTAGATCGTAAACCAGAGCGCACCGTCGGAACCCGCGGCGATCGCGCCGGGTTTGTCGAAGTTCGTGGCCAAACGAAACTGCTCGACGGCCCCGTCGGTGCCGATCCGGCCGACGCTGCTGGGCTGGATCGACGAGAACCACAGCGCGCCGTCGGGGCCCGCCGCGATGGTGGTGGGATAGCCTTGCGGCACCGGGTACTCGGTGATGTTCCCCGCGGTCGTGATCCGGCCGATCTTCCTGGCGTCCGGTTCGGTGAACCACAGCGCATGGTCGGCTCCCTGCGCGATGCCGAATAGGCCGCTCTTCTTTTGCTTCGTGCGAACGGGGAATTCCGTGACCTGGCCGGAGGTGCTGATCCGGCCGATCTTCTTCCCGAGGCGCTCGGTAAACCAGAGCGCGCCGTCCGGGCCCGGAGCGAGGTTCTGCGGAGACGCATTGGCGGTGGCTACCCGATAGCGCGTGACCCGGCCGGAGGTCGTGATTCTACCGATCTGTTGGGTCATCGGCAGGGTAAACCAGAGCGCACCATCCGAGCCCGCGACGATGTTGGCCGGCCGCGCATCCGGGCCGACGTCGTACTCGGTGATGTGCCCGCCGACGGTGATCCGGTCGATCGCGTTGAAATTCGGCACGGTGAACCACAACGCGCCGTCGGGACCGACTGCGATGCTGCCCGGCCGCGGATCCACGTGTTCGGCGGGCGGTCCGCCGCGCTGGCCGCCACTCGCCGCGGCGGCGGGACGGGTCGGGATGGCGAATTCGGTGATCTGCCCTAAGGGCTTGGTCGCGATCCGTCCGATCCGCTCGCCGTTGAGCTCGGTGAACCAGAGTGCGCCGTCCGGCCCGGCCACGATGTCACCGGGCCAGCGAGATTCATCCGCGTCCTTCAGGAGTGGGAGCGCGAACTGACTGATTCTGCCGGTCGCCTCCGAGAGATCGCCGGCATAGGAAGTCCGCGGCGCACAACTCGCCAACGCGAGTATCGACGCTGCTGTAAGAAGAACGCTGGCAACCCGCTCCAAGTTCACACCCTCCCCTTTGGGCACGGAGCTCGGCCCGACGAACCGAGCCGAACTCCGTGCCGCTGCCTAGGTGGCTATGGTCTCATCCGGTGGGTCTTATTGTCCCCATCCGTTCCGTAACGGGACGAACTTCTGCACGCGCTTGCCGGTGTCGACTTCGCCTTCGTAGTAGTTCCCGTACGAGTCGACGTCGGCTACGTGCACCCAGTGGAAGAAGCCCGCGTTGCGACCGTTGTGTCCGAATTGACCGACCATCGGACACGCGTTCGCCGGAGTCGTCGTTCCACTGGTGGGAGAGAATTGCGGGAGGAACTCCCGCACGACCTGATTGGTCCCGTCGGCCATCATGAGGATCTGGTCCGTGCCGCGAGGCCAGAACTTCAAATCCCAGACGGACCCCGGATTGAGCGTGGCCTGGGCGAAGTAGCACTGCCCCAGGTATTTGCCCGCCGGGGTGAAGACCTGCAGACGGTCGTTGACCCGATCGCACACCCAGACGTATCCCGTGACCGGATCTTTGGTGACGCAGTGGACGGGATTGTTGAAGTAATACGACGGGTTACCAGCCGTATAGGTCGTTGCCGGGTAGGTGGCCGCCAACGGCGGGATGGCGCCCCAGCCGGTGGTCACGGCGCCGCTCGTCGCGGTCACGCCGAAGGCTCCCCAGGCTCGCTTGAAGGCGCCGGTCGTCGCGTTGAAGACGACCACTCGATGGTTGCCATAGCCATCGGAGACGTACAGTTCGTTATTGGGGACGTCGACGTAGAACTGCGAGGCCTTGCAGACGTCGAGCGTATCCAAGTTGCTGCACACGGTTCCGGGCGTGCCGATCTGCATCACGAACTGCCCGTTACGCGTGAACTTGAGGATCTGCCGATCGCCGCTCCCGTTGCCGGTGATCCAGACGAACCCGTTGTCGTCGGCGAAGATCCCGTGCTCGGTTTTGACGTAGTTGTAGTTCGTCGGCTGCGGCGAGTTGCAGCTCGGGCAGTCGGCACCCTCGACCGGGCCCCAGGCATTGATCAACTGCCCCTGACCGTTGAACTCCAGCACCGGCGGGGCGGGGATACAGCAGTCTGCCGCCTGCGGGCTCTGGGCTGCCCACAACTCATCAACGGTGTCCGATTCGGGCCGCTGATAGACCCAGATGTCGTTCCACTTGTCGACGGACAGGCCGCCGACTTGCCCGATGATCCAATTGTTTGGCAACTCCGCCGGCCATTGCGGCGCGATGCCAAAACTTGGCGAGCCGACCGAACCAGGGGCTGGATACACGAGCTGAGCGGCGCTGCTGCGCACCGTGCTGGCCAGAAACGCAATCGCCAGCACGAGTATCGCGCACAGGCCCAAGCCCGTGAGCAGTCGTGTTCGGAGTACTCTCAACATGTTTCCATGGATTTCCATACACCCTCCAGGAAAGATGGTACTCATACGGAGCCGCCTCGAAGAAGGCTGAACTCTCGTCCAAAAATCGTACACCTGGCCGCAAGAAATTTCCAAGTACCAAGCAGGCGGAACGCCCCGTCCAAAGAGGTATGCCGGCGGGGGTAGGGCATCCGAGGGCCGGCGCGCAACGTACACCAGGGGTGATGGGAGCGCTCGGTCGGTTCTCCGGCTTCGTGGCTCGCTCGCCGGTCGCGCACGCCGCGATCGGTGCGGCTCTGCTTGCCTCCTTCGCAGCAGCGGCGCTCGCGCACGCCGCGATCGGCTTGGCCGGTCGGCTGACGCTCGGCGGCGATGCCTACGCCGACCACGAGCACGTCGCCGTCGGTCCCGTCGCGCTGGCGATCGCGGCCCTGGTGGTCGCCGGTCTCGCACAGGTGGCGTTGAGCACGCTGGCGCGCCGCGGCGAGCGGGACCCCGTGCGCCGCGTCGCCGACCGGCTGGTGCGGGTCGATCCGCGCCTGGCCGTCGCCGCCGTCGCGATCGGGGGCTGCGCGACGCTGCTCGGGATGGAATTCGCCGAGCAGCTGGTGGCCTTCGGCCACGTCGTCGGCGTCGCCGACGCCTTCGGCGGTGCCCCGCTGCCGGGGCTGGGCCTGGTACTGGCGGCCGCAGCGCTCGTCGCCCTGGTTGGGCGGCGCGCGGCGGGCTGGCTGGTCACGGCGACCGCCTACGCGGTCACCGTCGTCGCCGGCTGGCTGCGGATGCTCCGCCGCGCGGGGCCGACCGTTCCATCCGCGTCGCGCAGCCGCGCGCGCCACGCACGCGCCGTTGCACTCACCTTCCTCGCCCGCTGTAGCGGGCTGCGCGCTCCCCCTTCCGCCGCCTGAGTCCGACCGCGCGCTCGCGCGCGCTTGCCGCTCACGCTCTCGAGGGGGAAGACCCATGTTCAGTACCCGCGCCGTTGTGGCTGCGCTCGGGTGCAGCGTTATCGTCGCCTATGCCGGCGCACCGGCCCGCGCCGACGTCGTCGGCGTCGTCCGCGGGACGCTGGTGCGTCCCGACCAGCATCCGCTCCCCGGGGTCGTCGTGACCCTCGCCGGACCGGCTCTCGCGCTCTCCGCGACCACCGACACCAGCGGTCACTTCGCGTTCCCGCGCGTGCCGTTCGGGCACTACACGTTGCATGCGAGCACCTTGGACGGACCCGCCGACGCGAGCGTCGACGTCTCGACCGGTGCCGTCGTCGACGTCACCTTGCTCGCGGCGCGCATCATCGGTCGGACGAAGGCAACCGCGACCGGCGTGCACGGGACGCCGATCGCCGAGAACACGGTGACCGCCGCGCAGATCGCGACGCTGCCGTCGAACACGACCATCGATCGGGTGATCGAGACGCTGCCCGGTGTCGTGCGCTTCTCGTACGACGAGCCGGTCGTCGACGGCTTCCACGGCGTCACCTACGAGATCGACGGCGCGCCGTTACCGTCCTCGACCAGCTCGAACTTCGCCAACTTGGTCGATCCACGCGAGACCGGCGCGATCGAAGTCTTCACCGGCGCCTTTCCGGCCGAGTTCGGCGGTCAGCGGATGGGGGCGGTCGTCAACGTCCAGAGCCTCTCGTTCGCCAATCCGCCGCCGCCCGGCGTGCTCGTCCTGGGCGGCGGCGAACTCGGTACGCAGGATGCCGAGCTGGTCAAGCAGTTCGACGTCGGGAAGTTCCAGGTCTCGCTCGCCGTCGACAACCTGGCCAGCGGCCGCGGCTTGGACACGCCCGCCGAAACTGCGATCCACGACGCGGCCTCGACGGCAAATCAATTCTTGCGCATCGGGTATGCGCTCAATCCGCGTGACACGCTCGCCCTCGACGTCGCGAATCAGTACGCCACCTATCAGATTCCGATCAACACCGATCCGAACGACCTGGACGCCGGCGAGGTCTCGCTGCCGGGACAGGACGACGTCCAGCGCGAATACGATCGTTTCTTGGCCCTCTCGTTTACGCACAACGATGCCGACGGCAACGGTTACTTCCGAATCGTCCCTTGGACCCGCTATAATCGGGTCGTGTACGACGGGGACCTCGCCGCCGACGTCGGGGGCTATCTGCTCGGCACCGCAGCGACGCCGCAAACCTGCGCGGTGCCGATCGTCAACGGCTACGACTGCCCCTCGAACGGCGTGTTCGAGGATCGCGCCGCCGCGTACGTCGGCTTGCGGGTCAACGCCGGGCGCACCATCGGGCAGCACACACTGAGTTATGGCGTCGACCTGGAGCAAGAAGACTTCGACTCGCGCGTCGCGATCGCGTTCGCTCCCGGCGAATCGGCGTACACGCTCTACCCCGTCGACACCGCGCAGCGCGGCACAGAGACCGGGATCTACGTGGAGGACGTCTGGGCGCCCAGCCCGTACCTCGCGATCAAGCCCGGGCTGCGCGAAGACCACAGCACCGGCTACACCTCGGGCGCGCAGCTCAGCCCGCGCTTCGAGATCGATCAGCAGATTCTGCCGGCGACGATCGCGCACGCGTACATCGGGCGGTACTATGCCGCGCCCGGACTCGAGGACACGCGCCAAGCGGCGATCGTCACCGACACCTACGCGCTGACCGGGACGCCGGTCTACGACCTCCTGCCCGAGCGCGACACGATGCTCGAGGTCGGTCTGGCGCACGACTTCGGCGACGGCCGCCGCGCGTGGGTCAACGCATACGACCGCACCGTGGTCAACGTGCTCGACACGACGAACCTGCTGAACACGCCGTTATTCGCCGTGTACAACAGCGCGATTGGGACGACGCGCGGGATCGAGGGCCGCTACGTGCAGTCCTCGCGCACGACGGATGTCGGTTTTTCGTTCACCTACTCGCTCTCACTCGCGGGCGGCGTCTCGGGCGGAACCTTCCTGTTCCCGCCGCCGGACGTGAGCAACCTGACCCTGGAGCCGGAGGACCACGACGAAACCTACACGAGCGATCTGCACGTCACGCAGCACTTCTCGCCCGATTTGAAGAGCTACGTGACGGTCGAGTCGCAGTACGGCTCCGGCTTCCCCGTCGCGTTCCTGAATGGGACCGGCGGCCGCCTGCCGGCGCATTTCGAGGAGAACGTCGCGATCGGGCGGGCGCCGGTCCACAATCACGTCGGCTACGAGTTCACCGTCGACAACCTGCTCGACCATCGCTACCTGATCAAGGTCGACAACGGCTTCAACACGACCCAGTGGGACCCGCCGCGGCGGGCCGAGTTCCGGGTACTGATCCCTTGGTGAACACTCGCCGATGGCCGTGAGCGGCTGATGCCCGACCCGCGGGTCGTCCTCGCCGGCCTGCTGGTCGGATTGGTCGCCGGAATCTCGGGGGTCGGCGGGAGCGCGCTGCTCGCGCCGATCCTGATCCTCGTCTTGGGCGTCGCACCGGTGGTCGCCGTCGGGACCGACCTGATGTACAGCGTCCCGACCAAACTGCTGGCCGCGATCGTGCACGCCCGGCAAGGAACGGTCGACGGCAAGCTGGTCGGCTGGCTGGTGCTCGGCGGTGTCGTCGGGGCGTTCGGCGGCCTGGCGGCGTATGGCGCGTTGCGCGCCCACGTCCCGCCGACGACGTTGCAGCACTTCATGCGGCACGCGATCGGGGTCGCGATCTTGATCGCCTGCGCCGCGATCATCCTGCAGCGCCTGGTGCGCAGCCGCCGGCGCGAGAGCGAGCCGCGAGCGTCGGTACCGGCAGCAAACGTCGCAATCGGACTGCTGGTCGGGTTCCTGGTCGCGCTGACGTCGATCGGCTCCGGCTCGATCACCCTTCCGCTCTTGCTGCTGTTCGGGCCGGCGATCGCGCTGCGGCGCCTGGTCGGCTCGGAGATCGCATTCGCCGCGGCGATCGTCCCGATCGCGGCCTTCGGACACGCCCGCTTCGGCGATGTCGACTGGCGTCTGACCGGCGGCCTGCTGTGCGGCTCGCTACCGGGGGTCTACATCGGAAGCCGGCTCGCCGGCAGGCTGCACGACATCGCGCTGCGCTGGATCGTGGTCGTGATCCTCGCCTTCGCCGGCGCGCGACTCTTTATCGGGTAGCGTTCACGCTTTGAGGCGGGGGCGGTCGCTGCGGACCGCCTCGACGAGCTTCGCCGCTTCGCGCAGCGTGTCGCCGAGCGTCGGCGCGGCCGCGACCAGGACGCGCATCCCGCCGACGGCTAGCACGATCGCGCTGGCCCCGAGCAGGATCGCCGGGGCGCCGCGCACGCGCAAGCCGCCGTAGCGGATGCTGGAGGCGCGCAGGATGCGGGGGATATCGAAGCCGGCCATACCGGCGGGTGCGCCGGCCCGGTCTGCGAATCCTGGAGCGCATGGCAACCAGCCCCTTCACGTGGGATGTCCCGGCGGACTTCAATTTCGGCCGCGACGTGGTCGACCGGCTCGCGCGGGAGGACCGCCTCGGCCTGCTCGCGCTCGACGCGCAGGGCAGCCGGCGTGACTACACCTTCGCCCAGATCGCCGACGCCTCGCAGCGCTGGGCGGCCGTCTTGCGCGACGCGGGCGTGCGCGCCGGCGACCGGGTGATCGTCGTGCTGCCGAAGATCCCCGACTGGCTGTTCTGCATGACCGCGCTGCTGCGGATCGGTGCGGTCGCCGTCCCCGGCGCCGAGCAGTTGCGGGCGAAAGACTTGCTGTTTCGCGCGACGCACAGCGGCGCGGTCGCCGTCGTCGGCCACGCCAGCAACGCCGGCGAGATCGACGCAATCGCCGCCGACGCACCGGACCTGCGCATCTGGTTGCTGGTCGGCGGCGCGCGGGACGGCTGGACCGCGGCCGATCCGCTGGTGCGCGAGGCGACACCGTTCGCCGGGACGCCGACGCGGCCGACCGACACGGCCTACATCGTCTACACCAGCGGGACGACCAAAGAGCCCAAGGGCGTCGTCCATCGCGTCGCCTACACCTGGGCGAAGCGGCTGCAAGCCGCGGCCTGGCTCGACGCGAAACCGAGCGACCTGGTCTGGTGCTCGGCCGGGACCGGCTGGGCGAAATCGCTATGGAACGTGCTGCTCGGACCGTGGTCGTGCGGCGCGGCGATCGTGCTGCACGAGGGTGCGTTCGTCCCCGCCGAGCGGATGGACCTGATACGCGACCTCGGCGTCACCGTGCTCTGCCAAGCGCCGACCGAGTACCGGCTCGAAGCGAAGCTGCCGAACCTGGGCGACTGGCAATTGCCGTTGCTGCGCCACTGCGTCTCGGCCGGCGAGCCGCTCAATCCCGAGGTGATCGAACGCTGGGACGAGGCGTTCGGTTTGACGATCCTCGACGGCTACGGGCAGACCGAGAACACGCTACTCGTCGCCAACGTCCCCGGCATCCCGGTACGGCCCGGCTCGATGGGCAAGCCGATGCCGGGCCACGATGTCGCGGTCGTCGACGAGCAGGGCGACGTCTGCGCGCCCGGCGAGGTCGGCGACATCGCGCTGAGCGGTCGGCCGCCTTCGCTCTTCGCCGGCTACTACAAGAACGACGAGGAGACGCGCGCGTCGCGACGCGGCGCGTGGTACCTGACCGGCGACCGCGCGCAAGTCGACGACGACGGCTACTTCTGGTTCGTCGGCCGGGCCGACGACGTGATCTCGTCGGGCGCCTACCGCATCGGCCCGTTCGAGGTCGAGAGCGCGCTGCTCGAGCACCCGGCGGTCCTCGAGTCGGCGGTCGTCGGCTCGCCCGATCCCGACCGCGGCAACATCGTCAAGGCGTTCATCGTCTTACGACCGGGCAGCGAACCGAGCCCCGCCCTCGTCAAAGAGCTGCAAGAGCACTGCAAGCGCGTGACCGCGCCCTACAAGTATCCGCGCGCGATCGAGTTCGTCGACGAATTGCCCAAGACGCGCTCGGGGAAGATTCGCCGCGTCGAGCTGCGCCAGGCCGAGCTGCGCAAGAAAGGCGCCACCGCAGCGAGCGGTTTCGTTTGACCGCTCGCCGCGGCGCTGCGGTCAACGAATCGGGATGCGGAAGATGCCGTTCGCCGCGCGCACGGTGATCCAGCGCAGCCCGGGTGGCGCCGGGATGCTGCGCCGCGTCGGGATCCAGCGCGCGACCATGCCGCACATCCGGCCCGGCGGCCCGGAGAAGACCTTCTGCGCGAGGTAGACCGTCGGCGGGAAGACCGTCAGCGTCCCGGTTTGGAACTGCGTCCGATAGCAGGTATTCGGGCTGAACAGCGCGCCGCTCAGCACCGCGGTTCGCAGGTTGGGACCCAACCGGACGGCGGACAGAGTACGGGCCCCGGTCAGGGAGGCGCGCGGCTGCGCGAGCGTGGCGGTGGGTCCGACGAGTAGCGCGGCGGCGAGCGCGCCGGCGGCGAGACGATGGCGAACGAACATAGCAACTCTCCCCGGTCGAGTGCGATGAGGAATGACGCCGGGCCACTTCGCTCGCTCGCCTCGGAATCCTTGGAGAGAGAGCCTTTCGGGAAGGGATGACACCCGCGGCGCCCGAGGCCGGTACATGACGGCGATGCAGCCGCCGCCGCCCGACCCGACCGCGCCGGAAGAGCCGACGATCGCCATGCAGGCGGTGCGGCCGCCGCCCCCGCCACCGCCCGCCGCGCCGCGGTCGCGCGCGTCGGTGGTCGAGGTCGAGGACGCGCACTTCGTCGAGGGGCCGCCGCCGCGCTACGCCATCGGGGCGCGGCGTCCGACCGGCCACCCCGTCGGCGATGCGTTCGCGCGCCTGTTCGCGTTCGGGCTCGACATCGCGCTGGTCGCCGGTGTCGTCACGTTGCTCTGCTACGCGCTGATCGCGATCAACCCGATCACCGGGCTGCCTACGAACACGCAGCGCGGCTTCGACGCGACGCTGACGCTGGGCGTCGCGGTCGCGTTGGTCTACGTGTGGGTCGCCGAGGCGTTCACCGGGGCGACGATCGGCAAGCTGATCTTCGGCCTGCACGTCTATGCGCCGCGCGAGCGCTCCGTCGGGCTCGCGCGCGCCTTCGTGCGCAGCCTGTTGCGGCCGCTCGACGCGCTCGGGATCGGCGGTGTGCTCGCGCTGCTGCCCGCGCGCCGGCGACTCGGCGACTACGCGGCCGGCACCATCGTCACGCGCACGCCGCTGGGCCGCTTCGGGCCGCTGCTGGGGCTGCTGCTCGCGATCGTCGTCGCCGGTATTCCGTTCGCGCTGGTCGGGACGACGCGCACGCTGGCCGGCGTGTTCGCCTTCGCCGAGTTCGTCCCGCCGTTCGCCGTCCACCTGTGGAAGCTGGCGGCGTACGGGATCACCCACATCCCGCACTGATCTTGTCGCGCCGTTTCGGCGCGTGATACGGTCGGTGTGAAGCGATGTCCATCCACGAGATCGTCCTGCCCGAGACGAAACCCGAGACCGAGTGGATACTCGGGCGGCCGGTGCAGAAGGTGAGCCCCTTCCGTATCCATGCGCGCCTCCAGGCGCGGCTGGCCGCGGCCCTGTGGCCGTGGTCCGTGGGACGCGGCGAAGTCGGCTCCGAGTGGCGGTTTCGGGTCGCACCGCCGGGCGAGATCAGGCGACCTCTGGTCCCCGACCTCGCCTACGTCTCCGACGAGCGGCTGCAGGGGCTCGAGGGGCGCGATCTCGAGCTGCCGCCGTTTGCGCCCGACGTCGCCTTTGAGATCCTCTCGCCCGACGACGTCGCGCGGCACGTGGCGCACAAGATCGCGGTGTATCTCGCCGCCGGTGCGGCGCTGGTGGTCGTCGTGGAGCCGCGCGACCGCACCGTGCAGCTTCACGATGGGCTAGGCGAGCGCGTGCTGCGGGGTGACGACGTGTTGGCACACCCCGCCCTGCCGGGCTTCGCCCTCCCGCTCCCGGCGCTCTTCGCGGCGGCGGACCCACCCCGGCGACCGGCGAAGGGCCCCCGATGATCGCCTCGCCGAAGGACCTTCAGAGTCTCCACACGCGCTACGTCCTGACCCCCTGGACCCAGTCGGGGGGGCCGCCGCCGCCGGTCATCGTGCGCGGCGAGGGCATCTACCTCTACGACGCCGAGGGGAAGCGCTACGCCGATCTGACCTCGGGGCTGATCGCGGTCAACCTCGGTCACGGCTATCCGTCGGTCGTCCAGGCGATGCACGAGCAGATCGACCGGCTGTGCTTCAGCCCGCCGAGCTGGTTCAACGACGCGCGCGCCGAGCTGGGCGAGGCGCTGAGCCGGATCGCGCCGTGGGGCGATGAAGGCTGCCGCACCTTCTTCACCGTCGGCGGCGCCGACGCGACCGAGGATGCGGTCAAGTTCGCCCGCGCGCTGACCGCCCGCTCGAAGGTCTTCAGCGCGTACCGCTCGTTCCACGGGTCGGCTGCGACCGCGGCGACGCTGACCGGGGAGAACCGGCGCTGGTACAACGAACCGACCAGCGCCGTGGCCGGCGTCGTGCACGTCTGGACGCCGTACCCGTACCGCAGCCCGTTCTTCACTGACGATCCAGCCGAAGAGACGGCGCGCGCGCTGGCCTACCTGCGCGACACGATCGAAGCCGAGAACGCGAGCAGCGTCGCGGCGATCATGTTGGAGTCGGTCATCGGGTCGAACGGCGTCATCGTGTTCCCGCCGGGCTACCTCGCCGGCGTGCGCGCGCTGTGCGACGAATACGGGATCCTGCTGATCCTCGACGAGGTGATGTCGGGCTTCGGCCGGGTCGGTGCCGCCTTCGCGGCCGAGCGGTTCGGCGTCGTCCCCGACCTGATCACCTTCGCCAAAGGCGTGACGTCGGGCTACGTACCACTCGGCGGCGTACTCGTCCGCGAGCGCTTGGCGAAAGCGTTCGACAGCCGGCCGGTGCCGGGCGGCCACACCTACTCCGGCCATCCGCTGGCGATGGCGACCGGCCTGGCCGCCGTGCGCGCCTACCTGCGCGACGGTATCTTCGGGCGCGCCGCGGCGCTCGAGGCGAAGCTGCGCGCGCGGCTCGAGCCGCTGGCCGAGAAGCACGCGATCGTCGGCGACGTGCGCGGTGTGGGCGCCTTCTTCGCGGTCGAGTTCGTCAGCGACCGTGCGAAACGCACGCCGCTCGTCCCGTGGCAGGGGAAGAACGCCGGGATCATGCCGGCGCTCTTCGCCGGTCTGAACAAGCGCGGCGTCTACGCCTTCGGCCGCTACAACGTCCTCCACATCGCCCCGCCGCTGATCGTCGAGGACGATCAACTCGACGAGCTCGCCGCCGCCATCGACGCCGCGATCGGCGACCTCGCGGAGGCCTACGCGAAGGCGAAGTAGCGCGGCGTCGCTACTTCACGTACGAGTGGCTGTACTCGCGGTGTGACGGCGAGCCAACGGCTCGGAGCAGGTCTGTGAAGAAGTCTTCCGGTGCGCTAGGTTGCGCGATGCTGGCGCAAAACGCGTCCAGCCGGTGCGCCGCGCTCGTATCGATTGCCCTGAGCGCGTTGCCGATCGCCCGACCGCGCGGCACGTAGCGGCCCGCCAGGGCGAAGCGCAACTGAAGCGCGAAGCGCATTGCCTCAGCGCGGTTGGTCACCCGCGAGGCAAGGTCGTTCGTGCGGTTGGCACGCGCGAGCGCCCCGCGAATGCGCCGCGTCCAGAGGAAGATCTCGACCGCAGACGGCTCAGGTCGGACGAGCGGCCGCGCGTCGGCAGCCAAGCGGCACAGCACCTCCACCTCGGGTTCGAGCGCACCAACAGCGATGGCGTCGGCGAGCCGCTCCACCTCGAACGGATCGTAGCGGAGCGCGCGTCCGATCAGACGTTCCGGGCGTACGACCACCTCGCAGCGCAGGTCGTCCCGATAGAAGACCAGCTCGCAGACGTGACCTCCGCGGACGATCAGCTCGAAGTCGACGTCACTGTCGACGTCTTGGTCGCCCCGCGCGCGGGAACCGACGAGGAGCAAGCCGAGAAAGTCGCGGCTGTATTCCTCGTAGAATTCATCGCGCAGGTCGAACGCGATGCGACGAACGTCTGGTGGCAGGGGGCGGGTCCAATGGGGCGATGACGATCGACCCCGCGGAGGCGATGATTGAGGCACTCTGCATGAGCTCCAGCGTCGAGCGGACAAAGTCCCGAGAATAACCGGTGCCCACCGCGACGTCATCGATGGACACGCGCTCCTGCGTCAACGTGATCTGCGCGATCCGCCTCTGGCGGCGGTTCCCACCCAGAGCGCGCCGTGCGGCCATGACCTCGGCGCACAGGCAACGCTTCACGTCTTGGTAGCGGTCGACGGCGTCGTTCAGAATCTCCAAGAAGGCGGTCCAAATGCGAGCCAGCGCCTCTTCGCGCGTCGCGTCGCTACGCACGCCCAGGAAAGCGCGTGAGACGACGGCCTCGCGCTGAAAGAAGGGCTCTTCGATCGGTAAAGACGGGATCCGCGCGTGGATCGACGCACAGACGCCGCGGGCCAACGCGATGCGAGCTACCCGTCCGTTACCGTCGATGAACGGGTGGACTTCGAGAAAGTGAACGAAGGCGGCGACCTGCAAGAGGAGTTGCTCGGCCGGATCGACGGTCCGGCTGGTGACGTCGCGGAGATCTTCGATCGCCCCGGCGACACGCGCAGGGGGTGGTGGTTCGGCGACGATGCGCGCATCGCCGCGGAGCAACAAGTAGTTTTGGATGCGCCGAAACTCGCCGCAACTGGCCTCGCCGTCCCGAATGCACCGGTGAAGCGCACCTAGCGATTCCTCGGACCAGATGTTCGGAGCATCGATGTCCCAACTCGCGATTGCCGCCCGAACGTAAGCACGGCTGCGTGGGGTGAACGCATGCGAGATCGCACCTCGCAGCCACCAGGCGTCGTGAAAATCCTCCAGGGGATCGTGCGGATCGCCGGGCCGCGAGCACCGTGCGGCGCGACTCAGCGTGCGAAGCGCCAACAGCTCCGTTGTCCGCGACGTCACCGCAGCGATGCGTGAGGCGAGCGCGGACCACGGCGTCCGGTCACACGCGAGCGCGCTGTTCGCGGTGACCGAGAAGTCAGTGAAAGTCGGCGGCCGCGACGATTCGTCGTCCGCCGACTTTGCTGTCGGGGAAGCGCTCATCCTTTCGGCCGTGCACCCGGATTATAGACCGCTGCTGCCAGCATGCACGCGATGCTCACGAAGGCGATCGAGAGGCCAGCGATCCGGAACCCGAACGCAATGATCAGCAAGCCAAGCACCGATCCGACGAGAGCGATACGGAGCAGGGGGTTCCGGCGTTGCAACGCGCTGGGAGGCCGCAGCACGACATAAGCAAAGACGGCTGCGATAAGCGGCCAACGAAGAACCTCGTAGAGTCCGACGACTTGCGTCCCCAGCGGCATGCGTGGGTTCCCTCACTGACATGGCTTGCAGGCTTGGACCGCCTCGTAGATCGCGACGGCGAGCAGGATTAGCGTCGCCACGGCGAAGGCTACCAGGAAGACCGTTGCCAGGAGGCTCAAGATTCCGGCAACGGTGAGCGCAACGGCGGGCAGCGTCGCAATCTCGGCGACCACGCCCTGGAGCACCGTGTAAGCACCGTAGGCGGCGAACTCGGCCGCGAGGACGTTGAACAAGCAGCTCTGGAACGGGTCGCTGGTCGGCGGGCACGGGTTGCCACCACCTCCGCCCGCCGGCGGCGGAAGATTGACCGTCGTGATGATGTACTCGTTGCAGCTTTGATTGATGGGCGAGATCGGATTCCCATTTGAATCGACGACGTAGGCCGAGTAGCACGTGGTGATAACGATATCTTTGGTCGTGCGTTTCGACGAAGCCGTGGATGCGTCGCGGACCAGGTCGGCCATGGCCTTGACGTGTGCGTCGACAGACGCGTGCGATTTCGCGGCGGCTTGGCTCTGCGCAAAATGTTCGGTGAGCTGTTGCGTGACGGCCTGGGCCTCGGTTGCGTCGACCCGCGTGCGGTACGTCGGCTGCGTGGGCTGAGCGTGCAGCTTGAGCCCGAGTCCCCAACTGCCGTCGAGCCCCGGCGCAAGCGCCATCGTGAACGTCGACGAATCCGTAATCAGCACGCGGCTGTTCTTCGTGTCGATCAGGAGCGAAGCCGGGCTCGCCGAGCCCTTGCCCTGAGACCACGATCCGGCTCGCGGCCCAGAGCCCAAGGGGTAGAGGCGCACCGGAGTGTTCCCGTTTGCCTCGACGAGTGCCCCACTCTTTCCGATAAAGAACTTCGACGACCGTTTGCGGGAACCGAACTTGGTCGTCCCGTTCTTGTTGATGCGAACAAACCCGTTGAGATATGGGTTTCTGACGACTAAACCCGGTTTGGTCTTGGCGAGACTACTATTTGCTCGCCCGATCGACCCGAGCGGTTGCAGCGTGGCGGCGGCGCCACCGCATCCTGATAAGGCTGCGGCGCTCGCAAATGCGAGGAAGTCACGCCGAAGCAGGTGCGACATCGATCGGTACCCCGTTTGCCGAAGAATGTCCGAAGCGCAAGCGAGTGTCGGCGAGCGATAGCTAGGCTGCGTCAGACTTTTTTAATGCAAACTCTATACATCGTCACGCTAGTCAAGTCAAGGTGGCGTCAGGCAATGTTCCACTGTCGGGCTGGCCAAACGTGGCGTCTTCGCTGCGAAGGTGCACGCCGCAGTCGCGCATGAGCGCGCAGCGCTTGCTAGCGAAGCGGCGAGCGAGCCCACGGCGTTCGATGCAAGAGTGTCGACGGAGCCGTCGCGATCTGCTAGACTTGCGTACTCCACCGTACACGAGCGGCGGCGTCCGGAGGGACTTGGCCGTGGGCGAATTAGGCACGATCGAAGGGCTTCGGCTGGAACTGGCGGCGAAGCAAGCAACGGTTGACGCCCTCATGAAGGGCTTCCTGACGGTCGACTTCCCGATCGTCGAGGGGCTCGCGTTCGACGTGCTCTACCAGCCGGCGGCGACAATCGAGCAGCTCGGCGGCGACTGGTACGACATCTTCACCTTACCTGACGGGCGGGTTGCCTTTACGCTCGGGGACGTCTGCGGCCGCGGCCTCGGGGCGGCCGTGAAAATGGGACAGGCGAAACAAGCCATCAAGGTCGCGGCCTCGTTGCAGATCAATAACCCCAGACCGCTCGCGGTGTTGGATCAAACGAACAAGGTCATCTTCCTCAACAACCATCACGTCGAATTCACCACCGCGATCTACGGCGTGATCGATACGGCTCAGCGCAAGGTCACCTACGCCTCCGCGGGTCATCATCCGCCGATCTTGGCGAAACCCGGCGAGGAGCCGATCGTCATGCCGAATCACGGCTTCCCGCTCGGCGTCGAGCTCAACTTGCCGGATCTCATTCGGGAGCATGAGTTCATCTACGAATCCGGAACACTGCTGGTCTTGTACACGGACGGCCTCATCGAATTCAGTCACGACGTCGCGGAAGGCCAGGCCAGGCTGCTCAGAGCCGCGCGCGACGCGGTCAACGCAAAGGTAGAGCACCCGGCGAAGTTCATCGTTGAGAGCGTCCTGCTAGAAGAACCACAACATCCCGACGATGTTGCGGTCATGACCATCTTCTTCAAGTAGCGCGGCCCTACTTAGCGCTGAAGGCTTGGTCCCAGACGACGCGGGTCCAGGCGCCGGTCGGTGGGCGGGTGATGACGGGTTTGCTCGAACCGCTCAGCAGCACGCGCACGGTGCGACGCGCAGCCGCCTCGTCCAGGTAGCCCGGCTTTTGCGGCCCCTCGACGAGCTTCGCGATCTCGGCCATCTGACGGGTCTGGTGGGCGACGTTCAGGACCCCCGACGTATCGGCCGCCATGACGATGGAGACCGCTTCGGCTTGATGGCCGATCGCGTAAGTCCAACCGCGCAGCGACGCGCGGACGAAGCGAGCCAGTCGATCCCGTGTTACCGGGTCCTTGATTCGGCTCTCGGTCGAGTACAGTCCGTCCTCGAGTGTGGCGACGCCCTCGTCCTCGTACTTGAAGACGACCAACTGGGACGGCGTCATGCCGGCCTCGATCAGTTGCCAGTATTCGTTGTACGTCATGGTCGAGATGCAGGCAGCTTGCTTCTGCAAGAGAGGATCGACGTTGAAGCCTTGCTTGAGCACGGTGACGCCGTCCGGTCCGCCCGTCGTCTGGTAGCCGAGTTTGCTCATCCACGACAAGAACGGGTATTCGTTGCCGGAAAACCACACGCCGAGCGTCTTCCCTTTGAAGTCGGCGGGCGTGCGAACGCCGCTGTCCTTGCGACAGGTCAGCTCCAAGCCGGACCGCTGAAAGACTTGCGCGATGTTCACTTCCGGAACGCCCTTCTCGCGTGCCGCCAGCGCCGCGGGCATCCACTCGACCACGACGTCGGCGCCGCCGCCGGCGAGCACCTGCGAGGGATCGATGTCGGGTCCACCCGGCTTGATGGTCACATCGAGACCGGCATCCTTGTAAAAGCCCTTTGCTTGCGCGACGTAATAGCCGGCGAACTGGGCCTGTGTCACCCACTTGAGCTGAATGGTCATCTTGTCCGCGGCCTGGGCGCTGCCGCCGAGCAACGCGAACGCGCAGACGACCAGGGTAATGATCTTCCTCATATCAATGCATGTCTTTCTCAGTGCTGAACTGAAATGCCGGGCGCCAAAAAGTAACGGTACGTTCGAGCCGCGCGATACCGAAGAACAGCACCGAGCCCGTGATCGCCGCGACCAGCACCTCGGCCCAGACGACGTCGAGATCGAGCCGGGCGGCCTCGGTCGAGATGCGGAACCCCATCCCGACGATGGGCGTTCCGAAGAACTCCGCCACGATCGCCCCGATGAGCGCGAGCGTGGTATTCAACTTGAGCGCGTTGAAGACGAACGGGAGCGCCGCCGGGAGCCGCAACTTTTCCAGCGTCTGCTGCCCGGTCGCGGTGTACGACCGCAAGAGATCGCGTTCCATCGCCCCGGCTGCCTCGAGGCCCGCGACTGTGCTGATGAGCATTGGGAAAAACGTCATGACCGCTGCGACGGCCGCCTTGGATTGCCAGTCGAAGCCAAACCACATCACCATGATCGGGGCGATGCCGACGATCGGCAGCGCGCCGGTCAGTGAGGCGACGGGCAGGACCCCGCGGCGCAAGAATGGCGAGGCGTCGACGAGCAGGGCGACCAGGAAGCCGGCGGTCGAACCGATCGCGAACCCCGGCAGCATCGAGCGGACGACCGTTTGCACGAAGTCAGCCCACAGCATCGGGATGTTCTGCGCGAACGCCGCCGTGATCGCGCTGGGCGCGGGCAGCAAGATGCGTGGGACATGGAAGGCCATGCACAGCGCTTGCCACAGCGCGAGCACGATCAGGCCGAACGCGATCGGCGCCGCGGCGGCGCGCATCTCAGAGCCGCCCGCCCCGAGCGCGCACCAGCACGGCGCGGGCCGCATCCGCCGCTGCGACGGCGGCGACCGCGAGAAGCGACGCCATCGCCAGAGCCGCCCAGAGCTGCAGCGTTTGGCCGTAGTACGACGCGCCGAGCAACCGCGCGCCCAGACCCGCCTGCGCGCCGGTCGGCAGCTCCGCGACGATCGCGCCGACGACCGCCAGCGATGCCGCGATCTTCATACCGGGAAACAAGAACGCCATCGATGCCGGCCAGCGCAGCCGCGCGAAGACGTCCCAACCGCCCGCGCTATAGGTGCGCAGCAGGTCGAGCTGGATGCGCTCCGGCGAGCGCAGGCCGGCCACCATCGAGGTGACGATCGGAAAGAAGCTCAGCCAGGCCGCGATCAGGGCCTTGGGGACGAGGCCCGTCAGGCCGGCATTCCCCAACACCACCACGACCATCGGCGCGACCGCGAGCGCGGGGACGGTCTGGCTCGCGATGATCCACGGCATGATCGACCGGTCGAAGATGCGCACGTTGACGATGCCGATCGCAAGCGCGATGCCGAGCACGAACGCGAGCGCGAAGCCGACGATCGCGCTGGAAGCGGTCACCGCCGCGTGATAGATGAGGCTGCGCGGTGAGTTGAGGGGCTGCACGAGTCCCGCGATCAGCGCCGCGGCGACTTGATGGGGCGCCGGAACGAGCGGTCGTTCCAGCGCTAAGGCCATGCGGACGAGCGTGGTGGGGGCGGCGCCCGGGGTAGCCAGGTCCCGCGCTTGGGGGAGATCGCCGAGGATCGCCGCGGCGTACCACACCACCAGCAGGCCGACCACGACGACGATGACCGGCAGCGTCCGCCGGACGGCCTCAGTCATGCGACGCTCCGGAATGGAGCGCGCGACGCACCCGGCTGCCGATCGCGCTGAAGGCCGCGGTGTCCCGAATCTCCAGCGGTCGCTGCGGGTCCAAGTCGCAGTCGATCACGTCGACGATGCGACCTGGCTGCGGCGACATGACGACGATGCGGGTGGAGAGGTAGACGGCTTCGGGGATCGAGTGCGTCACGAAGACGATCGTCATGCCGGTGCTGCGCCACAGCTCGTGCAGGTGCAGGTTCAGGCCGTCGCGCGTGATCTCATCGAGGGCCCCGAACGGTTCGTCCATCAGCAGCAGCGACGGCGAGAAGCTCAGCGCGCGGGCGATCGAGACCCGTTGCTGCATGCCGCCGGAGAGCTGCCAGGGAAACCGCCGGGCCACCTCGGTCAAGCCGACGAGCTGCAGGTTGCGCCGTGCCAAGTCGCGCCGCTCCGCTCGCGGGACGCCCATGATCTCGAGCGGCAGCATGACGTTCCGCTCGACGTTGCGCCACGGATACAGGGCGGGCGCTTGAAAGACGTACCCGTAGGCGCGTTGCTTGCGCGCGAGCTCCGCCGTCATCCCGTTCACCAGCAGCGTCCCGCCCGTCGGGCGTTCCAAATCCGCGATGGCCCGCAGCAGCGTGGTCTTCCCGCATCCCGACGGACCGATCAGCGAGACGAACTCGCCGCGCAGGATCGTCAGGTCGACGCCCTCGAGCGCCCGCGTGGCCTCGGCACCCGAGCCAAAGGTGAGCGAGAGTCCTTTCGCGACCACAGCGACCGGAGCCAGCGCAGGCGGATCAGTCATCGAACCGAGGATATCCGGCTGCGCGGTCAGTGCGATGGCGCTTACACCTCGACCAGACCGTCGTACGTCTCGGGGCGGCGGTCGCGGTAGAACTGCCAGGTGTTGCGGACCTCTTCGATCAGCCGGCGGTCCATCTCGCCGATGACGACTTCGTCGCGGTCGCGGCTGCCGACGGCGACGAACTGGCCGCGCGGGTCGACTAGATACGACTGGCCGTAGAACTCACCCATGTTCCAAGGTGTCTCCCAGCCGACGCGGTTGATCGCGCCGACGTAGTAACCGTTGGCGACCGCGTGCGCCGGCTGTTCGAGCTTCCAGAGATATTCGGAGAGCCCGGCGACCGTCGCCGAGGGGTTGAAGACGATCTCGGCGCCGTTGAGACCGAGCAGCCGCGCGCCCTCGGGGAAGTGGCGGTCGTAGCAGATGTAGACGCCGATCCGCGCGTAGCGCGTCTGGAACGTCGGGTAGCCGCTGTTGCCGGGCTTGAAGTAGTACTTCTCCCAGAAGCCGCAGGGCGAGGGACCAGCGGCGACCTGCGGCAGGTGGTGTTTGCGATAGATGCCGAGCACCGTCCCGTCGGCGTCGATCACGACGGCGGCGTTGTAGTACACGCCGCTGATCGTGCGCTCGTAGAGCGGGACGACCAGCGCGATCTCCAACTCGCGCGCCAGGTCTTGCATCAGCCGGGTCGTCGGCCCGTCGGGGACGTGCTCAGTGGCCTCGTACCACTTGGGGCTCTGCTCGGTGCAGAAGTACGGACCGTAGAACAGCTCCTGCAAGCAGACGATCTGCGCGCCGCGCCCGGCGGCCTCGCGGATCATCCGCACGTGCTTCTCGATCGCCACCCGCTTATGGACCTCGACCGGCTGCTCGCCGTCGGTGTCGTGGTGCGCTTGGACCAGGCCGATCGTGACGATATCGCTCACGCGCTGCGATCCTCTCCTAAACAGAAACGGGGCGGAAGGGGGCGGACTTCTGGTGCGCGCCGTAGCCGGGCTCGGCGAGGAATTTGTCCTGCTCGACGACCTTGCGGCCGCGCAGGAAGACGACCCGCGGCCGCCCGCGCACCTTCATCCCCTCGAAGATGTTGTTGTCGACGCGCATGTGGTGCGTCTTGGCCGAGATCGTCCGCTCGGCGTTCGGATCCCAGATGACCAGGTCCGCGTCGCTGCCGACCGCGACGGTCCCCTTGCGCGGGAACAGGCCGAACAGCTTGGCGGGGTTGGTCGAGGCCAGCGCGACGAACTGGTTGAGCCCGATGATGCCCTTGTTGACGCCGTGCTCGAACAGGATCGCGACGCGGTCCTCGATCGTCGGCGCACCGTTGGGGATCTTCGAGAAGTCGTTCTTGCCCAGTTCCTTCTGGCCGCAGTTGTTGAACGAGCAGTGGTCGGATCCGAACGCGTGCAGCTCGCCGTTCTTGAGTTTCTTGATCAGAACGGCTTGGTCGCGCTTCTCGCGCAGCGGCGGCGACATGACGTAGTTCGCGCCGGCGAAGTCGGGCCGGTCGTAGTCGCTCACGTCGCAGACTAAGTACTGCGGGCAGGTTTCGCCGTAGATCGGCAGCCCGCGCTTGCGCCCGTCGCTGATCGCGTCGGCCGCCATGGCGCTGGAGACGTGGACGACGTAGAGCGGCGCACCGGCGACCTCGGCCAGCCGGATCGCGCGCGAGGTGGCCTCACCTTCGAGCTCGACCGGCCGCGTCAGCGCATGGTACTTGGGCGCCGTCTTGCCTTCGGCCAACGCTTCTTTGACGGTTACCTCGATGACGTCGCCGTTCTCGGCATGCACCTGCACCAAGCCGCCGAACTTCGCCGCCGCCTTGAGGACCTTGAAGATCGTCTCGTCGTCGACTTGCAGGACGTGCTTGTAGGCCATGAAGACCTTGAACGAGTTGACCCCCTCACGTTCGATCATCTGCGGGATCTCTTCGATCGTCTCGGGGCGGCCGTCGGCGATGGTGAGGTGGAAGGCGTAGTCGATCGCGGCCTTGCCGTCGGCTTTGCCGTGCCACGTCTTGAGCGCGTTGGCCAGCGAGTCGCCTCTGGTGTGCAGCGCGAAGTCGACGATGGTCGTCGTCCCGCCGAGCGCCGCCGCGATGGTGCCGCTGGCGAAGTCGTCGGCTGTGGTCGTCCCCCCGAAGGGCATGTCCAAGTGCGTGTGCGGATCGATGAAGCCCGGGAAGACGTAGCAGCCGGAGGCGTCGACGCTCTCGTGCCCGTTCGTTTTGAGCTGCTGCGCGATGGCGGTGATCCGACCGTTCTCGATGAGGACGTCGGCGGGGAACTTGTCGGTCGCCGTGACGACCGTGCCACCCCTTACGATGGTACCGATAGCCGTTCTCTCCATGTGTGAGCGGTGTTGCCGGCGTCGACCCGCACCATGTCGATGCAGTTCTCGACCGGACACACCATCTTGCAAAGGTTGCAGCCCACGCAGTGCTCTTCGTCGACGACCGGCGCCAGGCGCGGGTCCTCGGGGCGATCGATGCACTGGTGCGCCGCGTCCTCGCAAGCGATGTAGCACTTGTTGCAGCGGATGCAGGTATCCGGGTCGATCCGCGCCACGATCTTGTAATCGAGGTTGAGGTCGTTCCAGTCGACGATCCGCGGCACCGTCTTGCCGATCAGCTCGCTGGCCGAACCGAGCCCGCGCGCGTCGAGGTAGTTGGTCAGGCCCTCGATCATGTCGGTGACGATGCCGAAGCCGTGGTGCATCACCGAGGTGCAGACCTGCACGTTGGTGGCGCCCATCAGCAGGAACTCGACCGCATCGCGCCAGGTCGAGACGCCGCCGATCCCCGAGATCGGGATGCGGACCGCCGCGTCGCGCGCGCACGAGGCGACCATGTTCAGCGCGATCGGCTTGACCGCCGGGCCGCAGTAGCCGCCGTGCGAGGACAGCCCGTCGACGTGCGGGATCGGCAGCCAGGTGTCGAGGTCGACGCCGATCACGCTGTTGATCGTGTTGATCATGCTGATCGCGTCGGCGCCGCCCTTGGCCGCGGCACGCGCCGCGTAGCGGATGTCGGTGACGTTCGGCGTCAGCTTGACGATGACCGGAACCGACGACGCCTCCTTGGCCCAGCGCGTCACCATCTCGATCAGCTCGGGATCTTGCCCGACGGCCGCGCCTTGACCGCGCTCCGACATCCCGTGCGGGCAGCCGAAGTTCAGCTCGAAGCCGTCGACCGGGACGGTCTGGCAGCGGCGGATTAGCTCGTGCCAGCTCTCACGCGTGCACTCGGTCATCAGCGAGACGACGATCGCGCGGTCGGGGTAGGCTGCTTTGCACTCGGCGATCTCGCGCAGGTTGTCCTCGAGCGGACGATCGGTGATCAGCTCGATGTTGTTCATCCCGGCCATCCGGTACGTGCCGATGTCGTAACCGCCGAAGCGCGAGGTGACGTTGACGATCGGCTCGAGCGCGAGCGTCTTCCAGACGGCGCCGCCCCAGCCGGCCGCGAAGGCGCGCATCACCTGGTAGCCGGAGTTGGTCGGCGGCGCGGAAGCGAGCCAGAACGGGTTGGGGCTGCGAATCCCGGCCAGGTCGTTGCTCAGGTCGGCCATCAGCGGTCCTCTCCGCGCAGCGCCGCGTCGATCGCGTAGGCTGCGTCCTTTCCGCGCTGGGCGGCCTCGACGACCATCGCGTCGACCCCGCCCGGACTGAACATGCAGTCACCCGCGGCCCAGACGCGCGGATTGCTGGTGCGCAAGCCGGCGTCGACGGCCGCGACGCCGTGCTGGTGGACGACGCCGAACGCGTCGAGCAGCGCGGTGTGGCGCGTCTGCCCGATCGCCAGCACGACCGTGTCGACCGGGACGATCCGCTCGCTCCCCGGCAGCGGGCGCGCCGAGTCGTCCTCGGCGGTGTCCACCAGTTCCAAGCCGCTCACCCGGCCGTGTTCGACGATGAAGCGCGTGGGGAGCGTGCGCGTGCGGAACTCGACCCCTTCGAGCTGCGCGAACTCGATCTCGAAGTCGTAGGCGGTCATCCGGCTCGCGCCGCGGCGGTAGTACATCGTCACCGACGGGACGCCCAAGCGTTTGGAACAGGTCGCCGCGTCGATCGCGGTGTTGCCGCCGCCGATGATCGCGACCGTCTCGCCCAGCCGGCCGACGTCGCCGCCCATCTTCGCCCGGCGAATGAACTCGAGCGCATCCCAGATGCCGGCGGCGTCTTCGCCGGGGATCCCCAGTCGCGGGACGCTGCCCATCCCACAGGCCAGCACGACGGCCTGGTAGTCGGCCAGCAGCGCCGCGGCGGGGAGCGTCTCGCCGATCGCGACGCCGGTGCGGATCTCGACGCCCAGCGCCCGGACCTGCTCGACTTCCCACAGCGCGATCTCGGCCGGCAACCGGAACGGGACGATGCCGTACGTGTCGAGTCCGCCGGCGACCTCGTCGCGCTCGAAGATCGTCACCGCGTGACCCAGGCGCGCCAGCTCGCGGGCCGCGGCCAGGCCGGCCGGGCCGCCGCCGACGACCGCGACGCGCATCCCGCTCGGCGGTCCCGGCGCGAACAGGACGACGTTCTCGTCGATCGCCCAGTCGGTCGCGTAGCGCTGCAGGTCGCCGATCCGGATCGGCGTCTGGTCGGCGTTGTAGACGCAGGCCCCCTCGCAGAGCTGGCTGGTCGGGCAGACCCGGGCGCAGCTCGCGCCGACGGGATTGGCGTCCATGATCGCCCGCGCGCTGCCGAGCAGGTCGCCGCTGGCGATCCGGCCGATGAAGCGCGGGACGTCGATGCCGGTCGGGCAGGCCCGAATGCAGGGCGCGTCATGGCACTGCAAACAGCGGTTTGCCTCGATGCGGACCTCGAGCGGGGAGAGCCGTTTTGCGATCGGCGGTCCTAAGCTCGCTGAGGGGAAAGCCACATACCCTCCGGTTCATACGGTGCGGAGTTGCCGTTCATTCACGATCCGCGGTAGGCGCTCCCGGTCGGTGCCGCGTAGGGCCCGATATGCGAGCCGTTCGAGTCCACGAGATCTCCCGCGAGGCGGGGCCCCAGCAGTTTCGCGTCGACCAGGTCGACGATCCGAAGCCCGGCCCGGGCGAGGCGCTGGTGGCGATCCGACGCGCGGCATTCAACCGACGTGACGTGTTCATCAGCCAAGGCCTTTATCCGAATATCCAACTCCCGGCGAGCTTGGGCTCGGATGGCGTCGGGACGGTCGTTGCCTATGGGAGCGACGCGAGCGGGCCGCCGGCCGGCGCACGGGTCGTCATCGATCCAACGCTCGGCTGGGGCGACGACGAGCGAGTCTGGCGGCGCACTGCGCAGGTGCTCGGGATGCCGCACCCCGGCACGATGGCCGAGTACATCACGGTCCCGGCCATCAACATCCATCCCGCCCCGCCGTCGCTCAGCGACGACGAGGCGGCCGCGATTCCGCTGGCCGGCGTCACCGCGTATCGCGCGCTGGCCGTGCGCGGCGGCTGCACGCGCGACGACGTCGTGCTGATCCCGGGGATCGGCAGCGGCGTGCAGAGCTTCGTGCTGCTGTTCGCCAAGCGCCTCGGCGCGAAGACGATCGTCACCTCGTCGAGCGATGCGAAGCTGGCGCGCGCCAAGGCGCTGGGCGCCGATGTCGCGATCAACTACGCGACCTCGGAGCGCTGGGAGAAGGAGGTCGGGGCGGTCGACGGGGGGCCCTCGCTGATCGTCGACTCGGTCGGCGGCGAGACGCTCGCGCGGGCGCTCAACGTGGCGCGCTACGGCGCTCGCGCGGTCATCTACGGCGGCACGACCGGCGATGCGAAGATCCGCCCGTTCTCCGTGTTTTGGAAGCAGCTCGACATCTGCGGCTCGTCGATGGGCTCGCCGGCCGACTTTCGCGCGATGCTGGCGCAGTTCGACGGTTCGCTCAAACCGATCGTCGACTCGACCTACGCGCTCGACGACGTCGTCGCCGCGGCGCGCAAGGTCGATGCCGGCGAGCAGTTCGGGAAGGTCGTGCTGGCGGTCTCCTAAAGCTAGGAACCCGCGCCCTGGGCGCGGTGTGGACCGAAGCCGCCGCCGGGTCGGCCGAAGCCGCCGTGGTGCCGCAGCTCGGGGTGGTCGAGCTGCGCCAGGTCGCGGACCGCGGCGCCGAGCGCGCCGGCGATCCGGTGCTGGCGCTCCGCCTGCTGCCGGTCGCCGGTGAAGGCGGCCTTGGCGGCGGCCTGGTCGGCGGCGAAGGCCGCGTCGGCCAGCTCGTGCACCTCGGGCGTGTTGTCGATCTTCAGGAGCGCGCCGATCTCAGCCAGGCTGACCCCATGCCCTTGGGGACCGCCGCGATGATGTCCGCCTGCGTCGCCCGGACCACCGGGTCCGCGCCCGCCGCCCCAACCGCCGGGATGGGGTCCCATCCCGTCCATCGGGCCGCCCATCGCCATCGGCGCATGCGCGGCCGGTGCCGGCGGCGGCGGCAGGTCGTGCGGCGTCGGGGCCGGCCGCTCGGCCAGCGCGACGTGCGCCAGGTCGGCCGCGAGCCGGGCCTCGGCGCCCGCGCCGGCTTGGTCGTTGCTCGCCAGGCGCGCCAACGCCGAGCGGTAGTGGCTGCGCGCGGCGTCGAGGTAGTGCCCGGAGGCACCGAACGCTTCGGCGACGCCGAGCGTGCGATACGCCATCAGCAGCGGCAAGTGCGCGTCCGGGACGCGCGGCGCGCGCTGGACGATCGGCTGCGGGGGTATGGCGGTGGTGGTTTGGGCGAGCACCGTCGCGGGCGTCGCGGTGAGCGCGAGCGCGACGAGGGGCGCGAAGGTGTGCAAACGCATGACGTCATCTATTGGAAGGCCGGTCCCTGAACCGGGTCTGGGAAGGCGGTTGGTCAGGCGATCAACAGGTAGCGTTCGAGCGCTTGCGGGGCGCCGTAGCCGAGCTCGGCGCGGATGACGTCGGCGCCGAGATTGCGATCGAGCTGGGAGAGATCGGGATCGAGGAGCGCTCGCTCCTCGGGCGTCGGCGCACGTTCCAGCCGTTCGGCCGCGACGACGCCCTCGCGCTCGAGCGCCTGCAGATACGCCACGATCTGCCTCCCGGCCGCGGGCCACAGCCGGCGGTCGACGTCGGCGTAGATGCGCGCGACCAGCGCCGGGACCGTGGCCGGGCCGTCGGCCAGCGCACCGAGGATCTGCCGTTCGCGCGCTTCGCGATGCGCGATGTACTCGTCGAGCTTCGCGCGGACGGCGCGCACCTCGGGCCCATGCCCGCCGTAGAGCGCGCGCGCGTCGCCGTAGCGCTCGCGCAGCATGCGCAAGGTCTGTTGGTAGGCGCGCATGTCACCGCCGGGCGGCGCGACGACGACGGTGCCGGTTCCGATCACGACGTCGCCGGTGAAGAGCGCGCCCTCGTCCTCGAGGTGGAACACCAGATGATCGCGCGCATGTCCCGGCGCGTCGACGACGGTCAGCGCGGTCTCTTCGAAGGCGAGCAGCTCGCCGTCGGCCAGCGCGCGGTCGTGCGGGAAGCGCGCCGCCGCATGGGCCCACACCGGCGCGCCGGTCGCGGCTCCCAGCGGCGCGGCGCCGGGCGCGTGATCGGGATGACCGTGGGTGACCAGGATCGCCGCATACGTCGCGTCGCGCTCGCGCGCCGCGGCCAGGAACGCGTCGCGCTGCGCGTCGTCGACCGGGCCCGGATCGATCGCGAGGAGCGTGCGCGGACCGACCTGCACGACGTACCCGTTCGTCCCGTCGAGCGTCATCGGCGACGGGTTGTTGGCGCGTAACCGGCCGACGCGCGGGCTGAGCGTTACCACGCGTTCTCGAGCTCGCGTGGGATGGTGAAGACGCGATCGCCGTCGACGGTGGGCATGACCGCCGCGACCGGTTTGCTCGCGGCGAACGCGAGCAGCTCCTCGACGCTGCGGTACGGCGCGATCCGTTCGAGGTGCTTGATCGTCGGAAAGATCAACTCGATCTCGCCGCGCTCGTACGCATGCAGCGCTTCGAGCGGGCGGTACCACGCGCCGTCGTGCACCTCGCCGGCGTCGGCTTCGGCGACCTGATCCGCGGGTGCGCGCGCGACGAAGAACCGCGCGTCGAAACGGCGCGGTGCGAGCTCGTCCTTGGGGGTGATCCAGCGCGAGAAGTAGCGCAGGCGGTCGGCGTCGATCCGGACCCCGAGGCGGGCCAGGACGCCGGCGAAGCCGAGTTCGCCGGCCAGCAGCGCGCGGCGGGCCGCGACCAGCGCTTCGGGCGCGACGGCGCGGTCGGCGAAGAGCAGCCCGACTTCCTCAAAGGTCTCGCGCGCTGCCGTTATGACGTAGGCCGGGTCGACCGCGCCGGCCGAGCCGCGCAGCCGGTCGGCGACCAGGGCTCGGTCCTCCGGATCGACCGCGCCGCCGGGGAAGACGTAGCGGTCGGGTAGGAAGGTCGCCCCGGCGTGGCGCCGGACCATGAAGACGGCCGGTCCCTCGGGGCTCTCCCGCGCCACGATCACGGTCGCCGCGTCGCGGATGCCGTCGTCCCTGGTCCTCACCGGTGGGACGTTCTCGCTCGGGGTGGCGTGCCACCCGCGAGCAGGCCGTCGGCCCGGCGCTCCCGGAGTAGCCGCCATGCGGTGTGCGATCGGAGCCGACGACAGCGGCCCCCTGACCGACGCCTTGCTCGCCGACTTGGAGCGCCGGGGTGCCGCCGTCGCGACCTTCGGTGCGCTGCGCGACGGTTCGACGCACTGGGCGTCGATCGGCCGAGCGGTCGGCGCGGCCGTCGCCGCCGGCGACGCCGACGTCGGAATCGTCTGCTGTTGGACCGGCACCGGGATCGCGATCGCGGCCAACAAGATCTCCGGCATACGCGCCGCGCTGTGCGCCGATGCGCCGACGGCGGAGGGCGCGCGGCGTTGGAACGACGCGAACGTACTCGCGCTGAGCTTGCGCGCGATCAGCCCAGCAGTCGGACTGGAGATTCTCGACGCGTTCTTGCGCACCGCAGCGAGTCAGGAGGCGACCGATCGTCGTGAGATCGCAGCGCTCGAATCGGGATAACGAGAGGGCCACGCCGAGACGGCGTGGCCCTTCGTGTTCGGGGGTGTGCCGCAGCGTGACTCCGCTACGACAGCGTCTTCTTCGGTGGATCCTCGGTCATCGATACGATGACGACCTCCTGCCTTTGGACGTGGGTCTGCGCTCGCATCTTCGGTGTCGCATTGCTTCGTCACCGTCCCGGCGCGCAGTCGGCCGGTTGGTGCTCAGTACCCGGGTGGATCTTGCGACGTCAAGTCGCCCTCCCGTGCTCGTCGTGCGAACTGTGCCTCGAGGTCCGAGCATCGTACACCTCGCCGCCGATGCGGTCAACCCCCTTTTTCACGTCGCCACGAAGCGCTTGCAGAAGCGGTGGACGAACGTGGATAACGAGGACAGCGCGAAGGCGAACGGGCGGCGTCCGCAAAGAGAGCCTGCGGTGGAATCCCGATCAACCCGCGTGTTGCTCCGCCTGGAAGCGGTCGGCATCCTCGTGGGGTCGTTCGCGCTTGCGGCTGCCGTCGTTGCGCACCGACCGTGGGTCGAGCATGCGCTGGGCGCGATCGGCCCGTTTGCGATGCCGCTCGCCATGGTCGTGTTCGGGCTCGTCGCGTCGGCGCCGTTCTCGGTCACCGACGCGCTGGCGGTGATGAACGGCGTTCTGTTCGGACCGGTCTGGGGCTCGGTCGTCAACGCGATCGGCTTGGTCCTCGGCGCGGTGATCGGCTACATGGTCGCGATACGCACCTCGGCTGCCTTCGACGTCAAGCGGCGGGTCGAGCGGCTGCCGTCCTGGGCGCGGCACTTCCAGATCGGTTCGCCGATGTTCCTGATCTGCGTGCGCATCATCCCCGGCCTGGGCGGCACGCTGGCGACGCAGACCGCCGCCGCCCTTCGCGTCCCGATCTTCCGCCAAGTCTACACGATGTGCGCGATCGCCATCCCGGTCTGCACGATCCTGGCGGTCGGCGGGAACTGGCTTTCGGACACGATCCAAGCGCGCGTCGTCGACCCGGTCCAAGCCTCGATGGAGAAGCATCACATTCACTTCCCGCATCGCCATCACCACCCGCACCCGGTCACCTTCGGGAGCCCCGTACCGTGAACGTCGAGGTCGTCGACACCCCGGAAGCGCTCGCGGAGACGTGCCGGCGCATCGCCGCAGCCGAGCGCGTCGGGCTCGACACCGAGTTCCACACCGAGAAGACGTACACGCCGCATCTGATGGTCGTGCAGCTGCTCTTCGACGACGGCGTCGCCATCGTCGATCCGCTCGCGCTGCGCGAGCTGCGCCCGCTGATCGACGCGCTCGCCGGGGCGCGCGTCGTCGGGCATGCGCTCTCATCGGATCTGCGCATCCTCGCCGATGCGTTCGAGACGCTCCCGCGCGCCGTGTACGACACCCAGGTCGCGGCCGCGTTCGCCGGTTACGGTCTGTCGATCTCGCTGCTGGACCTGGTGCGCGACCTGTGCGGGGTGACGCTGCGCAAGTCGCAGACGGTAAGCGATTGGAGCACGCGTCCCTTTACCGCCAAGCAAGTCGAGTACTTGGTCGACGACGTGCGCCATCTGTTCGATCTCGAAGACCTCCTGCGCGAGCGCCTGCGCAAACGCGGGCGCGAAGCGTGGGCCGAGGAGGAGATGCCGGCGCTGGTCGAGCCGGCGGCGTACCGCAGCGATCCGCACCGCCTCTACCTACGCGTCTCGGGCAACGCTCGGCTGAACCGGCGCGAGCTGGGGATCCTCAGCGAGCTGGCGCAACTACGCGATCGCTACGCGCGCGAGCGCAACATCCCGCTCAAGTACGTGCTGCCCGACGACGTGATGATCGGACTGGTCGGGCTGCGCCCGAACGCCGTCGAGGAACTCTCGCAGCTGCGCCGCATCGACAACGGGATGCGGCGCAACCTCGGCGAGCGGATCGTCGAGGCCGTGCGCCGCGGCGAGGCGATCCCCGAGGACCAACTACCGCCGCGGGCGCCCAAGCCGCTCGGGCCGCAGCGCGAAGCGCTCGTCACGACGATGGCGGTGCTGGTCGGCGCGCTCGCGGCCGACCACGAGGTGCCGACGACGTTGCTGCTGCCACGCGCCGCACTCGAACGGATCGCGCGCGAGGCGCCGCAGACGCCGGAGGCGCTCGGTGATGCGGTCGACCTGACCGCGTGGCGCCGCGAGCTGGTCGTCGCGCCGCTCTGGGAGTTGCTCGCCGGAGAATCGGTGCTGCGCGTGCGCGGCTACCGCGAGGGCGATCCCCGCACGGCCTTCGAGGCGATCGAGCCGGCCGCGCGCTAAACCGGCGTCAGACGGCGTCGGCGAGGGTCGAGAGCTCGGTCAGGATCTTGCTCTTGCCGCAGGTGCTGCAGCCGATCGTCACGCTGTCACCGGCCGAGCTGCGCGCGAAGCGGACCCAGTACTGCCCGTAGATCTCGACGTTCGGCAGCGGATGGATCGTGCGATGGTCGAGCATCCAGTCCTTGGCGAGCGCGTACTCCTCGTCGTCCATCATCAGGGCCTGCGGCAGCTCGATGGCGGCGATCCGCCGCTCGGCCTCGTCCCGGACCCGGCGCACGTCATCGAGGATCGACGCGACCTCGTCCAGGGTCGCGAACTCTTCCAGGTCGAGGTCGACCGTCTGGTGGTTGGCGGCGGCGGCCATCGCTTCGAGCGCGGCGGGGTCGATCACGCCGTGCGTGACCGGCTCGGGCTCGGGCGCTTCGGGCTCGTACGCCGCCGGGTCGACGGGGCCGCGTTCGGCACCCGCCTCGGCGGCGTCGGTCCCGTTCGCCTCGCGCTGCGGCGCGTTGGCGAGGCGTTCGATCAGCGCTTGACGCCGCTTCTCCAGCTGTGCGGCTGCCATCGCCTCGCGGTCCTTGGGGATCCACCAAGCGTGCAGCGTCGTTGAAGAGTCGGCGCCGGCCGCCGCCGGCACCGAGTCGAGCCCAAAAAAGCGGCGCAGTCCCCGCAGGATGCTCGCGAACATGATAGACCTTGTATCGGCGACCAGGCGGGCGTCCTACAGGAAATCCTCAGGTTGGGGGCCCTCGTGTGACCCCGGTGACCCGGGCCGGTTCCCGCGCCAGCCGGGGCCCCGCTTCCCTGGGCGCGAACGGTCGGCTGCATGAAACGTCGTGCTTTTTCCGCCCTGACGGTTGCCGCCATGGCCGCCGCGGCCGTCGTCGCCTCGCCGTTGCGCCCCTCGGCCGAGGAGCGGCCACATCTGCGCGTCGGCAGCATCTCCGGACCGCTCGCGAACCCGATCGTGTGGAACATCATGAAAGCACGCGGTTTCGACGTGAAACACGGCTTCGACATCGACATCACGCTCTATCCGTCGATCACCGCGTTCTACGGCGGCTTCACCACCGGCGAAGTCGACGCGATCATGGGTGGACCGAGCAATCTCGCTAAGCTGCGCAACGAGGGCGTGGGGTTGAAGATCTTCGCGACAACGCTGCGTTTGTCCGATCTCGGCGTCTTCACCAAGGACCCGGCGATCAAGACGATCCTGGACCTGCGCGGGAAGCAGCTCGCCGTCGACATGGGCTCCTCGCAGTATCAGATACTCTCGATGTGCGCCCGGGCGAAGGGTTTGAATTTGAAGACCGACGTGACCCTGGTCGACGCGAATTTCGGGATGGCGCGCTCGTTGCTCGAGGCCAGCCGCGTCGACGCGGCGCTGGTCATCCAGCCGGCCGCGACGCTCATGCTCGCCACGGACCCGCAAGTCCATCAGATCTTCAACGGCAACGACGGTTGGCTCGCCTTGACGCAGCACGACGGCTGGGAGAACGTGGCCGCGATGCGCGAGGACGCGCTCGCGAAGCTGCCGCCCGACCTGCCACAGCGGCTGATCGCAGCGCTGACCGATACGGTCGCCTACATGCACAGCGACACCGACGCCGCCGACCAGATCGTCTCCGACACCACGAAGTTGCCGCCCGGCATCTTCAAGAAGGCCATCGCGAGCAAGCAGCTCGACTTCGAGATCCACGACGCCTGGGGGTCACAGCGCGCTGCGATCGCGGACATGTTCGCGCGGGCCGTCGCGGCCGGCTTCGCCGAAAAAGCCCCCGGCGACGCGATCTTCTATGCTCCCCGAACGTAAGGCCTCGGCCTACGCCGTCCCGCGGCTTCCTAGAGAAGCGGTCATCGCGCTGGTCGTGCTGGCGCTGCTCTGGGAGGCACTCTCGTACTTCGCGCCCCACTTGGGGATCGCGCCGATCGCGGTGCCGGGCTTCGGCAAGATCGCCCACAGCCTGGCCTCGGTCACCCCGGTCGACGTCGGCGTGACGCTCGTCCGCGTCTTGGTCTCGCTGGTCATCTCGTTCGTCTGCGGACTGGTGTTGGCGATCTGGTTCTACCGCTCCGAGTCCGTCGAGCGCTACGTCAGCCCGCTGGTGCGGCTGCTCATGGCCGTGCCGGTGATCTCGTGGATTCTCTTCGCCGTGCTGTGGTTCAAATCGACCGAGTTCCGCATCTGCTTCGTGCTGGTGGTGACCTGCGGCCCGATCTTCATGGTCGATGCGCTCGACGCGCTGCGCGGCGTCTCGCGCGAGTTGCGCCAGATGGTGCGCTCGTTCCGCCCGACCCCGCTGCAGCTCTTCACCAAACTGCTGCTGCCGGCGATCACGCCGGCGTTGCTCACCAGTTGGAAGATCAACCTGAGCCTGGCGATCCGGGTGGTGACGATCGCCGAGCTGGTCGGTGCGACGACCGGGATTGGGCACGAGCTGGCGATCGCGGAGGAGTTGTTCTCGGTCGCCGATGTCTTCGCGTGGACACTGATCCTCGTCGCCGCGCTGTTCGTCCTCGAGTGGGTGCTGACGCGCATCGAGGCACGCGCGCTGCGCTGGCGGGTGTCGTGAGCGTCGCCCCGCCGATCGAGGTCTCGCACCTGAGCAAGACCTTTCGCACCACCTCGGGTCACCAGGTGGTCGCAATCGCCGACCTCGACCTGCGCATCGACTCGCGCGAAGTCGTCGCCATCGTCGGGCAGACAGGCTGCGGGAAGTCAACCTTCTTCGACCTCATGATCGGGCTCGAGCGGCCCACCACCGGCAAGATCACGATCGGGGGGAAGACGCCCTACGACGACTTCGAGCATTTCCGCGGGCAGATCGCGACCGTCTTCCAACAGGACCGGCTGCTGCCGTGGCGCAGCGCGATCGACAACGTCTGCCTGCCGCTCGAGCTGTTGGGCCTGTCCGAAAAAGAGCGGCATGACCGGGCACTCGAGTGGCTGGTGCGGTTCGGGCTCGAAGCGGCGGCCTACCGCTATCCACACGAACTGTCGGGCGGGATGCGGCAGCGCGTCGCCATCGCGCGCTCCTTCGTGGTGCAGCCCAGCATCCTGCTGGCCGACGAGGCGTTCGGACATCTCGACGAGGTGACCGCGACCGAGCTGCGCGAGACGTTCGTGGCGCTGGCGCGCGAGCTGGGGAGCACCGCCATTCTGATCACGCACCAACTCGAAGAAGCGATCGCGGTCGGCGACCGCATCCTGGTCTTCGGGCAGTCGGCGCGGCTGCTGCACGACGTGCGGGCCGAGCATTGGCCCACTGCCGACCACGCGCTGCTGCGCGAAGCGATCCAGGTGACCCTGCAAACCAACGTCGCGGACGCGCGCCTGGCGCGCTCCGCGTGATGCGCTAGGCGTTCGCACGATGCCCAAGGTCATCCGCATCGAGCGCTTCGGCGCGCCCGAGGTGATGGAGCTGCGCGACGAGCGCGCCCCGGTGCCCGGTCGCGGCGAGGTGCTCGTCCGGCACACGGCGATCGGGCTGAACTACCTGGACGTCTACCATCGGGAAGGGCACTATCCGCTGGCGCTGCCGAGCGGGCTCGGTGTCGCGGGGGCGGGGATCGTCGAGGCGCTCGGTGAGGGGGTCACCGGCGTGCGCCGCGGCGATCGGGTCGCCTATGCCGGGATCGGGCCGGGGAGTTACGCCGAGTTGCGCACGGTCCCCGAAGAGAAGCTCGTCCCGCTGCCCGAGGGGTGCGACGACGCGCTCGTCGCGGCGACGCTGCAGCAAGGGATCACAGCCTACTTCTTACTGCACGAAGTCTACCCGCTCAAAGCCGGCGACACGATCCTCTTCCACGCCGCGGCCGGCGGCGTCGGGACGATCGCCTGCCAGTGGGCGCAGCGCCTGGGTGCGACGGTCATCGGGACGGCCGGCGGCGCGGACAAGGTCGCGCACGCCGCCGGTCTCGGCTGCGCGGCGGTGATCGACTATCGCCACGAGGACGTCGCCGAGCGCGTCCGGGCGATCACGGGCGGGACGGGCGTCGCGGCCGTCTTCGACTCCGTCGGCCGCGACACGTTCGAGGGGTCGCTGGCCTCGTTGCGCCCGTACGGAACGCTGGTCAGCTTCGGCAGCTCGTCGGGCGATCCGCCGCCGCTCGACATCAACCGGCTCGGTGAGAAGGGCTCGCTGTACCTCACCCGCCCACGCTTCGTGCACTATGCGCGCCGGCGCGAGGATCTGCTGCGCATGGCGCAGGCGTACTTCGCCTTTCTCGACGACCCGCGCACGCAGGTCGCGATCGGTCGGCGCTTCGCGTTGGCCGAGGCGGCGGACGCGCATCGGGCGATGCAACGACGCGAGACGATCGGCTCCAGCGTCCTGGTCCCCTGATCATGGCGTCAAATCCAGGGCGGCGAAGAGGCGCTCGACGTCCTCGGGATCGTAGGTCCGGTCCGCCTCCATCTCGCGCTCGCACCAGGCGCGGACCGCCTCGAGGTCGACCTCGCGCGGCTTCGCGCGCGCGACCGCGACGGCGGCCCGGAACGCGGTCTCGTCCTTCCAGGCCCAATAATGGAGGAAGCGGTCGCGCACGACGTCGGTCGGCGTGAGCACGTGCAGCAGCTCGTGATGGCGGCGCTCGGTGCGCCAGCCCGTCACCTCCTCGCGTCCGATCGCCAGCGGTCCGATCGGGAACTCGATCGCGAACGGGAGCTGCGGATGTTCGTAAAAGCCTTCGGCGACGCGCGCGTAGCCGACCCTCGCGAGCGCGTGGTCGAGCGTGTGCCGCGCCTTGCCGACGTGAAGGATGAAGTCGACGTCGAGCGATTCGTACTCGGTCGGCACGTAGAAGGCCGCCGCGCTCCCGCCGCACAGCACCGCGGTCTCACCGGCCTGCGCGAGCACAGAGCACACCGCGAACTCGACATCGATCAGCGATGCGCCGGCGGCCAGCATCTACAGCGGCTTGCCGATGCGGCGCGGCCGCTCGCGATAGTGCGCGGCCCGCTCGCGGATCTCCGGATAGGCGGCGGCGAGCCGTTCGAGCAGCGCGCGCAGCTCGACGGCGCCGTACCAGCGGCGGTTCAGCACGACGACTCGCGAGTTGCCGACCAACCGCGAGACGACAATCCCGGCGTGCTCTAGCGCGATGACGGCCCGGTGGACCGCGGTCGGGCTGGAGTCGATCTGGCGGGCCAACTCGCGGACGTGCAGCCCGTTCTGGGAGAGGGCCAGGCGGGTCAGCAGCCGGTCGCGTAGGGCGGAGCCGAACAGGGCCGGGCGGAGGTCGTCGCGCACGCCTAGATTGTTCCGATTTCCGAAACGATTGTCAACATAGGCGGAACGATTTTCAGGAGCACCCGCCTCGCGCCACGCCGAACCCGAGTCGCGTGGACACGCAGTCGCATCCGAACAGCTTTGCCGCCCGCGACACCTTGCGGGTCGGCAGCCGAGAATACACCTACTTTCGCCTGGCCGCGCTGGCCGAGCGCGGTCACGACCTGGGGACGCTCCCGTACTCGCTCAAGATTCTGCTGGAGAACCTGCTCCGGTTTGAGGACGGGCGATCGGTTACGGCCGCCGACGTCGCGGCGCTGGCCGGCTGGAAGCCCGGCCGCCCGTCGACCAAAGAGATCGCGTACCGCCCGGCGCGCGTGCTGCTGCAGGATTTCACCGGCGTGCCGTGCGTCGTCGACCTCGCCGCGATGCGCGACGCGATCGCGACGATGGGCGGCGATCCCAAGAGGATCAACCCGCTGCAACCGGTCGAGTTGGTGGTCGACCACTCGGTGCAGGTCGACTCGTGGGCGAATGCCGACGCGTTCGAGCGCAACGCGCAACTCGAGTTCGAGCGCAACGGCGAACGCTACGCCTTCCTCAAATGGGGCCAAGCCTCGCTCGACGGGTTCCGGGCCGTCCCGCCCGACACCGGGATCGTCCATCAGGTGAACATCGAGTATCTCTCGCGGGTGATCTTCGGCGCCGGCGGCGGCGGGACGCCGCATCCCGGCGGGACGCCGCTCGCCTATCCGGACACCGTCGTCGGCACCGACTCGCACACCACGATGGCCAACGGCCTGGGCGTGCTGGCCTGGGGCGTCGGCGGGATCGAGGCCGAGGCCGCGATGCTGGGTCAACCGGTAACGATGCTGATCCCCGAAGTGATCGGTTTCAAGGTCACCGGCAAGTTGAAGGAAGGCGTCACCGCGACTGACCTCGCGCTGCAAGTCACGCAGATGCTGCGCAAGAAGGGCGTCGTCGGAAAGTTCGTCGAGTTCTACGGCGCGGGGCTGTCGTCGCTTGCGGTCGCTGACCGCACCGTCATCGGCAACATGTCGCCCGAGTACGGTTCGACGGTCGCGATCTTCCCGCTTGACACGCTCTCGCTCGACTACCTGCGGCTCACCGGGCGTTCGGCCGAGCAGATCGCGTTGGTGGAGGCGTACGCGAAGGCGCAGGGGATGTTCCGCACCGACGACGCGCCGGAGCCGCGCTTCACCGACACGCTCGCGCTCGACCTGAACGACGTCGAGCCGAACCTGGCCGGCCCGCGCCGTCCACAAGATCGCGTGCCGCTGCGTTCGGTCAAGGCCGAGTTCCAGCACGCGCTCGAGGAGTGGCAGACGGCGCGCGGCAACGGCACCGTCTCGGTCGAGCGGTTCGAGGGCGAAGGCGGCGGCGGGACGGCCGTCGCGGCGCAGCCGCGCACGATCCTCTCCGACGGCGCGGTCGTGATCGCGGCGATCACCTCGTGCACGAACACGTCGAACCCCGCTCTCATGATCGGCGCCGGGCTGGTGGCGAAGAGGGCGGTCGAGAAGGGGCTGCGCCCCGCACCGTGGGTCAAGACCTCGCTCGCACCGGGCTCGAAAGTCGTCACCGACTATCTCGCCAAGGCCGGCTTGCAGACGTACCTCGACCAACTCGGGTTCAACCTGGTCGGCTACGGCTGCACGACCTGCATCGGCAACAGCGGCCCGCTCTCGGAGAAGGTCGCGACCGCGATCGCCGAGCACGACATGATCGTGGCCGCGGTGCTCAGCGGCAATCGCAACTTCGAGGGGCGCATCCACCCGCAGGTGCGCGCCAACTACCTGGCCTCGCCGCCGTTGGTCGTCGCCTTCGCGCTGGCTGGCCGGATGGACGTCGACCTGACCACCGAGCCGCTGGGCCGCACCGCGACCGGCGAGGACGTCTTCCTGCGCGACCTGTGGCCGACCGCGGCCGAGATCGACGCGCTGCTGGCCACCTCGCTGACCGACGCGATGTTCCGCACCCGCTACGACGACGTCTTCAACGGCGACGCGCGCTGGATGGGGATGCACGTACCGACCGGCGAGCGCTATGCGTGGGATCCCAAGAGCGAATACGTGAAGCGCCCGCCGTACTTCGACGGGATGCCGGCGCAGCCGCCGGCGGTGCAGGACATCCGCGGCGCGCGCGTGCTGGCGGTGCTGGGCGACTCGGTGACGACCGACCACATCTCGCCGGCCGGGAACATCGCCCGCAGCTCGCCGGCGGCGGCGTACCTGCGCTCCAAGGGCATCGAGCCGGCCGACTTCAACTCCTACGGGGCGCGGCGCGGCAATCACGAGGTGATGGCGCGCGGGACGTTCGCCAACATCCGGCTGCACAACGCGCTCGTCCCCGGTGTCGAAGGCGGCGTGACGCGCTACCTGCCGACCAATGAGCAGCTCTCGATCTACGACGCCGCCGAGAAGTATCGGGCCGACGGCACGCCGCTGATCGTGCTGGCCGGGAAAGAGTACGGCTCGGGCAGCTCGCGCGACTGGGCCGCCAAAGGTCCCTACCTGCTGGGGATCAAGGCCGTGATCGCCGAGTCGCTCGAGCGCATCCACCGCTCGAACCTGATCGGGATGGGGATCCTCCCGCTCCAGTTCGCGTCCGGCCAGAACCGCGAATCGCTCGGCCTGACCGGTGAGGAGACGTACGCGATCGCCGGCATCGCCGCCAAGCTCGAGCCCGGCATGACCGTCACGGTCAGCGCGACCGATGCGCAAGGCAAGACAACGACGTTCGACGCGCTGGTGCGGATCGACACCCCCGACGAAGCCGAATACTACCGCCACGGGGGCATCCTGCAGTACGTCCTGCGCCAACTCGCCGCGAGTTGACCGTGTCGGCGCGCGCGGTGCCGTTCGACCTCACGCTGGCGGAGATCGACGGCGCCGCCGCGCTGATCCGCGAGGTCGTCCCGCCGACGCCGACGTTTCGCTGGCCGCTGCTCGCGCAGCGGTTGGGCGTCGACATCGCGCTCAAGCACGAGAACCAGACGCGGCTGGGCGCGTTCAAGGTGCGCGGCGGATTGACCTACGTGGATGCGCTGCGGCGGCGTGCACCGCACGTACGTCGCATCGTCGGTGCATCGGCAGGGAATCACGGACAATCGCTGGCGTTCGCGGGTGCGCGCGCCGGGCTCGCGGTGACGATCGTGGTTCCGCTGGACTGCCCGCAGGAGAAGACGGCGGCGATACGCGCGCTGGGTGCCGAGATCGTCGAGCACGGCGCCGACTTCGAGGAGTCGTACGTCTACGCGCGCACGCTCGACGGTGGCGATCCGTTCGTCGAGTTCGTCCCGTCGTATGACCGCGATCTCGTGCTCGGCGTCGCGACCTACGCGCGCGAGCTGTTCGCGGCCGGCCCGTTCGACGTCGTCTACGTCCCGATCGGCCTGGGTTCCGGGATCACCGGGCTGATCGCGGTGCGCGACCTGCTGCGGCTGCCGACCGAGATCGTCGGCGTCGTCTCGGAGACCTATCCGGCCTACGCGCTCTCGCTGGCCGCCGGCGCCCCCCGCGAGACGGCCTCGGCCGCGGCGACGATCGCCGAGGGGATCGGCTGCCGCGTCCCTGATCCCGCCGCGTTCGCGGTGATCCAGGCCGGCGCGGCCCGGATCGTGACGGTGACGGAGGCGGCGATCCGCGACGCGATGGGTTGGCTGTTCAGCGACACGCACAACGTCGCCGAGGGGGCCGGGGCGGCGGCGGTCGCGGCGGCCGCCGCGGAGCGCGCGGCGCTGGCCGGACGGCGGGTCGCGGTGGTCGTCTCCGGCGGGAACGTCGACCGGGCGGTATTCGCCGCCGTTCTCGCGTAGGAGGCCCCGATGATCCCCCATCAGGTCGCGCTCCTCTCGTTCGAGGGACCGGATCGCTACGCATCGATCGGCGGCCTGGCCTCCCGCGTCACCCAGCTCTCGCGCGCGCTCGGCGCCGGCGGTCACGCGGTCGAGCTGGTCTTCGTCGGCGATCCGCACGCGAAGCCGACCGAGCAGGTCGACCCCGGCGTGACGCTGCGGCGCTGGTCGCAGTGGATCTCGGCCCAGTACCCGCGCAACTGCTACGACGGCGAGACGGCGAAGGTCCACGATTGGGAGTCGAGCTTGCCGCCGTGGGTCATCGACACGCTGTTGGCTCCGGCCGCGGCGCGTGGCGAGCGGGTGCTGGTGATCTGCGAGGAGTGGCAGACGGCCAACGTCGCCATCGCGATCGACCGGATGGCGCGCGAGCGTGGCATCCGTGGCGCGCTCACGCTGATGTGGAATGCGAACAACACCTACGGCTTCGAGCGCATCCACTGGCCGACGCTGCTGCGCGCCGCCGCGGTGAGCTGCGTGAGCAAATACATGAAGTTCGAGCTCGCGCAGTGGCACGTCGCGGCGCTGGTGATCCCCAATGGACTCGATCCCGCGTTGCTCGACGGCGCCGACAAGGAGCGGACCGCAGCGTTGCGCGCGGCGTTCGGCGACCGTCCGACCTGCGTCAAGGTCGGCCGTTTCGACCCCGACAAGAACTGGCTGCAAGCCGTCGACGCGGTCGCCGAGCTGCGCGCCGGCGGCGCCGACGTGCGGCTGGTCGTGCGGGGCGGCAAGGAGCCCTACGGCGACGTCGTGATGGGCCGCGCGCGCGAGCGCGGCTTGGCCGTCGAGCGGCTGGGCTACGAGGGGAGCGACTGGCGCGAGCTGGCCCGTACGCTCAGCTTCATCGAGGCGCCGGTCGTCCACGTCCGCGCGTTCCTCGACGAGCCGACGCTCTACGCGCTCTACGCCGCCGCCGACGTGGTGCTGGCGAACAGCGGCAAGGAGCCGTTCGGATTGGTCGGGCTCGAAGTGATGGCGGCCGGCGGGATCGCGGTCTGCGGGGCGACCGGTGAAGAGTACGCCGAGGCGTTCGAAAACGCGATCGTCTGCGACACGGCCGACGGCCGCGAGCTGGCGACCTACCTGCGCGCCCTCTTCGCCGACCCGGCGCTGGCTGCCGAGTTGCGCGCCAACGGCGCGCAGACCGCGGCGCGCTACACCTGGGTGCAGGCGCTCGAGGCGCTCGATCGCAAGATCGCCTACGTCGACGCGGTCGCGCGCTGATGCCGAGCGCCTTGCTCGTCACCGGCGGGAGCCGCGGGATCGGCGCGGCGATCGTGCGCCATGCGGCGCGCGCCGGCTGGGAGGTCGGCTTCACCTATGCCAACGATGAGTCGGCTGCGCGCGCGGTCGCCGAGTCGGTCGCGGCGGCCGGCGGCCGCGCGCTGGCGATCCGCGCCGACGTCGCCGACGAGGACGCGGTGCTGCGCGCATTCGCCGAGACGGAACGCGCCTTCGGGCCGCTCGGCGGACTGGTCAACAACGCCGGGATCACCGGCGGGGTCGGCCGCGTCGAGGATCTGGCGCGGCCGATGCTCGAGCGGCTGTTCGCGGTGAACGTGATCGGCGCGATGCTGTGCTCGCGTGAGGCGGTGCGGCGGATGTCGACCGCACGCGGCGGACGCGGCGGCGCGATCGTGACCATCACCTCGCGCGCGACGGCCTACGGTGCGCCCGACACCTACGTCCACTATGCGGCCACCAAGGGCGCTCTCGAGGTGTTCTCGCTGGGGCTTGCGCGCGAGGTCGCTGCGGAGGGGATCCGGGTCAATGCCGTCTCGCCGGGGATGATCGACACCGAGATCCACGCCGCCGCCGGCGACCCGGATCGGCCGGCGCGGATGCTGCCGATCATCCCCGCCCATCGCATGGGGACGCCCGACGAGGTCGCCGAGGCCGTCATCTGGCTGCTCTCGCCGGCGGCCTCCTACGTCGTCGGCGCGAGCCTCGACGTCGGCGGCGGCCGCTAGCGGATGGCGCAGCGCGTCCACCGTTACGTCGCCGGAATCCACTGGACGGGGAACACCGGCGCCGGCACGGCGAGCTATCGCAGCTACGAGCGCGCTTTCACGATCGGCGTCGACGGGAAGCCGGCGATCCTGGGGTCGAGCGATCCCCTCTTCCTCGGCGACGCGTCGCGCTACAACCCCGAGGACTTGCTGGTCGCCTCGCTCTCGTCGTGCCACCTGCTGTGGTACCTGCACCTGTGCGCGGAGGCGAGCGTCGTCGTCGTCGCCTACGCCGACCGCGCCGAAGGCACGATGACGGAATCCGCTGACGGCGGACGTTTCACCCGGGTCGTGCTGCGACCGGAGGTCACCATCAGCGCGGCCTCCGATCCCGAACGCGCCCGCGCGCTGCATCGCGACGCGCACGCGAAGTGCTTCGTCGCGAACTCGGTCAACTTCCCCGTCGAGATCGAGCCCTCGATCGTCACTGCCCCGTAGCGGGTCGCTTGGCGTCGGGCCACCGGTACGCTGCGGCGTATTGCAAGTACCGATGACCGACGAGCGTACTCGTGCTGCAGATCGTCACGAGCAGCGTATCGCTCGAGCCCACCACGCTGCACGTAGGCGACACGACCAGGTGCGCTCCGTCGGACGTGCGGACCAGCGTAATGCCGGCCGTGGACTGGTGCGTGCCAAGAACGGTCACGACGTCGGGGACGTCGGGATCGTAGCCGAAGGTGACCCATCCGGCTTCGGGCTCGCTCCAGAGCGTCTCCAGCGTTGCGTCGCGAACGCGAACGACTTCGTCCGCAAACGCAGCGCCGGCAGCGTGAGCTCGCAGCGCGACGCGGCCGTCGCTGAGGAATGCCGGAAAATCGGCCAACCCTCCGACGACGAGCTGAGCCGCGGACGGTGAGCGCACATCCCCGTATCGATACAGCGCACAGTCGACGGCGAGGTAGAGTTGCGCGCCCGCGAGCATGGGCACCGACCCTCGTCCGTTCGGACACCCAAGCGCCGGGTCGCGAGCGGGTTCTCTGAGCTCGACCTCGGGTGAACGCGTGCCGGTCGTGAGGTTCACCAGCGCAATCGTGATGGGGCGCTGGGCATCCCGCGTGCTGATGCAGCATCCGAGCACGGCGTTGCCGTCGATCGAACCGAGAATCCACGCTTCATCGCGTTCCGGTACGATCGGGGAGAGTTCTTTGCAGTCGACGACGGCGGCGTGGAACCGGAGTATCGCGCCGTCGGACCAGCCCGAGACGCCGTAGGCGCACGCGCCCAGGGGCACGATCTGGGTGATCTGGTCTTGGAACGCATCGGACCGTGCCAGAACGTTTCCCGAAGCGGCGTCGAGCCGAACCAGCCCGGCGCCGGCGCAGCCGACGACGACGTCTCGTGCGTTGTCCACGATCACCGTCGCACCGGCCGGCACGCCATACCGGGGAACGCCACAGACACCGCGGTGCTCCCACCGTCGGCTTCCTTCGCGAAGCGATCGGGAGACCATCGCGTTGGTCGTGGTCCCGTAGACGAGGGTCGTGCCAATCCCCATAGCCGCGACGCTGTCGCTGCTTCGCCAACGGAGACGGCCCGATCGGGAATCGAGGACGATGACACCCGATCGGCCGCCGATCGCGACGGCGCTCGTGGCGACGCGCACCTGCGAGAAGCCCCAGCCTGCCGGTAACGCGTAGCGCCAGGCCGGCGAAGCGAAGTGAACCGCCGACGCCGATGGCGTCGGCATCGTCGCGTCCGCCGACCCTCGAGGCCCGCATCCCGCCCACACGCCGAGGCCGGTGAGGACCGCGATCGAAGCCGTCAGGCGCTTCATCCGCGCAAACGTTTTTCACGCTTGGCTCGGCGTCCTGGTCGGGTTGGCTGGCGCCGCGAGCGTGGATGTGGTAAGATGGCGTGTCACCCCTTTGGTGACGCTTCTCTGCTCGCGCGATCTTTCGAACCCACGATCGCATTGCGCTCGCTGTTCGAAAGAATCATGACTGCGACTTTTGACGCACTCGGCTTGCAGCCCATGTTGCTGCGCGCCCTGCGTGACCTCAACTTTACAACGCCGACGCCCGTGCAGGTGGCCGCGATCCCGCCGGCCCTCGCCGGCCGCGACGTCCTCGCCTCGGCCCAGACCGGCACCGGCAAGACCGCCGCGTTCGGGCTGCCGCTGCTCGAGGCGGTCCTCAAGCTGCCCCGCAAGCGTACGAACGCGCTGATCCTCGCGCCGACCCGTGAGCTGGCCGCCCAGATCGTCGCGCATCTGCAGGCGCTCGCTCGTGGCAGCGACCTGCGCGTCGCCGCCGTCTTCGGTGGTGTCGGCTTCCGCCCCCAGATCACCGCCTTCGCCCGCGGTACCGAGATCATCGTGGCCTGCCCGGGCCGGCTCCTCGACCTGATGGGTCAGCGCGCCGCGCGCCTTGGCGACGTCTCGGTCTTCGTGCTCGACGAAGCGGACCGGATGCTCGACATGGGCTTCCTGCCCAGCGTGCGCCGTATCGCGGCCGTCCTGCCGAAGCAGCGCCAGACGCTGCTCTTCTCGGCCACCGTCTCGCCCGAGATCGAGCGCCTCAGCCGCGAGCTGATGCACGATCCCGTGCGCGTCGCCACCGCCCCGCCGAAGGCGACGACGGCCGAGGGGATCACGCACCGCGCCTACACGGTCGACCAGACGCGCAAGGCCGAGCTGCTGCTCAAGCTGCTCGAAGACAACGGCATCTACAGCGCGCTCGCGTTCACCCGCACCAAGGCCCGTGCCAACCGGCTCGCGCTGCACCTCGAGAAGCACAAGATCGCGGTCGACCGCATCCACGGCGACCGCTCGCAGGCGCAGCGGACGCGCGCGCTCGATCAGTTCAAACGCGGGAAGCTGCGCGTGCTGGTCGCCACCGACGTCGCCGCGCGCGGCATCGATGTGCAGGCGCTCGGCCACGTGGTGAACTTCGACGTCCCGATGGTCCCGGAAGACTACGTCCACCGCGTCGGCCGGACGGCCCGCGCCGAGTTGACCGGCGAGGCGATCACTTTTGTCTCGCACGAGGAAGAGCGATTGTTCCGCGACATCGAGAAGGTCGTCGGGCGCCGCATCGACCGCGCCAAACTGCCGATACTGACCTCCTTGAACTAGCCGCCCGCACCCCCGGAGGGACGCGCCGCCGCCGTGATCCTCGCCGCTGCGTTCTTGGCCGCCGCCCTGCCCGTCGTCGCGCCGGCGAGGGCCGGCGCGCGCGGACCGCGCTACGTGCGGCTGCGGTTGGCCGTCGTCGCGTACGGCGTCCCCGGGACGGGCGAGATCCTGCTCGACCGCGCGACCGGCCGGTTCGTCCGGCGCTTCGACACCGGCCCGACCTCCCAGCGCGAGGGCTGGGACGGGACGCGCGCCTGGCGCGCCGACGCGACTGGGCTGGCGCGGGTCGAGGGGAACGTCGATCAGCGCGACGCGATTCGCGCCTGGTCGTACGCGTTCGCGCGCGCGCCGCGCCGCATCGCGCTCGCGCGCCCGCTCGACGTGGTCGTCGATCCGGCCAGCGGCCTCGTGACGCGGATCGTGCGCTACGCCGGCTCCGACGTCGAGCGGACCGTGCTGGCCGACCAGCGCACCGTCGACGGGCTGGTCCTGCCGTTCGCGCTGAGCGACACCTCGGACGACGGGGTCTGGCAGGCGACCGTGCGCAGCGTCGAGACGCCGGCACGGCTCGCGGACGCGGCCTTCGCCCCACCCGCCCGCCCACACGACATCACCCTGCCGGCGCGCACGCGCGTCGCGCTCGAGCCGGACGCCGACTATCCGATCGTGTTGGTGCGGGTGGACGACGGCCCGCCCTTGCGCTTCCTGCTCGACACCGGCGGCCAGAACGTCATCACGGCCGACGCGGCGCGGCGCGTCGGCCTGCGTGTCGTCGGCGCCGGGACGGTCAGCGGTGCCGGCCCGGGTCTGGCCGCGATCCGCTATGCGCGCGCCCGCCGCGTGGACATCGGCGCGGTCACGCTGCGCAACCAACCCTTCGACGTGGTCGATCTCGGCGCGATGTTTCCGTTCGACGGCGTCGTCGGCTACGAGTTGCTGGCGCGCTGCGCGGTGCGGCTCGACCTGGCGCACCGGCAGGTCGACTTCGCCCCGCGCGCGGCGGACTTCGGGGCCGGCGGCACCGCGGTGCCGTTCGTCTTCGACGACCGGCAACCGCAGGTCGCCGGCGCGCTGGACGGGACACCGGCGGCGCTGACCATCGACACCGGCGACAGCGGCTCGGTCGAGATCAACACCTGGTACGTGCGCGCGCACGACCTGCAGCACCGCTACCGCGCCGTCCTGGTGCGTGGGGCGTACGGCGGCATCGGTGGGATGGTCGACGCGTACCTCGCCGCCGCGCGCGTGCTGCGGATCGGCTCGGTCGCGGTGCGCGGCGTGCCGCTGCTGCTCACCGCCGCCGCGCGCAGCGGCACCGAGGCCGACCCGAGCGTCGCGGGCAACGTCGGCGATCGCGTCTGGCGGCGCCTCGTCGTCGTCTTCGACTACCGCGCCAACGTGGTGCGGCTCGCGCCGCTACCCTGAGGCGAGCGCGCGCACGCGCGCGGCGATCTCGTCGGCGTAGCGGGCGGCATCGTCGTCGCTGGCGCCTTCGGCCCAGACGTTGACCGAAGCATCGGTCGCATCGGGCAGGACGAGCACCCAGCCGTCGGGCCGGCCCAGCCGGATCCCGTCGAGCGTCTCGACCTTACCGTTGCCGCCGTGCGCGGCCTCGTCGTGCAGCGAGCGCATCACGACGCCTTTGCGGTCCCACGGGCACGGAACGACACGGCCGGCGATGTGCCACTCCGGTAGCATCGCGACCAGCTCGGAGAGCTTGCGGCGCTCGGCGGCGAGCAGCTCCATGATCTTCGCGGTCGCGTAGATCGCATCGAAGGCCGGTTGGAACTCGGGGAAGACCAGCTCGTACTCGGCTCCGCCGGCGAAGGCCAGGTTCGCGCCCTCCTTCTCGGCCAGCGCCATCACCGAGCGGCGGTCGCTGCGCGCGCGCACGATGTGCGCGCCGTTCTCCTGCGCGATCCGCTCGACGACCGAGGGGATCGTCAGCGGCAGCGCGATGCGCGCGCCGGGCTGCGCCCGCGCGACCAGCAGCGTCAGCAGCGCGATCAGCCGGTTGCGGCCGACGATGCTGCCCGCGTCGTCGACCAGCGTCACCGTCTCGCCGTCGGCGTCGATGAGGACGCCCAAGTCGGCTTCGAGCGAGGTGACGACCGAGGTCAGTTGGCTCAGGTGGTGCTCGCGGTCGTTGCGGAACGTGCGGACCTTCTGCGCGTCGAAGTAGGCGTTGAGCGCGATCTGGTCGACGCCCAGGCCACCGAGGATCTGCGGCAGCACGATCGACGCGTTGCCGTACGCGTAGTCGATGACGACCCGGAAGTTCGCCTCGGCGAGCGCGCGGGCGTGCAGGGCGTCGACGAACGCCGCGGTGTAGCGCTCGAGCGCGCGCGAGGGAAAGTCGAGCCGGCCGACCTCGTCCATCGGCGTGCGCCGGAAGTCCTCGCGAAAGAACAGATTTTCGACCTTGCGCTCGGCGCCTTTGTCGATTCCGATGCCGAGGTGATCGAAGAACTCGAACACCAGCGAGTTCGCGTCGTCCGGTGCGACGCGCACGTGAACCCCGCCGTCACCGCCGACCCGCACCGCGTAGCGCGCCAGCGGCAGCGGGTACGAGCGCAGGTCGAGCACGTTGATCCCGACGCTGAGCAAGCCCGAGATCACGCAGCGGTTCATCACGCGCGAGGCGGGATGCGTGTCGCGGCTGGTCATGACCGTTTGGCCGGCCTTGAGCGAGGTCCCGAACGCCTGGGCCAGCTTGAGCGCGAACTCGGGTGTGATCTCGAGGTTCGCCAAGCCGCGGATGCCGACCGAGCCGAACAGCGAGCCCGGCCATTTCTGGCCGTAGATCAGCGACATCGAGACGATCGCGCCGGCGTTGACCCACTTGTCGGGCCACAACTTCAGGTGCGGGTTGATCGTCGATCCCTGACCGAGCGTGCAGCCGCGCCCGATCACGCTCGCTTCGTTGACCGTCGCGCGGCGCTCGATCGTGTTGCGGTCGGCGATCGTGCAGTCATTGAGCGTCGCCTCCTCGCCGACGTAGACGTCCTCCCAGCAGACGCTGCGGGAGATCGTCGCGCCGCGCTCGACGAAGCTGCGGTCGCCGATCGCCGTCGGACCGACGATGCGCGCACCGGCGGCGACGCGCACGTCGCGCCCTAAGACGATCGGCGGCTCGAGCTGGGCCTCGGGATCGATCCGCGTCCCCTCGCCGGCCCAGACACCGGGCCGGACCTCGCTGCCGGGGTAGGCGATCGCGACCTTGCGCTCGAGCGCGTCGTAGTTGGCCTGTTGGTACTGCTCGAGGTTGCCGATGTCGGTCCAGTAGGCGTCGATGACGTAGCCGCCGAGCTTGGCGCCCTCGTGCAGCATCGCCGGGAACAGATCGCGCGACCAGTCGTAGATCTTTCCGCGCTCCATCCGGTCGAGGATGCTCGGCTCGAGCACGTAGATGCCGGTGTTGATCGTGTCGGAGAAGACCTCGCCCCACGACGGCTTCTCGAGGAAGCGCACGATGTTCCCGTCCTCGTCGGTTACGACGACGCCGAACTCCAGCGGATTGGTCACCCGTTGCAGCACGATCGTCACGTCGTTCGCGCGCTCCCGGTGGTGGCGGACGACGGCGCTCAGATCGACGTCGGTCAGCGCGTCGCCGCTGATGATCAAGAACGTCTCGCCGGCGAGCAGATCGTGCGCCATCTTGACGGCACCGGCGGTGCCCAGCGGCGTGTCCTCGACGACGTAGTGCATGCGCACGCCGTAGGCCGAGCCGTCGCCGAACCAGGCTTCGATCTCGTCGGCGAGATAGTGCAGCGTCGAGACGATCTCGCCAAACCCGTGCGTGCGCAGCAAGTCGACGATGTGCTCCATCACCGGCTTGCCGGCGACCGGCGCGAGCGGCTTCGGGCGGCGCGATGTCAGCGGGCGGAGGCGGGAGCCCTCACCCCCCGCCATCAGGACGGCTTTCACGGGATAGTCCTCGGGCGGATCTCGTTGAAGGCGGTGCAGAGGCGAGCGAGGCGGGGGTCGTTCGGCAGGGCTTCGATCGGGGTCGAGAGCTTGCGTCGCCAGTTCGGGTACTCGGTCGAAGTTCCCGGCACGTTGACGGGATCGCGTTCGCCCAAGATGTCATCCATTTGGCCCATCACGATGGCACAGGGCGACGACGCCAGGTACCGATTCGCCGCCACCACGATCGCGGTCTCATCGTGGCGTTCGCTCCCCGCCAGGTCGCCGTGACGCACGAGCGTCTCGAGCAGCAGCGCACGGTCCCGTTCGCGCAGCGCGCGTTCCTGTGCGAGCGGCGTCCGCGCGAGACCGAGCCGGTCGCGCAAGACGAGGTCGTCGCCCGCCAACCAAGCCGGGATGGTCGCCAGGTCGTGCGTCCCCGACGCGGCCAGCGCCGCCGCCGGGTACTCTTCGGGTGCCGCGAACGAGCCGTCCGCGTGGCGCTCGAAGAGCAGGATGCGATAGGCGAGGATGCCGGTCGCTTCCATCCGTTCGCGGAAGCCGTCGGGGACGGTCCCCAAGTCCTCCCCGATCACCACGCAGCGCTCGCGCACGCTCGCCAGGGCGACGATGCCGCGCAGGTCGTCGAGCGGATACCGCACGTAGGTGCCCTCGCGCGCCGCCGCGCCGGCGGGGATCCAGTACAACCGCGCCAGCGAGAACGCGTGATCGATGCGCAGCGCGCCGGCGGCGCGGCAATTCGCTTGCAGCAAGGCAAGGAAGGCCGCGTAACCGTCGTGCGCGAGGGCGCGCGGATCGGGCGGCGGCAGACCCCAGTCTTGCCCGCGCGTGTTGAGCACGTCGGGCGGGGCGCCGACCTGCACGCCGGCGACGTACGCGCCGCGGTCGGCCCACACGTCCGCGGCGCCGGCATCGACCCCGACCGCCAGGTCCCGATAGAGCGCGACGTCGTGCCGGGCCGCGTCGGCGGCCAGCGCGGCGAGCTGCTCGGCGGCCAGCCACTGCAGGTACATCGCGTAGCCGAGCGCCTCGGCGTGGCCGGCGAGCGCGCGCGCGACGTCGGGCGCGTCGGGGGCCTGCAGGCCGGCCGGCCACACCGCCAGATCGCGGCCGTAGCGCGCGACCAGCACCTCGAAGGCGGCGAAGCGCCGTAACGGCTCGCCGGCCTGCGCGCACCAGGCGGCGAACGCTGCCGCGCGCCCGGCGTCGTGCGGCAGCGCGGCGTAACAAGCCCGCAGCGCCGCGTCTTTCACTGCCGCGACGCCCGCGTAGTCGACACCGGCGCTCGCCCGCAGCGCTGCGATCTGTGCGCGTGTGCGGGCACGCGCGAGCAGCGCGCGCGGCGCCGGCGCGCGCAGCTCCGGGACGTCGTCGAGCGCGATCGCGAGCCAATTCAGCCAGCGGCGCGACGATGCGGCGTAGGGGCTCGCCGCTTCGGGATCGGAGCGGAACGGCGCGTGGAGCGGATTGATCCCGACATACGCGGCACCGCGCGCACCGAGCAGCGCGCAGACCGCGCGCAGGTCGCCGAAGTCGCCGATCCCGTGGTTGCGCTCCGAGCGCAGCGTGTAGAGCTGCAGCGCGATCCCCCACCGGCGGCCGAGCGGAGGGTACGCGCGGCGCGGGACGACGACGACGTGGACGCGCGCCCGCGCAAAGCCCTCGACCTCCAGCTCCAACGCGTGCCGGCCGAGCGGCGGCGGGTCGCTCAGCGCCACGCGGCGCGTGTCGAACGTCTGCGCGCCGGTGTGCTCGGCCGCGACGACCTGCGCGTCGCGCAGCGCGACCTCGCCCTGCGCGCGCCGGCCGTCCTCGCGGATCAGCCTCCAGCGCAACGACGCGGTCCAGCTCGGCGCCGGCAGCGTGACCGCGACCGCCAGCGGCTCATCCTCGCGCAGGACGACCGTCGCCGGCGCGAAGGCATGCGCGTCCTCGCGCAGCAGGGCCTCGAATCGGGCCACCGTCTGCGGCGGGGCGTCGCGTTCCTGGCCGAGCGCGTCGACGTAGCGCCGGGTGACCCGGCTCATCGCGTATGGCCGGCGAACACCGCGAGCGAACGATTGATCATCGTGTAGGACGCGATGTCGTCCTCGGGGATTTGCCGCGGCGTCCCGCCCTCGATCGAGGTGTCGAGGACCAGCGACCAGGAGACGAGCGTGGCGTCGGGCAGCGCGAACTGCAGCTCGTCGGCCGAGGCGTTCATCGCGACGAACAGCATCGGCCGCGCGCCGAGGTACAGGCCGATCGCGCTGCGCGCCGAGGTCCAGTCCGTGCTCTCCATCTCGTGGCCGTCGGGCTTCATCCAGGCGATGTCCTTGCGGTCCTCACCGTCGACCGGCGTCCCGCGGAAGAACGCGTCGCGCTGGAACGCCGGATGCCCGCGGCGGAGTCGCAGCAGCGTCTTGACGAAGTCGGTCAAGGCTAGGTCGTGCTGCCCGCGCGCGCTCCAGTCGAACCACGAGATCTCGTTATCCTGGCAGTAGGCGTTGTTGTTGCCCCGCTGCGTGCGCCCGAACTCATCGCCGGCCAGCACCAGCGGGACGCCCAGCGAGAGCAGCAGCGTCGCAAAGAAGTTGCGTTTCTGCCGCTCGCGCAGACCGAGGATCAACGGGTCGGTGGTCGGCCCTTCGACGCCGCAGTTCCAGCTCCGGTTGTCGTCGGTGCCGTCGCGGTTGTCTTCGTGGTTGGCCTCGTTGTGCTTGTGGTCGTACGAGACCAGGTCGGTCAGCGTGAAGCCGTCATGAACCGTCACGATGTTGATGCCGGCGCGCGGGCGGCGCCCCTGGTGTTCGAACAGGTCCGACGAGCCGGCGATCCGCGAGGCCAGCTCGGGAAGCACACCGTGATCGCCCTTCCAGAAGCGCCGCACCGTGTCGCGGTACTTGCCGTTCCACTCCGACCAGCCCGGTGGGAAGTTCCCGACCTGGTAACCGCCCGGGCCGACGTCCCACGGTTCGGCGACGAGCTTGACCCGCGAGAGAACCGGGTCTTGCGCGATCACCTTGAAGATGGCGGCGTCGCGCGCGTAGCCGCTGCCCTCGCGCGCGAGCGCCGGCGCGAGGTCGAAGCGGAAGCCGTCGACGTGCATCTCCTCGACCCAGTAGCGCAGCGAGTCGGTGACCATCTGCAGGACGCGCGGATGGCGCAGGTCGAGCGTGTTCCCGGTGCCGGTCACGTCGTCGTAGTAGCGGCGGTCCTCGGCCAGCCGGTAGTACGAGGCGTTGTCGATGCCTTTGAACGAGAAGGTCGGGCCCAGCTCGTTGCCCTCCGCGGTGTGGTTGTAGACCACGTCGAGCACGACTTCGATCCCGGCTTCGTGCAGGTGCTTGACCATCATCTTGAACTCGGCCGGGTCGCCGCCGGGGAGATAGCGCGGATCGGGGGCGAAGAAGCCGATCGAGTTGTAGCCCCAGTAGTTGCGCAGCTTCTGCTCGACCAACCGCCGGTCGTCGATGAAGGCCTGGACCGGAAGCAGCTCGACCGTCGTGACGCCCAGCCCGCTCAGGTAGGCGATGACGGCCGGGCTGGCCAGGCCGCCGAACGTCCCGCGCAGCGGCGGCGGGACCTCCGGATGCTGGATGGTGAACCCGCGCACGTGCAGCTCGTAGAACACGGTCTGCATCCAAGGGACGTAGGGTCGCGCGTCGCCGACCCACGTGAACGCGCTGTCGACGACGACGCACTTGGGCACGCCGCTGGCGTTGTCGCGGCGGTCGAAGGAGAGGTCGGCGCGTTGCGACCCGATGCGGTAACCATAGTGCGCGTCGCTCCAGTGCAGCGTCCCCGCCAGCGCCTTCGCATACGGATCGAGCAACAGCTTGTGGTGGTTGAAGCGGTGCCCGCGCGCCGGGTCGTACGGTCCGTAGACGCGGTAGCCGTAGAGCGTCCCCGGCCGCAGGTCGGGCAGGTAGCCGTGCCAGACCTCGTCGGTGTACTCGGGCAGCACGATCCGTTCGAGTTCGCGCCGGCCGCGCGCGTCGAACAGGCACAGCTCGACCTTCTCGGCGTTCGCGCTGAACAGCGCGAAGTTGACGCCGGTCCCGTACCAGGTCGCGCCGAGCGGATACGGGAGCCCGGGCCCGATGTTGCGGCGGGCCGGGGTCACGGTGCCAACCAAAGCGTCGCCAACGGCGGCAGGGTCAGCGTCAGCGAGTATGGCCGGCCGTGGGCCGGACGCGCGGTCGCGTCGACGCCGCCCAGGTTGCCGGTGTCGCCGCCGCCGTACACCGCCGCATCGGTGTTGATCAGCTCGCGGTACGTCGCGTGGCGCGGGACGCCGATCACGTAGCCGTCGTGACGCGCCCCGGAGGTGTTGACGACGCACACGACGTGATCCTCGCGTGCCGCGTCCCAGCGGATCCAGGCCAGCACGCCGTTGCGCTCGTCGTCGTAGGCGATCCACTCGAACCCGGCCGGCTCGGCGTCGCGCTGGTGGAGCGCGGGATGCGCGCGCCCGAGGCGGTTGAGATCGCGCACCAGCGTCTGCACGCCGCGGTGCCGGCCGTGGACGACGTGCCAATCGAGCGAAGCCTGGGCGCGCCACTCGCCGAGCTGCGCGAACTCGCCGCCCGCGAAGAGCAGCTTCTTGCCGGGATGCGCCCACATCAGCCCGTAGAGCAGCCGGACGTTGGCGTACTGCGCCGCCTCGTCGCCCGGCATGCGGCCCAGGATCGAGCGCTTTCCGTGCACGACCTCGTCGTGCGAGAGCGGCAAGACGAAGTTCTCGCTGAAGGCGTAGATCAAGCCGAAGGTCAGCTCGTTGAGGTGGTGGCCGCGATAGAGCGGATCGCGCTCCATGAACTGCAGCGTATCGTGCATCCAGCCCATGTTCCATTTGTAACCGAAGCCCAGGCCGCCGAGATCGACCGGCGTCGAGACGCCGGGCCAGGCCGTCGACTCCTCGGCGAAGGTTGCGATTCCCGGCACCTCGCCGTAGACCGTCGTGTTGAAGCGCCGCAGGAAGGCGACCGCCTCGAGGTTTTCGCGTCCGCCGTAGCGGTTGGGGATCCACCCGCCGTCCTCGCGGCTGTAGTCACGGTACAGCAGCGACGCGACCGCGTCGACGCGCAACCCGTCGAGGTGGAACTCGCGCAGCCAGTAGAGCGCCGAGGCGAGCAGAAAATTCGCGACCTCGTTGCGCCCGAGGTTGAAGACCGCCGTCCCCCATTCGCGATGGAAGCCCTCGCGCACGTCGGCGTGCTCGTAGAGCGGCGTGCCGTCGAACCACTTGAGCGCGTATGCGTCGGTCGGGAAGTGGCCCGGGACCCAATCGAGCAGCACGCCGATCCCGGCGCGATGCGCCGCGTCGACGAAGGCCCGCAGGTCGTCGGGCTCGCCGAAGCGGCTGGTCGGTGCGAACCAGCCCGTCGTCTGATATCCCCAGCTCAGGTCGAAAGGGTGTTCGGTCAGCGGCAGCAGCTCGACGTGCGTGAAGCCGAGATCGACGACGTACGGGATCAACTGATCGGCCAGCTCGCGATAGGTCAAGAAGCGGTCGCCCTCCTCGGGGACGCGCCGCCACGAGCCGAGGTGGACTTCGTAGATCTGAATCGGCGCGTCGCGACGTTGCCGTGCCTCGCGCGTCGCGAGCCAGTCCGCATCGTCCCACGTGAAAGCCGACGGCGCGGCGACGATCGAGGCGTTCCCCGGGCGCAGCTCGCTGCGAAACGCGAGCGGATCGGCTTTGAGCGGCAGCAGCCGGCCATCGGGTCCGAGCAACTCGTACTTGTAGCGCGCGCCGGGCCCGACGGCGGGCAGGAACAGCTCCCACACGCCGCACTCGCGTCGCAGCCGCATCGGGTGGACGCGTCCGTCCCAGCGGTTCCAATCGCCGACGACGCTGACGCGCGTCGCGTTGGGCGCCCAGAGGGCGAAGGCCGTCCCCGCGACGCCGTCGATCGTCCGCGGGTGCGCGCCCAGCACGTGATAGAGCTCGAGGTGGTTGCCCTGCCCGATCAACCACGCGTCCAATTCGCCGAGCAGCGGCGGGAAGCGGTACGGATCGTCGATCGTGCGCACGCCCGCGTCGTCCTCGACGCGCAGCCGGTAACGCGGCGGCAGCTTCGCGACGAGCGCTTCGAACAAACCCTCGCCGCCGATGGGGCTCGCGTCGGCCAGCAGCACGCCGGCCGCGTCGACGACCGCGACCGCGCGCGCGGTCGGCAAGAAGGCGCGCACGACGGTCCCGCTTTCGCCGGCGTGCGGTCCGAGCACGGCAAACGGGTCGCCCTCGCGGCCCTCGGCCAACGCCGCGGCACGATCCGGCGCGATCACAGCAGCAGCCGTGCCAGTGAGGGGATCCCTTCGGCGAAGGTGGGATGGATGTGGACCGAGCGCTCGAGGACGCGCCAGGTCGAGCCGGCTTCCATGTGGGCGAGGATCACATGGATCAGTTCCCCCGCTTCGTAGCCGACGAACGTCCCGCCGAGGATCGCGTCGGTCTGTGGATCGACCACGAGCCGAAAAAAGCCCTCGAGCAGGTTCCACTCTTCGCCACGCGCGACGTCTTCCAGCGGGAGGGTGACGACGCGGTGAGCGCGTCCGGTCCGGCCGGCCTCGTCGGCAGTGATGCCGACTCGGCCGAGCTGCGGCTCGGTGAACATCGCGTAGCCCAGGACGCGGTCGTCGCGAGTACGCGAGAGATCACCGGCGAGGACGGCCAGCAGCCGCCGATGATCCTCCCACGCGACGTGGGTGAACTGCGCCTGGCCCGCGACGTCGCCCAGCGCGTAGTGGCCGGCGACGTTCGTGCGCAGATGTTCGTCGCAGCGGATGAAGCCACGCTGGTCGAGCGCGATCCCCGCGCGTTCCGTGGTCCCGGCCGGGACGACCGGAACCCGGCCGATCGCGATCAGCAGACCGTCGCCGGCCAGGGTCGTCCCGTCGTCGAGCGTGACCGTGAAGCTCGTCCCGTCGTAGGCGGCGGCGGTCGCGCGGCGGTTCAGCATCGTGTCGATCCCGTCGCGCGCGAGCGAGCTGGTCAGGACGCTGCACGTGTCGGTCTCCTCGCGCGCGACGAGCCGGTCGTCGGGCGTGACGATGGTGACGTCGCTGCCCAGCCGCGCGGCTCCCTGCCCGAGCTCGAGGCCGATGTAGCCCGAACCCAGGACGATCAGCCGCTTGGGCAAGCTGCGTTGCGCGAAGAAGTTCTCGTTGGTGAGAAACGGCGTCCCGGCTAAGCCCGGGATCGCCGGAACGGCGGCGCGACAACCGGTGTCGAGGACCACCGCCGCGGCCTCGTAGACCGTACCGTTCGCACGCAGCACGTGTGGTGCGTCGAACGAGGCCTCGGCGCGCACGACCTCGACGCCGTTCTTCGCCAGCCGCTGCTCGGCGCCGGAGCGCCACTCGCCGATGATCCCGCGCACGCGTTCGAAGACCGCCGGGACGTCGACCTCGACGGTGCAGTGCACGCCCAACGGCGCCGCGCGCCGGGCGCGGCCGGCCGCGTGCGCCGCGGCCAGGAACGCCTTCGAGGGAGTGCAGCCGACGTTGACGCACGTCCCGCCGATCGCGCCCTTCTCGAACAGCACGACCCGCTTCCCGCGCCCGGCGAGGGCACTGGCCAGTGGTTTGCCGCCCTGCCCGGACCCGATGACCGCGAGATCGTAGCGCATCGCCCGGCGCTCATTCGCGCGACCGCATCGCGCATCCGCCGAAGTCGGCCGCGGACGCGGAAGGGTCGCCGCGAGGGGGCATCGCACAGGTGGATGACCAGCCGGTGCCCGGAGGATCGACCCGCATGGCCGTGACGCCCCTGTATCGTCGCGCGGCGCTCGTCGCCGCCGCGCTCCTCTTGGCGAGCTGCGCGGGTCATCCCGGCGCGGTTCCGCCCGGTCCGACCGGCGGGAGCGCGGCGTCGGGGCACGCTCGAGGGGCGGTGACGTTCACCATCTCGGTGCCGAAGGCCGGCAGCGCAAGCGCTCGGCGCAGACCGAAGTACATCTCGCCGGCGACGGCGAGCGTGACGGTCGCGATCGTCACCGATCCCGGCGGCACCTCGGTGGTCCAGGAGACCGTTGGGCTGACCCCGACCTCGACCGGCTGCAGCTCGACCTTGGCCTCGACTCAGTGCACGCTGACGTTCGCCCTGAACGCGGGCAGCTACGACGCGGCAGTCTCGACGTACGACGGCGCGAACGCGACCGGGAACGAGCTCTCGCAGGGACAGCAGATCGACTTCACCATCGCGCAGGGCCAGACCAACACGATCGCGCTGGTGCTCAACGGTGTGCCGGCGTCGCTGCAAGTGTTCGGCGCCGCGGCCGCCGTCCACGGCGCGCAGAACACCGGCTTCACGCTCTACGGGATAAGCGCGCAGAAGCTCCAAGTCGAGGCGCTCGACGCGGACGGGGATGTGATCGTCGGTGCCGGCTCGCCGACGTACACGGTCGCCAGCGCCAGCGGCAGCGGCTTCACGATCGGCAACCCGCCGACGAGCACGCCGAACACCGTGACCCTGACCCCGCCGGGCACGAACGGCGCGACCGAGACGTTCACGCTGACAGCAGCCTATGACGACGGGACGTGCGCGCTCCCCGGTGCCGTCTGCACGTCGGGTTTCAGCGTCAAGAACGACATCCAGACGCTCTTCGTCGCGAACTATGACGCGAACGACGTCCTTGCGTACGCGCCGTCCTACTCGAGCTCGCCGACGACGATCTCGAACGGTGCCAATGAACCCTACGCGCTGGTGATGGACGCCGGCGGCGATCTGTTCATCTCGAACTACGGGAACAACACGGTGACGGAGTACGCGCCGCCGTGGACTGGAGCGCCGGTGGCGACGATGTCAACCGGGCTCAACGGACCCGCCGGGCTCGCCATCGACGCCTCGGGCAATGTCTTCGTCGCCAATAGCAACGCGAATTCGGTCGAGGTGTTCGCACCGCCGTACACCGGGACGCCGGTGACGGTCACGACGAGCGTCAACGAGGACTTCTACGTCGCGGTGGACGCCGGCGACAACCTGTTCGTCGCGAACTACGGCAACAACACGGTGACCGTGTACGCACCGCCGTACAGCGGTTCGCCGACGGCAACGATCACGAACGGCGTGACGAAGCCGAGCGGCCTCGCGCTGGATGCTATCGACGACGTTTTCGTCGTCGACTTCAACGGTCCCGGCGCGACCGAATACGCGCCGCCGTACACCGGAGCGCCGACGACGTTGAGCACCGGGCTACCCGGCAACGAAGTGGTCGCGCTCGATCCCACCGGGAACGCGTACGTCGCGAGCAACGAAGGCGACGCCATCGTCGAGTTGGCGCCGCCCTACACCGGCTCGCCGATCACCACGGTCACGAACGGGATCAATTCGCCGGTCGCGATCGCGTTCGACGGCGCGAACAACATGATCGTCGCCAACGTGGGGCGCGCGAACGTGACGGTGTACGCGCCTCCCTACACGGCGGCGCCGTTCGTGACGATCTCTGGGCTGAACGGCCCGCAAGCCCTGCTCCTCACGCCATAGGCGCGGGCAGCTTTGGCTACATCCGGGCGGTGACCTCGACGTCGGCGGCAACGTGCGGGTGCGCCGTCGGCCCGGTGTAGCGCGCGAGCTGGTCGATCATCTTCGCGACCAGCGACGTCCAGCCGGTCTGATGCGACGCGCCGAGTCCCTCGCCGGTGTCGCCATTGAAGTACTCGTTGAAGAGGATCTGGTCGCGCCAGTGCGGGTCGGTCTGGAAGAGTTCGTTCTCGCCGTTGAACGGGCGCCGGCCGCGCTCGTCGCGCCGGAACAGCGCGATGAGCCGGCGCGAAAGTTCGAGCGAGCACTCCCAGAGGTTGAGCATGCGACCCGAGCCGGTCGGAAACTCGACCCGGTAGTCGTCGCCGAGGTAGTAGTGGAACTTCTGCAGCGCCTCGATCAACAGGTAATTTTGCGGCATCCAGACCGGGCCGCGCCAGTTGGAGTTGCCGCCGAAGAGGCCGCTGGTCGACTCGGCCGGCTCGTAGTCGCAGCGGAACTCCTGGCCGCCCAGTCGCAGCGCGTACGGATGGTCGAGGTGGAAGCGCGAGAGCATCCGCACGCCGTGCGGTGAGAGGAACTCGCGCTCGTCGAAGACCCGGCGCAGGATGCGGCGCAGCCGGTCGGGGCTGCAGATCGCGAGCAGGCGCCGTTCGTGCAACCCACCGACGTCGATCCGCGCGACGCTCTCGGTCAGCTCCGGGCGATTCTGCAAGTACCACTCGATCCGCGCGCGCAGTCGCGGCAACCGTTCGAGCGTCTCGAAACCGAGCGTCTCGACGGCGAAGATCGGCGTGATCCCGACGACGCTGCGGACCTTGACCGGGATGCGCTCGCCGTCGGGGAGGTAGAGCTGGTCGTAGTAGAACTCGTCCTCGGGGTCCCACAGCCCCGGGTCCTCCTCGCGCATTGAGTTCATCGCGTCGGCGATGATCAAGAAGTGCGCGAAGAACTTCGAGGCGACGTCCTCGTAGATGTTCTCGACCTTGGCCAGCTCGATCGCGATCGCCAACAGGTTGAGCGCGTAGACGCCCATCCACGACGTGCCGTCGCTCTGGGCCAGATACGTCCCGGCCGGGAACTGCGCGCTGCGATCGAACGGGCCGACGTTGTCGAGCCCCAAGAAGCCGCCCTGGAAGACGTTGCGCCCGGCGACGTCCTTGCGGTTGACCCACCAGGTGAAGTTCATCAGCAGCTTTTGGAAGACGCGCTCGAGGAAGCGGTAGTCGCCGATGCCGCCGTTGCGGCGCGCTTCGATGCGATACAGCCGCAACGCCGCCCAGGCGTGGACCGGCGGGTTGACGTCGTCGAAGGCCCACTCGTAGGCCGGGAGCTGGCCGCTCGGGTGCATGTACCACTCGCGGGTCAGCGTGACGAGCTGCTTCTTCGCGAAGGCCGGATCGATCAACCCCAGCGGGATGACGTGGAAGGCGAGATCCCACGCCGCGTACCAGGGGTACTCCCACGTGTCGGGCATCGAGAGGACGTCGTCGTTGTAGAGGTGGCGCCAGTTCGCGTTGCGGCCGTGCTTGCGCTGCGGCGGCGGCGGCGGTTGGGTCGGATCGCCCGCCAGCCAGTCGCGCACGATGTAGTTGTAGAACTGTTCCGACCAGATCAAGCCGGCGAAGGCGCGCCGTTGGATCAGCGTCGCCTCGGCGTCGAGCTGGGGACTCGCCGCCGCGTAGAAATTATCGGCCTCCAGCTCACGCTGCTCGAAGGTCGCATCGAAGTCGCGATCGATCCCGCCGGCGTCGGGATCGTCGGTCAGGCGCAGCCGGACGGTGCGCGCCGCGCCGGGCTCGATGAGCCAGTGGTAGTGGAGCGCCGCCTTGGAGCCGACGCGGGCCGGGTTGAGGCCGTCGCGGCCTTCCCCGCGGACGGCGCGGTCGATCCCGCTCTTGACGTACGGTGATGCGTTGGGGGCACCGAACGCACGCAAGAAATCCGTCTCGTTCTCGGTGAAGAGCGTCTCCTCGGCGTCGCCGTCGGCGAACAGCCAACGCTTGCCGAGCGTGGCGTGCTCGAGCACCAACACGCTGCCCTGCGGCTCGACTTCGCGGATCGTCGGCCGCGGCGTCCCGGTGCGCCACGACCACTCGTTGCGAAACCAGAGCTGCGGGAGCAGGTGCAGCGGCGCCGCGCTGCGGCCGCGGTTGATCGCGGTGATGCGCACGCAGACGTCCTCGACGTCGCGCTTGGCGTACTCGACCACGATGTCGAAGAACGCGTCGTCGGCGAAGACGCCCGTGTCGACCAGCTCGTACTCGCGCTCCTCGCGCCCGCGCCGCGCGTTCTCTTCGCGTAAGTCGGCGTAGGGAAAGGCGCGCTGCGGGTAGCGATAGAGTCCCTTGAGGTACGACGCGGTCGGGGTCCCGTCGAGGAACCACCAGCATTCCTTGACGTCCTCACCGTGGTTCCCCTGATGGCCGTTGAGGCCGTAGAGCCGCTCTTTGAGGATCTCGTCGTGCTCGTTCCAGAACGCCGGCGCGAAGCATAGCCGCTGGTGGTCATCGGAGATTCCGAGGATCCCGTCCTCACCCCAGCGGTACGCGCGCAGCCGCGCCATCTCGAACGGGAAGCTGTCCCAGGCGTTCCCGTCGGCGCTGTAGTCCTCGCGGACGGTCCCCCACTGGCGGCAGCTCAGATACGGCCCCCAGCGCCGCCATGGCTCGGCCTGTCGTGCGGCTGCCTCGAGCCGTGCCCGTTCGGGGTTCGGATGGATCAACGTTGGCGGACTCGGCTCGCGACCATGGGACTTCCTCGCCGACGCGACGCCAGGTTTCCTCCGTCGCGGGGACCGAACACCGGGGCGTGCGCTACGGGCGAGCACTTTGCGGCGATCTCGCCTCGGCCGAGACGCGCGAGTGGCTGCTGACCAACGGACGCGGCGGCTACGCGATGGGGACCGTCGCGGGTACGCTCACGCGCCGTTACCACGGCCTGCTCGTCGCAGCAGTCGATCCGCCCGTCGCGCGACGGCTGGTCGTCGCGCGGCTCGAACTCGACGTCGACTACGACGGACGCTCGTACGCGCTGGGGACGAATCGTTGGAGCTCGGGGGCGATCGCGCCCCAAGGATGGCGCCTGGCCGAAGCGTTCGAGTTGATCGACGGCCTGCCGACCTGGAGCTACGCCCTGGCCGACGCGCTGCTGCAGGTGACCCTGGCGATGCCGATGGGCGCCGATGCGATCGCCGTCGCGCTGCGGGTCGCGCGTGCGCGCGCGACGCTGCGGGTGCGCGGCCGGCTCGTCCTCGCCGACCGCGACCACCATGGCGGTCCGCTCCCGGCCCTCGAATCGTTCGCGACGACGCTCGCCTCCGATGGCGCGCAGATCCGCTTGCCGGCCGCGCAGCGGACGCTCTTCGTCCGCGCGCCCGGCGCCACCATCGCGGCGGCGGCGGAGCGCTACGCGGGCTTTCTCCTGCCGCGCGAGATCGAGCGTGGTCTGCCCGGCGTCGAGGACTACGCCCACCTCCTCACGCTGGGCTGGGAGCTCGCCGACGGCGGTGAGGGCGGTGTGGTGTGCACGCTCGATCCCGCCGTCGCGCCGCGCGCGGCGGCCGTCGTCGCGGCGCGGCGCGAGGCGAACCGGACACGCGCGAGTCGCCAGCCGACGCCGTTGCTCGGTGGCCTGGCGCTGGCGGCCGACGCCTTCATCGTCGCCCGCGGCGAACCGCCGCTGGCCGGGACGACGGTCATCGCCGGCTATCCGTGGTTCACCGACTGGGGCCGCGACACGATGATCTCGTTGCCTGGCCTGCTGCTCGCGACCGGCCGCGCAAGCGACGCCGCGGCCGTGCTGCGCACCTTCGCCGCCCGCGTCGAGGACGGCCTGATCCCCAACCGCTTCCCCGACGCCGGTGGTCCGGCCGAGTACAATACGATCGATGCACCGCTGTGGTTCATCGAGGCCGTGCGTGCCTACGTCGCGGCGACCGACGACGTGCCGTTCCTGCTCGACGTCATGCCGGCCGTGCGCGCGGTGATCGAAGGCTATCGCGGCGGGACGCGCTACGGGATCGGCCTCGACTCGGATGGCCTCGTGCACGGCGGCGTCCCCGGCGTGCAGCTGACGTGGATGGACGCGAAGGTCGGTGACCGCGTGATCACGCCGCGTTACGGCAAGCCGGTCGAGATCAACGCGCTGTGGTACAACGCGCTGCGCGCCTGCGAGACGTTTGCGCGGCAGCTCGGCCGGCCACCGAATCCCTACCGCACCCTGGCCGAGCGGACCGCGGTGGGGATGCAGCGCTTCTGGGACCCGCAACGCGGTTGGTGTTTCGACGTGCTCGACGGTCCGGACGGCAACGATCCCTCGCTGCGGCCCAACCAGCTCTTCACCGTCGCACTGCCGGCCGGAGCGTTCGACACCGAGCGCGCCCGTGCGATCGTCGACGTCTGCGCCGCGCGGCTGTGGACCTCGCTCGGTCTGCGCACACTCTCGCCCGACGATCCCCGCTACCGCGGCACCTACGGCGGAGACCAGAGCGCACGCGACGGCGCCTACCACCAGGGCACGGTCTGGCCCTGGCTAACCGGTCCATTCATTCGCGCGCACCTGCGTGCCTACGGCGACCGCGCCCGAGCACGAGCGTTCCTCCAGCCGCTGCTCGACGCGCTCGAAAGCGACGCCTTGGGCACGCTGTGCGAGATCGCCGACGGCGACCCACCGCACGCCCCACGTGGCTGCCCCGCTCAAGCTTGGAGCGTCGCCGCGCTGATCGAGACGCTCCACCTGTTGGAAGGCGAGTGAGGCTTACGCCACTGCTGCGGCGATCGCGTCGACGACGTGGGGGTCGACGGGCAGCGCGGGGTCCTCGTAGCCTTTGAGGATCGCCGCCTGCGACGAGGTGTCGGGCGCGTACTTCAAGACGTGGTTCATGCCGTCGACGACGTCGAGCAGAGCGGTCGGGTCCGCGCGTTTGAGCGCCTGGGCGTCGGCCACCGAGACTTGCACGTCGGCCGTCCCTTGCACGATCGTCACCGGGATGCGGACCTTGGCCACCTCCACCGAGGGATCGTACTTGAACAACGAGATCACGTACGGCTGCACCGATGGGCGGAACAGCGCGGCTAGCTCAGGCGGCGGATCGGCGACGGTTTGGCCCGCTTGCAACTGCGTGATCATCGCGTCGGCCTGGGCATACAACTCCGGCGAGAGCCTGGCTTTGAGCTGTTCGCGCAGGACGACCGGCAGCGCTCGGCCGACGCCCGCGAGGCTCACGAACGCATCCGCCGCTGCGTGCTGCACTGCGATCATTCCGATCAGCGAACCTTCGCTATGACCGGCCAGCGCGAGGTGCGAGAAGCGCGCGTCGGCGCGCAGCAGGCGTAACCAGGCGGCCGTGTCGTCGACGTAGATGTCGAACCGAAGATCCAGCTCCGACGTCGCCGCGGCCAAACTCGCTCCGACGCCGCGTTTGTCGTAGCGCACGGAGGCGATGCCCCGCGCCGCGAGGGCGGTTGCCAGCAGATGATAGGGGTTCCCCTGGAGCAGCCCGCTGTTGCCGTTGCGGTCCGTCGGACCGGAGCCTGCCACGATCAGCACCACCGGTGCGAGCGCCGCGGCCGCCGGCGTGAGCGTGCCCACGATGTTGCCGGTTGCCGTCGAGAGCACGATCTCCACTTCGTCGGCGTCGGCCGGGTTGGTCATGGCCGACATCGCGAGTGCACTCCCGGCCGCACCGAGGAACGCGGATCGCCTCATACTCGTTGGTACCGCGCGCCGCGGCGAAGGTTGCGCACGCTACTCGGCGAGTGCCATCGCCGGCAGACCACCGCTCGGTCCGCCGCCGGCGGCGGCTTCGCGGACGAAACGCGGCGGGCGCAGGAAGTAGACGAGTGGCAGCGTGACGATGAAGATGATCGCGCTGAGGCGGAAGAGATAGTCGTACGCGATGACCGACGACGACATGGCGACGAGCTGTGTAAGGGTGCCGACCGACTGGCCGTGCGAGCGGACGACGCCGGAGGCCAGCACGTTCCACGCGATGGCGGTCTCGCGTGAGAGCAGCGTCGTCAGGAACGCGATCCCCAGGCTTCCGCCGAGCTGCCGCAGCAGCAGCGAGACGCCGGTCGCGCCGGCCAGCTCGTTGCGCGGGATCGCGCTCAGCATCACGGTCGTCAGCGGCACGAACAAGAAGCCCATCCCGAAACCCTGGACCAGGCGCGGCATGAAGATGTCGCCGATCCCGGCCTGCTCGTTGAGACCGCCCAGCGCCCAGCACGACCAGGCGAAGAGCACGATCCCGATCCCGGTCAAGAGGCGCGGATCGACGAAGACGATCAGCCGGCCGACGACGACCATGCAGATCGCCGTCGCGATCGCGCCCGGTAAGAGGGCCATCCCGGTGTCGTAGGCCGTCATCCCCAGCACCGTCTGGAAGAACAGCGGCATGATGAGGCTCGTGCCGAACAGGCCGAACCCGACGATCGTCATCAGGATGTTGCCGATGGTGAACGTGCGGAAGCGGAAGACCTTCAAGTCGACCAGCGGATGGCGGTCGCGCAAGGTCTTGATGATGAACCACGGCAGCGCGACGGCCGCGACCACCGCCAGCAGCGTGATCGTGGACGAACTCCACCAGTCGTCGTGCTGGCCGCGCTCGAGGACGTACTGCAACGAAGCGAGCCCGCTCGAGAGCAGCCCCAGGCCCAGCCAGTCGATCCCGCCCTTGGGCTTCTCCAGGTAGTGCGGGTTGGGGATGAAGGCTTGGGTCATGAAGAACGCCGCGATCCCGATTGGGATGTTGATGTAGAAGATCAGCGGCCAGGTCGCGTTGTCGACGAGGTAGCCGCCAAGGATCGGGCCCAGCGCCGGACCGACCATCGCGCCCAGGCCGAAGATCGCCATCGCGCTGCCGCGCTCCTTGGGTGGGAACGTCTCGAACAGGATCGCTTGCGCGGTCGGCTGCAGCGCGCCGCCACCAAAACCTTGGATGACGCGGTAGAAGACGAGCTGCCAGATGCTCGTCGCCGTCCCGCACAGCAGCGAGGCGATGGTGAAGATCGCGATGCAACCGGCGTAGAACCGCTTGCGGCCGAAGTACGCCGTCAGCCAGCCGTTGAGCGGCATCGTGATGACGCTGGCCAGGATGTAACCGGTCGCTACCCAGGCCGCGTCGTCGATCGAGGCCCCCAGGTTCCCGGCGATCGTGGCCAGCGCGACGTTGACGATCGTCGCGTCGATGATCGCCATGATCATCCCCAGCATCACCGTGAGACTGATCAGGAACGGGGAGGTCTTGCGCTCGGTCACCCGGAGGCGTTCGGTTGAAGGCCCGGCGACGCCTCGGCGCGGATCGCGAGCGCGATGGCGCCCAGCACGAGCAGCGCGCCCACTACGGTAAGCGGACCGAGCCGCTCGGCGAAGATCCAGGCGGCCAGCGCCGCGGCGATCAGCGGCTCGAGCAACGTCATCGTCGCGACGAGCGTCGCCGAGAGGACGCGGACGGCGGCGTTGAGCGCCGTGTGGCCGAAGAGCTGCGAGACGAGCGCCATAGCGAAGATCCCGAGCCACCCGCGTGGATCGCCGACCGCCGGCAGCGGATCGTGCAGCGCCAGTGCCGCGACCGCCAGCACCAGCGCGGCGATCGGATACGTGCGGCTGATGACGGTCAGTGTATCGTAGCGCGCATCGGTCGCGCGCACGAGCAACAGGTAGACGGCGAAGGCGATCGCGCCGATCAGCGCGAGCGCGATGCCCAGCGGCGTGTTGGCGCGATCGGGTACGCCGACGACGATCGCGACGCCGAGCAGCGCCACGCCGATGCTGGCGCTTGCCAGCGGATCGATGCGGCGCCGGCGCAACGCCGCGATCGCCTCCGTCCAGATCGGGACGGTACACACCAGCAGCGTCGAGATGGCGACCGAGGCGAAGCGTAGCGACGCGATCCAGGCCGCGAAGTGGATCGCCAGCAGGGCGCCGGCGAGCGCCAACCGCCGCCCGGTGCGGCCGTCGACCGGTCGCAAGCGGCCGCGCCAGGCGGCGAGCGCCAGAACCGGGATCGAGGCCAAGGTCAACCGCGCGGCCGAGATCGCCAGCGGGCCGCCGCTCACCAGCGCGAAGCGCGCGAAGATGGCGGCCGATCCGATCGCCAACTGCGCCAGCACGACCAGTACGACCGCTCGCTGCGTCCTCGACACGCGCGACCCTTCGGCATCCCTGCGACGATGCCGCTGGCATGGCGCTTCAAGGGGAACAGTTCGTCCATGCGGTTCGCATCTTTGTCTTCTCGGGTGGCGGCTTTCGTCATCGCGTCGGCCCTGGTGGGCTGCGGCGGTGGTGGCGGTGCCGTCCCCACGCGCGGAACGCAGCCTGCCGGGCATGCGCGCAGCGCGGTGCGCTTCACGATCGCAGTCCCGAAGGCGACCGGAACCGCGAGCACGCGGCGCTCACCGCGCTACGTCTCGCCGGCGACGGCAAGCATGACGGTCAACGTCGTGACGGATCCCGGCGGGACGAGCGTGGTGAGCGAGACCGTCGCGCTCACGACGACCTCGACCGGTTGCAGCTCGACGTTGGCCTCGACCCTGTGCACGCTGACGATCGCGCTGGGCCCCGGCTCGTATGACGCGACGATCTCGACCGCCGACGCTGGCAGCACGGTGCTCTCGCATGGGCAACTCGTCGACTTCACGATCGTGGCCGGCCAGACGAACACGGTGTCGCTCACGCTCTCGGGCATCCCGGCAGCCTTGATTGTAAGCGGCGGTACGGTTGCGGTGCACGGCTCGCAGAGCGCGGGTTTCACGTTGTATGGCATGACCGCGCAGCCGTTGGTCGTGGAAGCGTTGGATGCGGATGGGAACCTGATCGTCGGTCCCGGCTCGCCGACGTTCACGGTAGCACCGACGAGCGGGAGCGGGTTTACGATCACCAACCCGACGACAACGAGCCCGAACACGGTGACGCTGACGCCGCCCGGGACGAACGGCCCGGGCGAGGCGTTCTCGCTGACGGCTGCTTATAGCGATGGCACGTGTTCGCTCTCCGGAGCGGTGTGCAGCGCGACGTTCAACGTGAAGATCGACGTGCAGACCCTCTTCGTCGCGAACCACGGCAGCGACTCGGTGACGGAGTACGCCCCGCCGTACACGGGGGCACCGACGACGATCTCCAACGGCGTGGTCGTTCCCGATGCCTTGGCAATGGACGCCGCCGGCGACCTCTTCGTGGCCAGCTACGACGCCGGTGTGACCGAGTACGCTTCACCCTACACCGGGGCGCCGACGGTGACGATCGCGAGCGGCATCAACGAGCCGGATGCCCTGACCTTGGATGCTGCGGGCGACGTGTTCGTCGCGAACTTCGCCGGCTACACCGGCAACACCGGTGCGGTGACGGAGTACGCACCGCCGTATACGGGGACGTCGGCGACGATCACCACCGGAATAGAGCAACCGGGCTCCTTGGCGTTGGATGCCTATGGCGACGTGTTCGTCGCGAACCTTTTCAACAGTACGGTGACGGAGTACGCGCCGCCATATACGGGGGCGCCGACGACCATCTCCACGGGCATGGACCGACCCGAAGGCTTGGCGTTGGACGCTGCCGGCGATCTCTTCGTCGCGAACGCTTTCAACGGCACGGTGACGAAGTACGTACCGCCCTACACCGCGGCGCCGACGACGATCTCGAACGGCGTGAGCCTGCCGGACGCCGTGGTGCTGAATGGCACCGGCGATCTCTTCGTTGCGAACGACGGCACCAACAAGGTGACGGAGTACGCGCCACCGTATACGGGCTCGCCGATGGCGACGGTCAACGACAATGTGAACGGCCCGGTGGCGATGGAGCTGGACGGCGCCGGCAACCTCTTCGTCGTGAACGAAGGGAACAATACGGTGACGGAGTACGCGCCTCCGTACACCGGTTCGCCGATAGCGACGATGAGCGGGTTCTCCGGCCCCGACGCGCTGGCGCTCACGCCCTAGCCGCGCCGGCGTCGCTTCGCCGCGCTGCCTGCTTGACAGCGGGCGCGCTTGGGCCTACCTTCAGCGTACGCTACGGGAGTCCGAAACGCCGGACTGAGAGGGCGCGCGCCAGGCCGCCGACCGTTACCACCTGATCCGGGTCATACCGGCGAAGAGGAGTGCAACATCATGGCCACCATGGTCCCCCCGACCAACGACGTTCTCTCCCGCGAGCCCTTCCCGTCCTCGCAGAAGGTGTACGCGCCGGGGAGCGATGCGACGATCCGCGTCCCGTTCCGCGCCGTCGCGCTGACCGACGGGACGATCCACACGCTCCACGACACCTCGGGGCCGTTCACCGATCCCGACGTCGGGATCGAGGTCCGGGCGGGGATCGCGCCGATCCGCGAGCCGTGGATCGAGCGCCGCGCCGACACCGACGTGCTGGCCAAACCGTCATCGGTCTACCGTGTCGGCCGCGAAGCGATGCGCGAGCTCGATGCGATCCGCTTCCCGGCGCCGCGCCCGATCCGCCGCGCGTGCGCTGGCGCCAACGTCTCGCAGCTGCACTACGCGCGGCGCGGCGAGATCACGCCGGAGATGGAGTTCGTCGCGATCCGAGAGGGCGTCGAGCCGGAGCTGGTCCGCAGCGAGATCGCGCGCGGGCGCGCGGTCGTGCCGGCCAACGTCAACCACGTCGAGCTCGAGCCGACCATCATCGGGCGCACCTTCCTGGTGAAGATCAACGCCAACATCGGCAACAGCGCGATCACTTCGTCGATCGAAGAGGAAGTCGAGAAGATGGTCTGGGCGGCGCGTTGGGGCGCGGACACGGTCATGGACCTCTCGACCGGCAAGAACATCCACGAGACGCGCGAGTGGATCGTGCGCAACAGCCCGGTCCCGATCGGAACCGTCCCGATCTATCAGGCGCTCGAGAAGGTCGGCGGCAAGGCCGAGGACCTGAGCTGGGAGATCTATCGCGACACGCTGATCGAGCAGGCGGAGCAGGGCGTCGACTACTTCACCGTCCACGCCGGCGTGCTGTTGCGGTACGTCCCGCTGACGGCGAACCGGATCACCGGGATCGTCTCGCGCGGCGGCTCGATCCTGGCCAAATGGTGTCTGGCGCATCATCAGGAGAACTTCCTCTACACGCACTTCGAAGAGATCTGCGAGATCATGAAGGCGTACGACGTGACGTTCTCGCTGGGTGACGGGTTGCGGCCGGGTTGCACGGCCGACGCGAACGACGCGGCGCAGTTCGGCGAGCTCGACACGCTCGGCGAGCTGACCCAGGTCGCCTGGAAGCACGACGTGCAGGTCATGATCGAGGGCCCGGGTCACGTCCCGATGCACCTCATCAAGGAGAACATGGAGCGCCAACTGGCGGTCTGTCACGAAGCGCCGTTCTACACGCTCGGCCCACTCGTCACCGACATCGCACCCGGCTACGACCACATCACCAGCGGCATCGGCGCGGCGATGATCGGGTGGATGGGGACGGCGATGCTCTGCTACGTCACACCCAAAGAGCACTTGGGGTTGCCCGACAAGGACGACGTCAAGGTCGGCGTCATCACCTATAAGCTGGCCGCGCACGCGGCGGATCTCGCCAAGGGCCATCCCGGCGCGCGGCATCGCGACGACGTCCTCTCGAAGGCGCGCTTCGAGTTCCGCTGGGAAGATCAGTTCAACCTGAGCCTGGACCCCGACACGGCGCGCTCGATGCACGACGAGACGCTGCCGGCGCCGGGCGCGAAGGTCGCGCACTTCTGCTCGATGTGCGGGCCCCACTTCTGTTCGATGAAGATCACCCAGGAGGTGCGCGACTACGCCGCGGCCGGGATGGCGGAGAAGTCCGCCGAGTTCCTGGCCAAGGGCGCCGAGGTCTACGTCGAGGCAACCTAGGCCGGCGCGAGGAGGGACGGACCGCGCGACGGAACCGGTCACGGTGCGTATGTGGCCGCGTGGCTTCGTCCTGCTCGTCCTCGCCGGAGCGTCGCTGGCGGCGTGTTCCGGTTCGATGGGCGCGAACAGCGCGATGCCGCAGACGCTGTCCTCACCCAACTTCGGCGTCAACCCGACGCCCGCGCCGAGCCCCTCGTCGGCTACCGAGGTGCTGACCTATGGGGACAACGCAAACTTCCAAGAACTCCCCAGCATCGGCGGGTTCGGGGGAGCGATCGCCTTCCCGACCGCCGGGCCGGCCACGCCGGCGCCGAGCAAGGGTGGGAAGAGCCCGACCCCGGAGGCCGCGCCGACGGCGGTCGAGATCGCGATCGGCGTGACGCTCTGGATCCACAAGCCCGAGGATGGTCCCGACCTCAACTTGGAGGGCGGGAAAGGGAAGAAGCGCCACGGCCGGGAGCATCCCGCGCGGGCGCTCGCCTACATCGAGTTGTTGCCGACGCACGACGCGACCTTGACGTCGTATCCACGCATCGCGATCGACATCCCGCGCGACATCGCCGCCGAGTACCGCGACGGCGAGTTCGGCATCGCGCTGTGGGACTCGGGTGAGAAGGACAACGTCTACCGGCTGGCAGTCGCCGAGATCGACACCACCGCGACGCCGCCGCCGACGGCGCAGCCGACGCATCCGGCGGCGGCCTCCGCGACGAGCACCGCGGCGGCGACGACGCCGCCACCCGGCGTGACGATACCGCCATTGTTCACGCCGACGCCGAGCGCGACCCCGACCCGTCTCCCCAACGGGCAGCTCCCGACCAACGCACCCTCCAACGGTCCGCACGCGACAGCCGCGCCGACGCTGCCGCCGCAGCGCGTGCTCTTCGTCGGCACCGCGACGACGCTCAAACTGCTGGCGAACCGGCCGGCGATCTTCGCGATCTATGCCTTGCCGGAGCCGCCGGTGACGCCGACGCCGAAGCCGTCGGGCTCGGCGAAGCCGACGACGCTCGAGCACGAGACGGGCGCATCGGCGGGTGCGACGACGCCGGCGTCAGCGTTACCGCAGACGCTGGTCTCAACGCCGCAACCGGCGAAAGCACCGTAGCCGGCCGCCGACGGGCGGCTACGCGTACTGCTACTGCGTCGGTGCGGTTGAGGCCGACGCCGGCAGAACCTGATCGACGCCGCTGAGCCACTGGCGCTCTTCGGGCAGCATGGTCGGTCGCTCGGGCGACGCCGCCAGCGCGCGCCCGACGCGCCCGCGCAGTACGTCCCACATCCGCAGCACGCGCACGACGTAGGTTTGCGTCTCGGCGTAGGGCGGGATGCCGTGATACTTCTCGACGGCTTTCGGGCCCGCGTTGTAGCCGGCGATCGTGAGCTGCATGGCGTTGCGGTGGCCGGCAAACGTGTTCATCAGCTTATGCAGGTAGCTGGCGGTACCGCGCAGGTTGTCCGACGCGCTCCAGGGGTTCACGCCCAGCGAGGCCGCCGTGTGCGGCATCAGCTGACCCAGACCGCGCGCGCCGACGCGTGAGATCGCGTCGGCTTCCCAGTGCGACTCAACCGTCACGATCGACATGAGAAAGCGCGGGTCGAGATGGGTGCGGGTGGCGTCTACCACGATCGAGCGCGCATAGGCGCGGGCCCGCTCGGGCGCCAGTCGCGGGTTGATCGTGCGCAGCAGGGCGGCATAACTCGACTCGACCGGTGAGATCGGTACGGCCGCAGCCGGAGCGGCGGTGATGCCGGTGGCGCAAATGAGAAAGAGCGCCGCCGCATGACGCGTCGATGAAATCCGGAGCATTGACGACCTGCGTTGTACCCGACCCCGGCCACCCCCTGCCGGTGGAGCGGGTGATCGGCGTGTCTGCTGGGCGACGGCTCTGCTTCAGCGACGGTGGATGTCGTCGATCCAGCGGACGGTCTCGGGCCGCTCGACGACCGGTATGTCAAGATTCACCACGATCGGATCCTGGCCGCTGCGAACCAGCACGCAGGCCAATTCCTCACCCGGCGAGGCATTGATCTCTTGGTGCGGGACGTACGGCGGGACGAAGATGAAGTCGCCGGGCCCTGCCTCGGCGGTGAACTCGAGCGCCTCGCCCCAGCGCATCCGGGCCCGGCCGCGCACGACGTAGATGATGCTCTCGAGGTCGCCGTGGTGATGGGCCCCCGTCTGGGCGTCCGGCTCGATGGTGACCGTGCCGGCCCAGAGCTTGGCGGCGCCGGCGGTCGCTTGCGTGATCGCGGCGGCCCGACTCATCCCGGCCGTTTGCGGCGTGTTCGGGTCGAGGTCGCAGCCGGCGACCACCCGGACCCCGTCGTACTTCCAGCGCGCTTCCTCGGCCATGCCGCCGCCTTCGCCGTCGGCGTCACAGACCCGGGCGGCCGCTTCTAACTAGACTTTTAGTTGACAGGGCCCGGACGCGGTGTTACGCTGGCCGCGGATCACCTAGAAACATAGTTGATCAACCTGATACCGTCACGAAAGGAGAACCGCCCGTGCTCCGGACCTTGCTCGCCGCTACCGTCGTCGCCGGCATCCTCGCCCTGGGGACCGACCTCGCGACCACCGCCTACACCGCCGCCCAGACCGCACGCACCGTCGTCCTCCCCGCCGCCTGAGCGACGCGAGCGCGTCGATAGAGCAGACGCTACCTACCCTGATGCATGGAGTCGATCGACGACCTTTGGGCCTCACACGAACCCGGCGCTCATTGGGAGCCACGAAAGTGGGTAACATCAAAGTCCAGCGAATCTCGAACTGAGACTCGCTTCCCCCGTTTCGCGTACCGACATTTTTCTCAGAACACCCCGAACGCCACTGGTTAGAACCGGAACCAGGCGTTGAGGCGCGTGGCAGGTGTCGATCCGCACAGCGGGCCCGGATGGCTTATCGTGTCCAAGCATGCCAGCGAGCCTCACCCTCCGCCGATGGAGTTCCGGCCGGGCAAGACTGCGGTCGCAACCCCCGTCGCGCAGGCGCGCACGAACGCGGAGCTCGAGCAACTGCTGGCTGAGCGCACGATCGAACGCGACGACGTTGCTCGAGACGAGGCCCTGACCGAGCTCGCGCGGACCAATGCGGAGCTCGAACAACGTCTGGCCGAGCGCACGATCGAGCGCGACGACGTTGCCCGGGATGAAGCGCGCGCAGAGCTGGCGCGCACCAATGCCGAGCTCAAGCAGCGGCTTGCCGAGCGCACGATCGAACGCGACGACGTCGCCCGGGATCACGCTCTGGCGGAGCTTGCCCGTACGAATGCGGAACTCAAACAGCGTCTTGCTGAGCGCACGATCGAACGCGACGACGTTGCCCGCGACGACGCTCTGGCGGAGCTTGCGCGTACGAATGCGGAGCTCAAACAGCGTCTCGCCGAGCGCACGATCGAACGTGACGACGTCGCGCGGGACGACGCTCTGGCGGAGCTTGCGCGCACCAATGCGGAACTCAAACAGCGCCTCGCCGAGCGGACGATCGAGCGCGACGACGTCGCCCGGGATGACGCCTTGGCGGAGCTTGCGCGCACCAATGCGGAACTCAAAGAGCGCCTTGCCGAGCGCACGATCGAACGCGACGACGTAGCCCGTCACGACGCCCAGGCGGAGCTTGCGCGCACGAATAAAGCCGAAGAACAGTTGCGACTGCATGCCGGCGAGCTCGAAGCCCTCAATGCGGAGCTCGAGAGCTTCAGCTATTCGGTCTCCCACGATCTGCGCGCTCCCGTGCGTGCCGTCCTCGGCTACACCCGCGCAATCGACGAGGATTACGGGCACGTACTCGACGAGGAAGGCCGGCGGCTGCTCGCGGTCGTTGAGGCTGAGGCTTCGCGCATGGGCGACCTGATCGACGATCTGCTCGCCTTCTCGCGACTCGGGCGCCAGCCGATGGCCAACATCTTCGTGAATATGACGAGCCTCGCGCGCGAAGTCGCAGCCGAGCAGATCGTCGCATCCGAGGGACGGTCGCTGGTCGATATCGCCGACCTCCCGGGCGTCCGCGGCGACCGAGTTTTGCTGCGTCAGGTCTGGGTGAATCTGATCTCCAACGCGGTCAAGTATTCGAGTAAGACCGCCGACCCGCAACTGCACGTGTGGGCGACGCGGGAGGCGGCTCGTACGGTCTACCACGTGCGCGACAACGGGGTGGGGTTCAACATGGCGTATGCGAGCAGACTCTTTGGGGTCTTTCAGCGGCTCCACCGCACCGATGAGTTTCCCGGCACCGGTGTTGGCCTGGCGATCGTCATGCGAATCGTCCAACGACATGGCGGTACGGTTTGGGCGGATGCGCGGCTTGGCGAGGGGGCGACGTTCTCGTTCGCGTTACCGACTGGAGGAGGTGAATGACGACCGACTTCGAGAACATCGATCTGCTGCTCGTTGAGGACAACGAGCACGATGCAGAGATGACGATGCGAGCGCTGACGAAATCGCATCTTTTGAATAAGGTCTACTGGGTTAGGGACGGCGTCGAGGCATTGGACTTCGTTCGCTGCACCGGCTCCTTTGAGGGACGCGACCCCCAACGGGCCCTCAAGCTCATGCTGCTCGACCTGAAGATGCCACGTCTAGGCGGAATCGAGGTATTGCGCGAGCTGAAGACGGATCCCAAAACGATTGGGATTCCCGTCGTCGTGATGACGTCATCCAACCAAGACCGCGACGTGACCGAAAGCTACCAACTCGGCGTGAACGGTTACGTGACGAAACCGGTCCAGGTCGGGTCGTTCATGGAGGCGGTCGCCGAGATCGGGATGTATTGGCTGCTGACGAATCAGGCACCAGCACGGTGAAGATTGTCACATGACACTATGAGCGACATTGACAACGTAGAGGTCCTGCTCGTCGAAGACAGCCGACACGATGCCGAGCTGATGATGCGTGCGCTAGCGAAGTGCGATGTGCGCAGCAAGTTGCATTGGGTGCAAGATGGCGTCGATGCGCTCGACTTTATCCGCTGCACGGGAGCTTACGACGGTCGCAATTTCGACCAGCGCCCGAAGCTGGTACTCCTCGACTTGAAGATGCCTCGCCTCAACGGTCTCGACGTGATGCGTGAGTTGAAGTCGGACGAGCGGACTCGGACGATCCCCATCGTCGTCATGACATCGTCAAATCAGAGCCGTGACATCATGGAAAGCTATCAACTCGGCGCCAACGGTTATGTTACCAAGCCGATTCAATTCGGCGATCTCTCCGACGCCATCGCACGCATTGCCGCGTATTGGCTCCGCGTCAATCAGGTACCGTAGTGATTGCCGCCGCCTCTGAGAAACCGCTGCCGGGCGAGAGAGCGATCAAAGTCCTCATCGTCGACGACAACCCGATCGACGGCGACCTCAGCCTGAGGGCGCTGCGGCGCGCGGGAATGGTGGTCGAAGGCGTGATCGCCGCGGACGAGGCCGAGCTGCGGGCGGCCTTGCTCACCTTCGTTCCCGATGTGGTCTTGTGCGACTTCAGTTTCCCGAATTTCGACGGCATGACAGCTCAACGTATCGTGCAAGAGGCATACGTCGACACGCCGCTGATCTTCGTCTCCGGAACGATCAGCGAAGAGGGCGCCGCGATGGCGCTGCAAAGCGGTGGCGTCGACTACGTCATGAAGACGAGCCTCGTGCGCCTCCCAAGTGCCGTACAGCGCGCCGTCCGCGCGGCGAGGGCGACGGCGGCTGCCGCGGAGCGGGCGCGTGCGCACGCCGAGCGCCTCGAAGTGCTCTGGCGCGTCGCCAACAATCCCGCGCTCCGCGGCCACGAACCGATCGTCGCGCTGGTCCGCCAGGCTGCGGCGGCCGTCTCCCCACCGCAGCGCTTCCGCGGCCTGCTCTACCACGTCGACGGAGATGATGTCGTCGTCATCGTCGACGTCGGGAATCCAGGCGGCGATCCTCCACGAGCCGCTCTTCGTCAGCTCGTTGCGCGCCGGATGTCGGAGACGCCAAGCGTTCCCGGGGCTCGTAGCCACGGTTGGGATGACATCGAGACGGGTGCCGCTCTGGCGCCCGAGCTGGCCGGGCAGGGTTGGCGGGCCGCCATTTGCACCCAGTTCGAAGCAGGCGGCACACGGTACGAGCTGGCCTTCGTGTCGGGCGAACCGGCGAGCACGTCGTTTTCTGCTCAAGACTTCGCTTATCTCGACGTTCTCGCAGCGTCGCTTGCCCACCAGGTGCAGGTCAACGAGCTCGAAGACTCGTTGCGCGAGGAAGAAGAACATTCGCGCGCTCACGCGCATCGCCTCGAGGCGCTGTGGCAAATCGTGAACGATCCCGCGCTCACCGAGGCCGACAAGTGGCTGGCGATGCTCGCTCAGGCCGCCGCGTCGGTGTGGCCCGGTCATGGCTGTCGTGGGATGCTCTGGCGTATCCACGACACCGAGATGACGCTTGAAGCGGTTGCCGAGTCTCCCGGGCACCAGCTCACCGGCGTTCCGCTGCAAGTCGGCAACGTCATACCGACCGCAACGTCGGTCGCCGGAATGGTTCTCGCCGAAGGCCGAGGTATTCGGTCATGGGACGACGTGCAATTCAGCGCCTATGCGACCGACGTCACCCGCATGCGCGGCGTCCATGCCTGCGTCGTCACGACGTTCACCGCCGGGAGCGCGACCTGGGCACTCCAGTTCGTATCCGGTCTCGCCGCAGGCAAGCCGCTCGGCCAGGAAGAGCATGCATATATTGAGGTCCTTGCCTCGTTTTTTGCGAATCACGTGCAGCAGCGCTGGCAATTCGAGCGGATCGAGTACGAGCAATCCCATGACGTGCTGACCGGCTTGCTCAATCGATCGCATTTTCGCTCGCAGGCGCGTTCCCGTGCGCGCTCGAGTTCCGGCAGCGCGATTATCGTCATCGACATCAACGCCTTTCGCGAAATCAACGAATCGTACGGACATACGATCGGCGACGCGCTGATCGTCGAGATTGCAAACGAGCTGCGGCTCTGTGCGTTTCGCGATGAAGTCATCGGTCGCATCGGCGGCGATGTCTTTGCGATCTACATCGAAAACCCGCGGTCGGACGAGTTCGTCTTCGTCCGGGCTCAGAGCTTCGCCGAGGTGTTTTCGCGCCCGTTTTCGATGGGCGAGCGGGCAGGTGGTGCCTTCATCGCCCGAAATGCGAGCATCGGCGTCGCGGTTACACATGATAACGACCAGTCGATGGAGGCGATCCTCACGCAGGCCGATGCCGCACTGGCCGTCGCGAAGGAGCGCGGCCAGGGGTCGATCGTGTTGTATGAGGCCGGGATGGAGCGCGACGCGCAGCGGCGCACCGACCTCCGGAACGAGCTCGGCGAGGCGGTCGAGCGCAATCAGTTCACGCTGTACTATCAGCCACACGTCGAGCTTAGGACAGGCAAGGTCACCGGCTGTGAGGCGCTGATTCGATGGAACCATCCCGAGCGTGGCCTCGTCGCACCGGATAACTTCATTCCGTTCGCCGAGCAGGCCGGCATCATTACCAGGATCGATTCGTGGGTGATGCGGAACGCCTTTGTCGCGGCTGGCGAGTTATGCGTATCGCGCCCCGGCTTCCGGTTGTATTTCAACCTGTCTGGGAGACAGGCCGGCGATCCGCGGTTGGTCCGTTCGTTCGTCGACGCCGCTCGCAGCGGCGTTCGACTGGAGAATATCGGCGTCGAGATCACCGAGTCGGACGCGATGCGCGACGTCGAGGCGACCCGTCATGTGTTCCGATCGCTGCGGCGGCTCAACGTACGCGTTGCAATCGATGATTTCGGGACAGGATACTCATCTTTGTCGTCGCTGAAGCGGTTACCGGTTGATATCGTGAAGATCGATCAGAGCTTCATCTCGGGCGTCACGACCAGCAGGCACGATGCGGCAATCGCCGACACGATCATCTCGCTCGCGGACCATTTCGGTCTCGCATCACTGGGTGAGGGAGCGGAGCAGCTGGAAGACGTGGAGTGGCTCCGGAAGCACGGCTGCGACTACGTGCAAGGATATGCGATTTGCAGGCCGATGCCGATGGCCGCGTTCAAAGCGTGGCTTACCGAGTACGAGCGGAGCTTGCCGCCAACACCCGAGGTGCGTCGCGCCCGGACGCCGCTGCACGAGGTGAAGCACCACGAGAGCGTCGAGGCGAAGAAGCGAGCGCAAAGAACGGAAGTGAAGGCGCACTGACGGACGACGTGTCGTCGTCAGTTTGGCTTGTTCGGCGGTTCGTCTAGGCTGCCGGTGACGATGAACGTCACCACGTCCCAGGCGTTGCGAATCCCGATGACGATCAGGAGCGCGACGCCCCCGGCGAGCGTGAACAGCGCCTGCACGGGGAAGATCGGAAGCACGATCGCGCCCGCGAGGAGCGTGCCGTAGGCGACGAGCGGTAGGATCGTATACCAGATCCAGTCTTCGAGATCTGGGTTGTACGCGGTCAGCCGCCTCGTCCGGTCGATCACGCGCGTGAGGTAGACGAGGCCGTACAGGCCGGCGAACCCGAGCAACGCGGCGGGGTGGATCAGCACGCGCCACGGCGCGACCAAAATCGCCGAGACGAGTAAGGCTGCCGCAAAGTGCATGACCGTCGGCGTGCTGAACGCCGAGACGCCGTCGGTGCTGGTTCGGCGTTCCAACCCGGTGACCAGGGCGATCACGACGAACATCAACCCGACCAGGGCCGCCGCCGAGGAGCCGGTCATGACGTAGAAGCTCGACCAGGGCGTCAGGAAGGACGATGCGGTGTCAGCCATCGATCACGCCGTCACGCCGAGCGACGCTGCCACTTCCCGGGCGGCGCGCTCGCCGGTTTCGAGCGCCCCGTTCACGGTGCCGCCTTGACCGTCGTTCGACGTCGCCTCGCCCGCGAAGAACAGCGTATCGTCGAGCGGAGCCGCGAGCACCGCGCGCGCGTCGCCGCCGCCGACGGCGACGTAGCTGTACGCGCCACGGGCGAACGGGTCGCGGCTCCAATCGTGCGTAACCCCACCCTCGAACTCCTCGTGCACGAGTCCCGGCTCGCCGAACAGCGTGCCGAGGCCGTCGAGCGCGCACCGGATGCGTTCGGCCGGTGAGAGGCCGCTCAACGCGGTCGCCTTCGGACCGCCCGCCCACGCCGCGATCAACTCACTGCGCACGGGGAACTGCGTCCAATACGCCGCGAACGGCTGCCCGGTGCAGCGAAAGAACGCGGCGTCACGGTAGCGCCCGTCGCGGAGCCGCTCCCAGAACGCGGTCCGAAACCAGAGTACGACGCGGACCGCGTGCCCCATCTCGAGACTCCCCAGCGCCGCGCGCTTAGCCGCCGGCAAGTCGGGGTCGAACACGACCTCGGTCTCGTCGCCGCGGTGCCGCAAGACGCCGACCGGCAGCGTCACGATGACGGCTCGCGCGCGAATCGTCCGCGCCTCCCCCGAAAGGCCGGTGGTATCGATGGCGACGGCCCCGCGGCGCCACGAGATGCGCCGCACCACGGTCGACAGGGAGCGCTGCACGCCCGCCGCGGCGCAGGGGCTGAGCAGGCGTTCGAACACGGGCGGGTAACCGCCGAGCGGCCGCGCACTGGCAAAATCGACGCCCGATCGCAACTCGTCCGCGATCGCACGCGCGCTGGCGATCGCGGGGTCGGCGGCCTCGAATCCCTCGACGAAGGTGCGAGCATTCGCGACCCGTTCGCGCATCGCTTCGTCGCCCGCGAAGCGCCGCAGAAACCGATCGACGCTCTCGTCCGCGGCGAGTGCGCGCGTGCCGTCGAAGATGCCGCCGGCGGCTACGAAGTCGTCTTCGTCGCGTTGCAGGTCGCCGTGCTCATTGCCCGTCCACGATTCGCCGGTCGTCTCGATCGCCGCGCTCCCGGCGTCGCGGAGCAAGGCCATCGTCTCCGCCGCCAGGCCGTGGATGAACTCCGCGCCGAGTTCGGCCGGGGTCGCAGCGCGCGACGACGGCACCGACCACACGCGGCCGCCGGTGCGGTCGCGCGCCTCCAGCACGATCACCCGTAGCGACCGGCCGGCCAGGCTCCGTGCCGCCGCCAAACCCGCCGCGCCGGCCCCGATCACGATGGCGTCCGCATCCATGCCCCCAAGTACTGCCTGAGGGCGGCGATATCATTGCCCGAGATCGAAGCTCGTGATGTCGTCGAAATCCTCGCCCAGGCGCGCGTCCAAAGCGAACCTGAGCGGCTCGCGCTCGTGTACGTGATCGCCGTCGAAACGACAGCACCGATCGTGCCCGAAGATGACGGCATCGCCGGTGTAGATGTACTCGCCGCGCTCACCCTTCGCGACAAAGGCCGTGTGGCCCGGCGTGTGGCCGAGCAGTTCGTACATCGAGCCTTTACACCGTTATGAGCGGCCGAAGCTCTCGAATATCTTTGAGGCTTTCTAGATCGTTGATGCGGGCGATCAGCTGCTCTGCTTTTGTCGCGCCGAGGACGGGTCCCATCAGCACTCGCGCCTTCTCGTTGATCTCCTCGGTGGTCAGCGGATTCTCTTTGGTCCCAGGCGGGAATTTGGTATAGTGCGAGACCTGTTGCCCGTTCGTCAACGTCACTTCGACGATGGCACCGCGCGGCGCCGCCGGATCCAACAGTGTTGGATCCGAGGTCACAGTCACTTTTGCGCGCTGCTGCAAAATCTTGGGATCGTGCATGAGAGCGACATCGTCGCTATCGGCGAACGAGACGGTGCCCTTCAAAAGCGCGATCGCGACGATGTGCGCGCAATTGACATCCGGCATCGCGCTTTCGCCGACGATGCCGATTGTATCCGGCGGCAGTTTCACGAGAATGCTGCGCACATTGTCGGGTGTCAGAGCATACTGCTTGCGCAGCGTCAAGAACGCATCCAGCGGCGATTGGATCGGGTACCCCACCCCGAATTTCTTGATGGCCGAATCGGCGACATAGAAATGGCTGCCCAGGCCGTTCACCATCTCTTGCGGTTTCGGATTGGTCGAGAGCGCGATGAAGAGGTTGTTCGTGCCGTCGAGCACGTCGAAAACGCCGGTCATCCCTGCCTGCACCATGGTCACCGCCATGACGCCGTTGCGTGCCCCCATCCCGGCAAAGTCGAAGGCTTTCTCGATGTGATCCTTGTCTTTCACCCAGCTCCATAACCCGGATACCTGTTGCGCGGAATAGGAGATGGCGTAGCGCATCCCGATTTCGTCGAGCCGCGCGAGCGACGCAGCGGCGCCCAGCGCGCAGAAGGTCGCGGCCGTCCCCTCCGCGCTACGATGCGTTGCCCGCACCAGGTCGGCGTCGAGCGCCATCAGCAGGCGGCAGCCGACGTCATACCCCAGCGCCACAGCGCGAATGAACTCTTGCCCGCTCCGACCTTCTTTCTCGGCCACCGCCAGCGCGGCGGGAATCGTCGAGCAGCCGGGATGCGCCTTGGTGACCGGCTCAAAATCATCGGTCTCATCGGCGTGCGCACACATCGCATTGGCGAATGCCGCGCCGATCTCCGTGGTGCGGAAATCGGCACCGATCACCGATGCCTGCGGAATGCCACCCAGCCCACGAACGTATGCCACGGAGGCAAAACTCGACCGCAGTCGGCTCCCGGACACCATCGCCGCAAAAGTGTCGAGGATCCGCTGCTTGCAGGCGACCAACACCGTCGCCGGCAGAGCGTTCTCCCGCGCCGCAACCATATAGCTGGCGAGTTGCCCGGTGATGTCCGCATTCACGGTCGTCCCGGTGGCGGGCGCAGCCACAGCGATTCCGCCTGGGAGCGCCGCTAGCACGGCGGTGGCGCCGGCGGATTGCAAGAACCGGCGTCGCGACGCTACCCCGTGTCGATGCAACCTGCTGCCTCAGGCTGATCCGGGAAGGATCTCGTCTACGGCGAGCGCGACGCCCGGCAGCACGTGCGGCGTGACGATCGCCCCGCGCTGCACGGAACGATGGATGTCGTACCAGTCGCCTTCAGGCTCGGTGTAGACCTCGATGCGTCCGTGGAGAAGATCGACGATCCAGTATTCGGCGACGCCTGCTCGGGCATAGGCACGGAGCTTTTCACCGCGATCGTGCGGGAGGGTCGATTCGGCGACTTCGATGACCAGCATCGCGTCCGCCGGCGTCGGATGGGCGTTCGCGTAGCGGTCGAGCGGTCCGCGCACGACCGTAATGTCCGGTTGCGGCTCCGAGAACGCATCGAGTCGAAGAGCGCTCTGGCAGAAGATGGCCGCGCGGCCACCGACCTGCGCGTGCAGTTTCGCGAAGAGGACGGCGACGGCATATCCGTGTCGTGGTCCGATCGGCGGCATCTCGAGGATCCGGCCGCTCAGAAGCTCGACTCGTTCGTCGGGCCGGAAGATCCCGGCCTCGGCCATACGATAGTATTCGCCGACCGCGATCGGTCGCGTTCGTACGCCCAGCGCCGATGATGCCGCCATATCACTCACTCGACCATACCTCGTCCCCGTTGCCGCTTCGTGACGATGGTGTGTACGCCTCTGGAGCACAAGCAGCAAAGAAAAAGCCCGCCGAAGCGGGCTCTCGAGCGTGGTGGAGGTGAGGAGACTCGAACTCCTGACCCCTTACATGCGAAGCAAGTGCTCTACCAGCTGAGCTACACCCCCACGGGCCGTCGGCGATTCTAACAGGGTCAAGCCGCGGCTGTCAAAGGAAGCCGACGCCGTTTGGCTTGCTTGCTCCTCTGCGGCCGCGCGTCCGAAGGGACCTCCCGGTGAAGCGCCGAGAGAGACGGCGATGCCCTTCCGTCGGAGCGCCGTGCTTCTCGCGCTGGTGCTGGGCGCGTGCTCGCACGATACCGCCCGCCCACCCGGGCCGCTGCGTATCGTCGCGTCGACGCCGACGCTCGCGTCGCTGGCTCGCGGTGCGGCGGGTGCGGGGCCTTCGATCGTCTCGCTGGTTCCGGTCGGCGCCTCGCCGGAGGACTACCAACCCGTCCCGCAAGACATCGTCGCGTTGCGTGAGGCCGACGTGTTGGTCGAGAACGGCGCCAACCTCGAGGGCTGGCTCGACGCGACCATCCGCAACGCCGGGAACCCGCGGCTACGCATCGTCGTCTGCGCCGACGGCCTGCCCGTCGTGAACGGCAACCCGCACCTGTGGATGGATCCCGTCTACGCGCGAGCCTACGTGACGAAGATCCGCGACGCGCTGGTCGCGGCCGACCCTGCCCAGGCGGCGGCGTACCGTGCGACGGCGGCCGCCTACGACCGCCAGCTCGTCGCGCTGACCGGCCGCATCCGGGTGAAGATCGCGACGATCCCGCCGCCGCGGCGCGCGATGATCGTCTTCCACGACGCCTTCGACTACTACGCGCGGCGCTTCGGTTTGCGTATCGTCGGCGCGATCGAACCGGTCGCCGGCGCCGAGCCGAACCCCGAGCACATCGCCGAGATCATCCGGACGGCCCGGGCGATCCAGGTCCCAGCCGTCTTCGCCGAGCACGAGTACAGCGACAAGCTCGCCGAGTCGCTGGCAGCGAGCCTGGGCGGCGTGAAGATCGCCTTCCTCTACGACGACTCGCTCGGCGCCGCCCCCGACGTGCAGACCTACATCGGGATGCTCGACGTCGACACCGACACGATCGTGCAGAGCCTCCGGTAACGAAGCGCCATGCAAACAGGTAACGCGATCGAAGTGCGCGGGTTGCGCGTTCAGTACGACCGGGTCACCGCGCTCGACGGGGTCGACTTCGATCTGCCGCCGGGCACGGCGCTGGGGATCGTCGGTCCCAATGGGTCGGGAAAGTCGACGTTGCTAAAGGCGGTCGCCGGTTTGGTGCTGCCGAGCGCCGGCACCGTGCGCGTCTTCGGGAAGGCACCGCGCTCGCTTACGCCGGGGACGATCGGCTACGTGCCGCAGATCGAGGATGTCGACTGGAATTTCCCGGTCAGCGTGCGCGATGTCGTGGCGATGGGCCGCTATCCGCGCTTGTGGCCGTTCCAGCCGTTCTCGGCCCACGACCGCGCGGCGGTCACGCGGGCGATCGATGCGCTCGATCTCGGCCCGCTGGCCGACCGGCACATCAGCGAGCTTTCCGGCGGCCAGCAGCAGCGCACGTTCGTGGCGCGCGCACTGGCACAGGAGCCGTCGTTGTTACTCCTCGACGAGCCGACGACCGGCGTCGACGCCGCCACCGAGGACGCGCTGTTGCCGCTGATCCGCGGTCTGGTCGCGGGCGGGCTCCCGGTGCTGATGACGACCCACGATCTCGACCGCGCCCCCGAGTGGTTCGACCGCCTGCTGGTCCTCGATCACCGCGTCCTCGCCGACGGCAAACCCGCCGATGTCCTGGCCTCCGGAGCCTACGCCGGCATCCGCGAGCACACGCACACCCACGGCCACTTACGATGACGCTCTTGGACTATCTCTTGGCGCCGTTTCAGTACGACTTCATGCAGCGGGCGTTCGTCGCGGCGTTGGTGGTCGGGGCGCTGTGTTCGACGCTGGGGACGTACGTCGTGCTGCGCAAGCTCTCGTTCATCGGGGACGGGCTCGCGCATGCCTCGTTCGCCGGAATCGCGATCGCGTATCTGCGCGGCGCCAACTTCTGGCTCGGCGCGACGATCGCGACGGTCGTGACGGCACTGGGGATCGGGTTCGTCCACCGGCGCGCGCGCGTCTCGCTCGACACGGCGATCGGCGTCCTGTTCACCGCGGCCTTCGCGCTCGGCATCTACCTGATGTCGCGCTCGACCCGCGCGACCGTCGACTTGCAGAGCTACTTGTTCGGCAACATCCTGGGCGTCTCGCCCTACGACCTGGAGATGGTGTTAGCCCTGGGGCTCGTCTGCGCGATCGTCGTCGGCGCGCTCTGGCGACCGCTGCTCTACACCTCGTTCGACCCGGTCGTCGCGCAAGCGGCCGGCGTCCGCGAGCGGTTCGTCGACGACGCGCTGCTGGTGACCATCGCGCTGACGATCATCGTCTCGCTGCAATTGGTCGGCATCGTCCTGGTCGCGGCGCTGCTGGTCACGCCGGCGGCATCGGCGGCGCAGCTCACCCGGCGCTTCGTCCCGATGATGCTGCTCTCGTGCGCCTTCGGGATCACCTCGTGCGTCGGCGGACTCTACGCCTCGTTCCAACTGCACGCGGCGAGCGGGGCAACGATCGTCCTGCTCGCGACGCTGCTGTTTTTCGCGACCCTGGTCAGCTCCGCAGCGCGGCGGCGGCGGGTGCTTCGAGCAGCGAGCCGATCCCGGTGACCGCGTCGAAGCCCTTCGTCACGGTGCAGCCGTCGGGCTGTTGCTCGGCGCAGCCTTTGACGAGCGGCTCGGGCGTCGGCAGCAGGCCGGTGAAGTTCTTCGGCGGCGGCAGCCGGCGCGGTCGCAACGTGTTGTCCTTCCACCCGCGGTCGTTCTCGCGCTGAATGTCACGGAACGCCTGCGGCGCCGTCTTGGCCAGCACGTAGAGGTCGCCCACGGTCAGCAGCCGCTTGGGTGTCGGTACGACGCTGTTGATCGCCGCCAGCTCGGCGCCGACCAGGGCCGCGCTCTCGCTGGTTCCCCCGACGCCGCCGATCCCGTAGCCATGCCAGAAGACGCGCAGGTGGCCGGCCGCGTCGGCCGCCACGTCGGGGACGATCCGGTTGTGCACGAACTGCGGCGAGAAGAGGTAGTCGCCCGGTGCGTCCTGCCACGCCGGACGGGGTTCGTTCGAGATCCCACCACCGCCGGCATAGGCGAGATCGTTCCACGGCGCCTCGTCGATCACGCCGTCGCGGTCGCCCAACTGCGTGCCGCCCGCGCAGATCACGTACGGCGAGACGCACGGCCAGATCACGCGCGGCTTCTCGATCCCCGCCTCGCGGTAGCCGTAGGCACCGTCGTCGCCGGAGGGGACGACCAGCGGGATGCCGCGCACGACGGCTTCGAGCTGCGGCAACGGCGTCGTACCGTAGCGCTCGGCGATCGTCGTATCGACCGGACCGACGGCGAAGGGGAAGACGATCACCGTCGGATCCAAGTCGAACGCGCGCGCCAGCGCCAGCGTCCCGTCGTTGCCGCCGGAGCACGCGTCGTCATAGTCGACCACGACCTCGGCGGCGGGTGCCATCGTCACCGCCGCGCCGACGTCGATCGCCGCCTCCTGGCCGCGGTCGTCGCGGCCGCATTCACCCGACGCCGACTTGAAGACGTAGCTCCGTTCGGTGATCAGCGCGGTCGAGGCGCCCGCCGGTGCGCCATCGGAGTAGACGAGTCGGTGTGCATCGGCGACGTCGAAGCGGTCGGAGGCATCCTCGAGCAGCACGATCCGCTCGCCGACGCCGCCACCCGGTATCGCTTGCATCATCGTGCGAAAGCGCGCCGGCTCGTACCAGTCGCCGCGAAAGTAGGTGAACGACGGGCGCGTGTCCGCCAAGCGCGGGATCGTTGCGACGACCGCGCCGCGCACGTCGCGCACACCCGCGAACGGGAGGGTCAGCGGACCGGCCGGTGCGAGCGCCGTCCGGGTCCCGTCGGTGTACTTCATCCATTGGGCGTGGAAGAGGCGCTCCGCTTGGTCGATGTGCAGCAAGCCGCCGGCGACCAGACCGTCGCCGGCGATCTCGACGTCGCTGGCACCGGCGGCGCGCAGCAGCGCCCCGAGCGCTCGTTCGTCGGCGACGCGGCCGAAGCGCGCGACGAACGCGTCGGCGCTGAGGGTCGAACGGTGCAGCGGACCGGTGGGGTCGCTCATCTGGGCGGCCAGGCCGTCGAGGTCGCCGCGCGGCTGGAGCTCGATCGCCAGGTGCAGCAGGACGTGCGGGTCGGCGGGACCGACCACGTGCATCCCGAAGAGTGCACCGCGGGGAACGGTTACGCTCGAGGTCGCGGCGCCCAACGCACGCCAGGCATCCGCGGCGACGACGAGCACGAGTACCGCGCACCCGGCGATCCAGCGATCCACTTGTCGAGTCAACCGTGTCCTTTCCGAGGGGTCCGCTCGTGCAACGTAGTGCGTTCGTCCGGAGTTTGATCGCGACCGTCGGTGTCACGCAGCTCACGCACGTGCTGCCGGCGCTCGCGGCGATCGATGAACTCGAGGTCGGTCGCGAAGAATTCGCCAGTTTGCGCGACAGCGGCGACCTGCTGTTCGACTCGCCCTTCTACGAGCACCTCAACGAGATCGGCTCGGTCATCTCCGAGACGGTCCGCTCGCGCTACCCGTATCCGATCCGCTACTACATCGTGCGGGGCGATTCGGCTAACGCCTTCTCGGTCCCCGGTGGGAACATCTACGTCAACGAGCCGCTGCTCCGGCTGGCCAGGAACCGAGACGAGCTAGCCGGTGTCCTCGCGCACGAGACCGGCCACATGGTGCTGCACCACGTCGCCAAGCACATGGCCGCGATGCAGGCGAAGAACACGGCCGCGACGATCGGCTCGGTCCTGGCGCAGATCCTGCTCGGCCCGCTGGGTGGGCTGGCCGCCGACTACGGTTCGCAGTATGCCGTCGCCGGCAGCGACGCCGCACAGTCGCGCCACATCGAGGCGCAGGCCGACGAGGAGGGCGCGCGGATCATGGCGGCGACCGGGCAGTACAATCCGTGGGGGATGATCTGGTTCTTCCAGGTCATGACCGCGACGTACGGCAAGGGTGAGGCGTCCTGGCTGCGCAGTCACCCGCTCGACCAGCAGCGGATCGACGACCTCGAGCACGAGTTCCGGACCGACACGGCGACGTTCGGCAAGTACACCGACACCGAACAGCGCGACGTCGTGTACTGGTAGCCGTCAGTCCCAGCGCACGACGACCGTCGAAGAGGGTTGCTCGACGACGCGCCGCTGCGCGTGATCGGCGATCGCCGGCCGGGCAGCGCCCCGTGCTCGCGGGATGACGGTGATGTGCAGCGCCGCGTTGCCGGGACGGCCGGCGTCGTCCCACGCTGCCACCTGTGCTTGCAGGCGCGCGAGCGCATCGTCGGCGGCACCGAAGCGCCGCAGCGCGACGCGACCGTCGACCGTCGGCGCCAGCACGGCCAGGCCGCGGCCTTCGGCGCTGCCCAGCGTCGAAGCGCGCCCGTAGGCGGTGTTCGCGTCGGGGATGACGTTCGGGACGCGGGTGACCGACTCGTCGAGCGCGGTCAAGCGGCAGCAGCGCTCGTCGTGCAGCGCCAGCCAGAGCGCGAAGCCGTTCCACGCCGCTTCGACCGTGAGCGGGCGGACCGGCGCCACCTCGGCGCTCGGGAGTTCGAGCGCACGCGCGAGCGCGCGCACGTCGATCGCGGCGCGATCGCGGACGCGCAGGACGATCGACTGCTCGTCGAGCGGGATCGCACTGCGGTCGATCCAGGCGGACGGGCCGCGCAGCGTCATGAACGCGCCGTCGAGGACGAGGCGGCTCTCGAGCCGCTCCTCGACGCGTTCGAAGGCGACGATCTTCTGCAACGAGCGAATCGCGAACGGCACCAGCAGCCGACCGCCCTGGCGTACCTGCGCGCTCCAGGCCGGCGGGAGATCGGCCACCCCGACCGTCGCTTCGATCGCGTCGAACGGCGCGTCGGCCGCATCGCCGCGCGCGCCGTCACCGGCGAAGACCAGCACCCGCTCGTAGCCCAGCGCGCTGAGGCGCTCGCGCGCCGCCGCGACCAGGTCCACCTCGAGATCGATGCTGGCGACGAAGCCGCCGGAGCCGACCAGCTCGGCCAGCAGCGCCGTGTTGTAGCCGCTCCCGGTCCCGATCTCGAGCACCCGCTCGCCGCGCGCGGGCTGCAGCATCTCGAGCATCTCGGCCATCATCGCCGGCTGCGAGGACGAACTGATCGCGATGCCGCCCTCGTGCCGCAGCGCGATGGCCTGATCGGCGTAGACGATATCGAGCGGCACCTCGGGGAGGAAGCGGTGCCGCGGGACGCGCCGGAAGGCCTCGGCGATCCGCGTCGTGCGCAGCGCACCGCGCTCGAAGAGCGTCCGCACCAGCGCCGCGTTGGCCAGCTCGCCGCGGTCGGCCCACATCGTCAGTCCGGAACGACGACCGCGGCCCCGTCGACGGCGTCGCCGCGCACCGCCGCCAGGGCGTCGGCGGCGCGGGCGAGCGGGAACGGCGTGGCGCGCGGGTACAGGCCGATCGAGGCGGCCAGCGTCAGGAAGGTCCGCGCGTCCTCGCGGGTCATGTTCGCGACCGAGCGCAGTTGGCGTTCGCCCCACAGCAGCGTGTCGTAATCGAACGACGGGATGCGGTCGAGGTGAATCGCGTTGATCGCCACGACGCCGCCCTTGCGCAGCGCGCCCAGCGCCGCGACGACCACCTCGCCGCTCGGCGCAAAGGTGACCGCGCGGTCGAGCGCGACCGGCGGGACGTCGGTCGCCTCGCCGACCCAGGCCGCGCCGAGCGAACGCGCGAACTCCCGGTGCTCGGCGCCGCGCGTCGCGACGTAGACCGTGCAGTCCCAGGCGTGCAGCACCGCCACCATCAGATGCGCCGAGGAGCCGAACCCATAGAGCCCGACTCGCTCGCCACGCTCGACGCCGGCGACGCGCAGCGCGCGGAAGCCGATGATCCCGGCGCACAGCAGCGGGGCGACCGCGACGTCGTCGAGCGCGGGGTCGAGCGGGTAGGTGAAATCCGCGCGCGCCGTCGCGTACTGGGCGTAGCCGCCCTCGACGTCGTAGCCGGTAAAGCGCAGCGCGTCGCACAGGTTCTCGCTGCCGCGCACGCAGAACGCGCAGGTCCCGTCGGTCGAGGCGATCCACGAGACGCCGACCCGCATCCCGAGCGGCCGCTCCGCGGTCGCGCCGGCCACCACGTCGCCGACGATCTGGTGGCCGGGGACGATCGGATCGCGATGCGGCGCCAGCTCGCCGTCGACGATGTGCAGGTCGGTGCGGCAGACGCCGCAGGCGCGCACGCGCAAGAGCACCTCGCCTGGCGCCGGCGTCGGGACGGCGCGCTCCTCGAGCCGCACGGCACCGATGCTCGCCGCGTCGTGCACGACGGCGCGCATGCGCGCCGGGAGCGCCGGCATCAGCTCGGCGCCGTGCGCACGACGCGGTAGCGGTCGCCCTCGCGCGCCAGGAAGCCGGCCTCGGCGAGCGCGTCGAGCACTTCGATCGTCGCGGCGCGCTCGTTCTTGTTGGGCATCCCGGCCCACGCCAAAGCGACCTCGTGCGGATCGAGGACGGTGCCGTCGCGCAGCAGGCTGCGCACGAACGACTCGCCGAGGCGCACGCGCTCCATGCGGCGCCGTACCGGCTCGAGCGCCGCCTCGAAGGGCGAGACCGGCGCGACTGCGGGCGCCGCGACGACCGGGGCGACGAGCGCCGGTGCAGGCGGAGCGACGAGCGCGGAGGGCTGGTCCTGCGTCCCGACCAGACCCGCCGCGCGCTCGAGCAACACCTCGGTGACGGCCGGGAAAAGCTCGGCCAGCGCGACCGCCGCGGTCTGCCACGGCACCGCGTTGAGCACGCGCGGGCGACGGCGTACGGCGGCCAGGATCTTGCGGGCGACCGTTTCGGGCGCGACGCGCAGGCGCGGCGGCGCGCCGGCCATCCCGGCGCGGGTCATGAAGGCGGTGTCGACGACGCCCGGATCGACGTAGGTGACCGCGACGCCGAGCGGCCGCAACTCGCGGCGCAGAATCGCGGCCGCCGAGCGCAGCGCGGCCTTCGAAGGCGGATAGGCGCCCAGCCCACCGATCGGGATGCGCGCGACGCCGCTGCCGACCAGAAAGACGTGCCCGCCGTTTGCCTGCAGGTCCGGCAGCGCTTCACGCACCAATGCGACCGGGCCGACGACGTGGGTGCCGAACTGCGCCAGCAGCGCCGCGTCGCTCTGCGCCGAGAGCGGGCCGGCGGCGACCTGTCCGGCATTCGCGACCAGCAGCTCGATCGGGCCGAACGCGCGGTGCGCGACGCCGACGACGGTCGCCGCGCTGCGCGGCTCGGCCAGGTCGACCGCGGCGACCTCGATGCGGCCGCCTTCGTCGTGGACTTGCGCCGCCAACGTCGCCAACGCGATCTGGTTGCGGCCGATCGCGACCACGTCGTAGCCCGCGCGCGCTGCGAGCAGCGCGAGCGCGTTGCCGATCCCCGACGAGGCGCCGGTGATCAGCGCGACGCTCATCGCCTGGCCGTGCCGCGTGCCGCGTCGAGCTCGCGCCGCGCGGTTCCCATCAGGTAGTTGATGTCGCTCGAGACGCCGATGAAGCGATAGCCGGCGGCGGCCATCTCGGTCGCCATCACGCCGTCGCGCGCCAGGATTCCGGCGTGTTTGCCGGCCGCCTGCGCGACCTTCGCGACGTGCGCGATCTTCGCCATGTAGTCCGCGTCGCGCCCCCAGACGTCGGGCCAGCGTTTGCCGGACGACGCGGCCAGGTCGTTGGGCCCGAGGAACAGACCGTCGACGCCCTCGACCGCCGCGATCGCCGCGCAGTTGGCGACGGCTTCGTCGGTCTCGATCTGCACCTGGACGAGCACTTCGGTGTTGGAGCGCTCGCTATAGGTGCCGGCGTCGGTCCCGAACGCGAGGCCCGCGCGCACCGCACCGCGGCTGCGCTCGCCCAGCGGCGGGAAGCGCGCGTCGCGCACGACGCGCCGCGCATCCTCGGCGGTGTTGACGACCGGGACGACGATCCCGGCGCAGCCCAGGTCGAGGACACGCTGGATCTGCGCCGGCTCGTTCCACGCCGGTCGCACGAACGCGGTCGTCCCGGCGGCCCGCAGCGCGGTCACCATCGTCGCGGCGACGGCCAGCGGGATCGGACCGTGTTCCATGTCGACCAGCAGCCAGTCGAAACCGGCGCTCGCCATCGCTTCGGCAGCGAGCGGCTCGGCCAGCATCAGCCACGCGCCGTAGACGGTCTCGCCGGCGTCGAGCCGGCGCTTGAGAGTATTTTCACGCACGGGTCCCGCTTACCGCACGCCGGCGCGCCGTTCCTCGACGCCGGCCAGGAAGGCCGCATACCACGCCTGCGTCGCGCCGGGCAGCGCCGCATAGTAGCTCTGCTCGTCGCCGACGAGCGACGCCGGCGGGGCGAGGACGCTCCGGCGTTCGCGTGCGAAGGCGGCCAGCGCCGCCGCGACGGGCTTCTCGCTGCCGTCGCTGCGCACGAGCCCGAAGGCGCGCTCGTGGGGCGCCTCGTCGCAGGGCGGCTCGTGGTGCAGTTCGTCGACGTAGTCGGCCCAGCACCACCAATAGGCACCGAGCCGACCGTCGGCGTGCAGCCGCTCGAGGACGCGGGCGCAGTAGACCGCCATCTCGTCCTCGTCCAGACACGCGAACGGCAGCGTCAACCCCGGCTGACACGCCGGGTTGCCGAACTCGCTGAACAGCACCGGCTTGCCGCTGAACGCCGCGGCCAGCTCGGCCAGGAACGGTACCGCCTCGACGTCGAGCCGGTCCCGCGCGAAGTCGCTGTAGACGCTGTAACCGTGCATCGTCGCGAACGGGTAGCCGGCGCAGAGCGAGGAGAGGCGCAGCCGGCGGTCGAGGGTCAGGTCCTCGCCGTGCGTCCCGGCGGTCACCGGCAGCGCCGAGGCGGTTTCGAGTGCGTCGCGCAGGGTGCGGCTCCACGCTGCGGCGTCCTGTGCCCGCGCCGGCTCGCGCAGGTTGCTGAACTCGTTGCCCAGATCCCAGCCCAGCACCGCCGGGTGGGCGCGCAGCCGCGCGCCGACGGCGCGCGCGAAACGCACCTGCGCCTCGAGCAGCGGGCCCGGCACGTAGAAGTCGCCGATCCCGTACGGCGCTGCGCCGCGTTCGGTGATCGTGCGGAAGCGGCCGCTCGGCGTCGAGCGATCGAGGGTCCACGACGGCAGCCAGTTGACGCCGCTCATGTGGCCGCAGAAGAGCGTCGGCAGCGCGCGCAGCCCGGCTTCCGCGACCAGGTCGGCGACCGCCTCCAACCGCGCCAGCATCGTCGCGTCGACCCGGTCCGGTTCGGGCTGGAAGTCGTCCCAGCGCAAGAAGAAGCGGAAGGCATCGAGCCCGAGCGCCGCGATGCGGGCCAGGTCCTCGCGGATCTCGCCCGCGTCGAAGCGTTGCCACATCGCCATCGCGCTGCGCCGCGGCCAGTAGTTGACCCCAAGCGAGAACCGCATCGCCGACAGGGTACCCCAGGGAGGCGGCCCGAACGCGGATCAGTGTGGACGCTCCCCGGGTCGGGATCATCATGGGCTCGCGGTCCGATCTCGAGACGATGCGGGCGGCCGCGACGACCCTCGGCGAGCTCGGCGTTCCCTGCGAGTTGAAGGTCGTCTCGGCGCACCGCACGCCCGACCTGATGTTCCGCTACGCGAGCGAGGCCGCCGGGCGCGGGCTGGCGGTCATCATCGCCGGCGCCGGCGGCGCCGCGCACCTACCGGGGATGATCGCGACCAAGACCGACCTACCGGTGATCGGCGTCCCGGTCGAATCGAAGGCGCTGCGCGGGATCGACTCGCTCCTCTCGATCGCGCAGATGCCGGCCGGCGTCCCGGTCGCGACGATGGCGATCGGCGGCGCCGTCAACGCCGCCCTCTACGCCGCGCGCATCCTCGCCTTGCACGACCCGGAGTTGGCGCGGCGGCTCGCCGAGCGCAGCGCGCGGATCGCCGCCGAGGTCGAGGCGAGCGAGTTGTGATCCGCACGATCGGGATCCTCGGCGGCGGACAGCTCGGGCGGATGCTGACCCTCGAGGCGAAGCGGATGGGCTTGCGCGTGGTGACGCTCGAGCCGTTTCCGAACTCGCCGACGGGGCAGGTCGCCGACGAGCAGATCGTCGCGGCCTACGACGATCTGCGCGCGATCGGCGAGCTGGGCGCGCGCAGCGACGTCGTCACCTACGAGTTCGAAAACATCCCGCTCCCCTCGGTGCTGGCGCTCGAAGCCGACCGGCGCGTCGTCCATCCCGGGTCGGCCGCGTTACGGATCACCCAGGAGCGCATCCTCGAGAAGACGTTCGTGCGGGAGTGCGGCCTTGAGACCGCGGAGTTCGTGCCGGTCCGCAGCCGCGAGGAGCTCGACCGGGCGGCGAGCGAGATCGGCTTCCCGGGCGTCCTCAAGACGACGCTCGGCGGCTACGACGGGAAGGGGCAGTGGGTCGTGCGCGCCCCGGCCGACGTCGCGCGCGCCTGGGCCGAAGCGAAGGGCCGGGCGCTGATCTGGGAGCGGCTGATCGACTTCGAACGGGAGCTGTCGATCATCGCGGCGCGCAACGAGCACGGCGAGATCGTCGCCTTCCCGACCTCGGAGAACCAGCACGACCACGGCGTCCTCGCGACGACGATCGTCCCCGGTCGTATCGACGCGGCGATCGCGGAGCGCGCGCGCCGCGCGGCGGTGACGATCGCCGAGCGGCTGGCGATCGTCGGCACCTTCTGCGTCGAGTTCTTCCAGCATGGCGACGAGCTGCTAGTCAACGAGATCGCGCCACGCGTCCACAACAGCGGCCACTACTCGCTCGACGCGACGCAGATCAGCCAGTACGAGCTGCACGTGCGCGCGATCTGCGGGCTGCCGCTGGTCGAGCCGCGGCTGTTCCGTCCGGCCGTGATGGTCAACATCCTCGGCGCCGGAGCCGGCGACACCCTCGGCGGGCTCGACGTGCTCTTGCGCGAGCGCGACCTCAAGCTGCACCTCTACGGGAAAGCGCACGCCGCGCTGCGCCGCAAGATGGGCCACTTCACCGTGCTCGGCGAGACGGTCGACGACGCGCTGGCGAAGGCCGAGCGCGGCCGCCGCACGCTGCGCTGGATCGACGACCGCGCGGCGGCGCTGCGGTGAAAGAGCAGGACCCCGCGACGGCGGGGATCGTCGCGGGTCTGCGGATCGATCTCGTGATCGCGGTCTGTGCACTGTTGATCTCGACGCTCGCGACCGCCGCCTCCTGGTGGCAGACGCGCGTGATCCAGCAGGAGCTCAACGCCCAGGTGTGGCCGTACGTCTCCGTGTCGGAGTCCCTGACCGACAGCGACACGGTCCAGATCTCCGTCGAGAACGACGGGCTCGGGCCGGCGGTGCTCCAGAGTGCGGTCATCAGCGTCGACGGAAAGCCGCTGGGCAGCTTCATCGACGTCATGCACGCGCTGCTCGGCCCACACCTGATCGCGCGTGCCGGAGGGCGCCGCGCGATGACCATCGCGCTCGCCGACGCGGCACCCGGCGTGGTGCTGCGTCCCGGCGATGCGACGACGGCCTTTCGCTTGACGAGCGCCCGGTTCGCGCGGCCGTTCATGCTCGGCCATCATCGGCTTGCGATCCGAACCTGCTACTGCGCGATCGTCCCCGGCGAGTGCTGGCTCGCCGATTCGGGTGCGCCGGGCCCACCGGCGCGCGTCCCCGCCTGCGCGATCGTACCGAACGACCTGCTGCACGGCGGCGTCGACCAGCTCCTCAGAGGCGACGTCTAGGGCCACACCGGGCGGAGGCCGTCGAGCAATGTCCGCATGCGCATCTTCGTTCGCCACGACGTCGCGACTCTCGATGCTGGTGCGCACTGTCGCGCTCGATCTGACCGCGCGCTACGATCCGGCCAGCGGGTGGCGCGGTTTGGGTGGGAGGTCGGTGAAGGCTTGGGGGCGGTCCCACCAGTCATGGTCGCGCCAGCGGAGTTGCTCGTCGGTCGGCGGGGGCGGGGTGCGCAGGCGCAGCGCGTCGGCGTAGGCGGCCAGGTAGCGGTCCGTCATGCGCTCGAGCGAGAAGGTCGTCTCGACGTGCGTGCGGCAGGCGCGGCGCGAGAGCGAGGCGAGCTGCGGGACGCGCGCGACGGCGTCGTCGACGTCGTCGCACAAGAAGCCCGTCACCCCGTTGACGACGATCTCGGGGATCGAGCCCATCCGCGCGCCGAGGACCGGCGTCCCGCAGGCCATCGCCTCGATCAGCGTCAGGCCGAAGCGCTCGGGTCGCGTGGTGAGGTGGACCAGCGCGAGCGCGCCGCCGACCAGTTCGTCACGCGCCGCGCCTTGCACGTGGCCGAGGAGTTGCACGGCGTCGCCGTCGACGTGCGGTGCGACCTGCTCCCGAAAATACGCCTCGTCGTGCGGGATGCCGGCCAGCTTCAGGCACACGCCCGCGCGCCGGGCGACCTCGATCGCGAGGTGCACGCCCTTTTCGGGGTGGAAGCGGCCGAAGAACAGCAGATACTCGCCGGGCGTCGCGCGGAACGTCCACGCAGCCGGGTCGACGCCGTTGTACGTGGTCGCGAGATAGGCCAGGCCAGGATCGCGGTCGGCGTCGCTGATCGAGCAGTAGAACGAGCGCGCTGCACCGGCGTAGTAGGCGGCCAGGACGTTCGGTGAGGAGAAGCCGTGCACGGTGGTGAGCAGCGGTGGCGCCGGCGTCGCGAGCGCGTACAGCAGCGGTTTCCAATCCAGGTTGTTGTGGATCAAGTCGAACTCGCCGGCGCGCGCGAAGAGCGAGGCGATGTGCAGCTCGGTGCAGACTTCGCCGTTCAGCGCGGGGTCCTCGTTGAGGCCGACCGGGACCACCGACGATAGGCGACCGGCGCTGCGCGAGTTGCCGGTCGCAAACAGCGTCACGTCCAGACCGCGCGCGCTCATGCCGTCGGCGATCGTCGCGGCGACCTGCTCCCAGGGGCCGTAGCCGGGCGGCGGCGAGGGCCACGAGATCGGCGCGAGGACGGCCACGCGCAGACCGGCGAGACCAGCGTCAGGCGCGCTCGTGGGCGATCGCTCCGGCCTTGACGACGACCTGCGGGTCGCGCAGCGCGCGCACGTCGGCGCTCGCGTCGCGCGCGAGCAGCAAGAGATCCGCCGGGCGTCCCTCGGCGAGGACGCCCGTCTCGACGCCCAACAGGCCGCCGGCGGTCGCAGTCGCCGCCCCGAGCGCCTGCAGCGGCGTCATCCCGAGCATCGTCACCATCAGCTCGATCTCGTAGGCGTAGTTCTGATGGTAGTTGTACGGCGTGCCGGCGTCGGAGCCGCCGGCGATGCGCACGCCGGCCCGCCGGGCTCGGCCGATGTTCGTGCCGGCCTGCTGGTAGAGTTCGGTCGCCTTGCGGACGACGAAGTCCGGCTGCGCGCCGGAGGCCGCGTTCTCGTAGATGCACACGACGGCCGCGAGCGTCGGCACCAGCGCGGTGCCGCGCTGCTTGAAGAGCGCGATCGCCTCGTCGTCGAGCAGGTGCCCGTGCTCGACCGAGTCGACCCCGGCCCGCAGTGCGTTCTTGATCCCGCTCGTCCCGATCGCATGCGCGGCGACCCGCAGGCCGTGCGTGTGCGCCTCGTCGACCGCGGCCCGCATCTCCTCTTCACTCAACTGGTCCTGCCCCGGCACCGCACCCTTGGTCAACACGCCGCCCGTCGCGATGAGCTTGATGCAGGCGGCGCCGGCCTTGCGCTGCTCGCGCACGGCTTTGCGGGCGTCCCAGGGGCCGTCGGTCTCGCGGCCGATGAAGAAGCCGTGGCCGCCGGTCATGCAGATCGCGCGCCCGGCCGGCAGAACCGTCGGCCCGACGTGCTCGCCGCGCACGATCGCGTCGCGGACCGCGATCGACGTGCCGTCCGCCGCACCCAGATCGCGGATGGTGGTCACCCCCGCGTGCAGCGCGAGCCGGGCGTTCTGCGCGGCGTAGAGCGCGCGGTCGAGCGGCGTGCGGAGCAGGTAGGGGAGCTGGATGTCCGGCTCGCCGTTGACCTCGAGGTGCGCGTGGCAGTTGATCAGCCCGGGGACGACGCAGGCCGCCTCGAAGGTGCGGTCGGCGTCGAACGTCGCGTCGCCCGGCAGGATGCCGGCGATCCGGTCGCCGTCCAGCAGCAGCGTGACGTTCGTGCGCGGCGGCGCGTCGGTTCCGTCGCACAGGGTGCCGGCGCGGATCGCGGTCGTCACGCGGGGCCGTTGATTCATCCGGCCCCGTCTTCCCGCTCCGCGGCCGAACTACTTTCGCCGCGCAGAAACGCGGCGATCAGCGCGACGCAGCGCGGCCAGACCGAGTCGTCGTGCCGAAAGCGGCGGAAGATCGTCGCGAACGGGTTCGAGGCTGCGCCCAAGTTCAAGTGATTCGCGGCATCGTCGTCGATCGTCGTGCAGGGCAACGCGCCGTCGAGCGACGCCGACTCGATCATCACGACACCGTCACTCTGCAGCTCGTACTTCGGCATACGGCCGGCGATGTGGAGCAGCCGGTGGCCGGCGGGTGCGACCCACGGTGCGCGGTCGAGCTGCCAGCGCTGCTTGCGGCGGTTGTTCGGGTCGGGGATCCAGTGCCCGGTCGTCGCGTTGAGCCAGGCGAGGAAGGGCGAGGCGACGTCGAGGTCGGCCAGCACGTGCGCGGGCACGTGCGCGATCCGCAGCGTATGCGAGGCATAGTTGGTGATCAGACCGCCGTTGGGCGCGGCGATCTGGACGGTGGCCGCTATCTCGTGCGCGCGCTTCGGGTAGGCGCGCAGGAAGCCGCGGTTGACCAGGCCGCCCATGCTGTAGCCGACCGTCGCGAGCGGGAAGACGCCGCCGCCTTCGCGCGCGCGCAGCTGGTCGAGAAATGCCGCGAAGCGGTCGACGCGGTCGCGCAGCGGATCGTCGCCGGCGCTGGGGAAGAGCGTGCAGTCGTAGCCGAACGAGGCCAAGCCGTCGATGCCGTGCCGCCCGTCGGCGAAGGTCCGCATGCGCTCGGCGACCTCGTTCCAGCCGGCGAGCAGGACGACGCGCACGGCCGCTACGTGCCGAGCGTCACGAGCAGCGCCCCGCCGGCGACGACGTCGCCCGGCTTCACGCGCACCTCGCGCACCGTCCCGGCGGACGGGGCTTCGATCCGGTGTTCCATCTTCATCGCCTCCAGCACGATCAGCAGCGCGCGCGGCTCGACCAGGGCTCCCGGCTCGACCGCCACGCTGACGATCTTCCCGGGCATCGGCGCCGTCACGTCGCCCGACGCCGACGCGCAGGCGGTCTGCTCGGCGCCGGCGCTCGGCGGCGCCGGCCAGGTCCAGCGCACCGGCCGCCCATCGAGCGTGACGGAGCCGCCGTTCGGCCCGGCGCTGGCGCCGCGCGCGTCGGGCGCGAGCGTCCCCTGCAGGTCGCCTTCGAGCCTCCACTGCGCCCCGTCGTAGGTGGCGCGCGCACGCACCGTCTCGCCGTCGAGGATGAAGGCGAGCGGGAGTCCGACGCCGCCCTGCCGCCAGTCCGCCCCGCGCGCCACCAGCGCCGCGGCGACGCGGCGCTTCGCCGCCTCGTCGGCGCGCGGCGTCGCGAGCGCGTAGCTCGGCAAGCGTTCCTCGAGGAAGCGCGTCGTCGTGGTGCCGGCTCGAAAGACGTCGTCGCCCGCGATCGCGCGCAGCAGCGGCAGGTTCGTGGCGATCCCGTCGACCGTCGTCTCGCGCAGCGTCGCGTCCAGGCGGGCGATCGCGGCGGCGCGATCGGTGTCCCAGACGATGATCTTGGCCAGCAGCGAGTCGTAGAAGACCGAGACGACGCTTCCACTCGCGACGCCGGCGTCGAGCCGCACGCCGGGCGCGCGCGGCACGTCGAAGCTGGCGATCGTCCCGGCTTGCGGCAGGAAGTCGTGCGCCGGATCCTCGGCGTTGAGCCGCGCCTCGATCGACCACCCGCGCGGAACCAGGTCTACTTGAGCGAAGCGCAGCCGCTCGCCGTTTGCGATCCGCAACTGTTCGTGGACGAGGTCGACCCCGTAGACCAGCTCGGTCACCGGATGCTCGACCTGCAGTCGCGCGTTCATCTCCAAGAAGTAGAACGCGCCGTCGGCGTCGAGCATGAACTCGACCGTCCCGGCGTTGGTGTAGCCGACGCTGCGCGCCGCCTCGACGGCGGCCTCGCCCATCCGCGCGCGCAGCGCGGGATCGAGCGCGCTGCTGGGCGCCTCCTCGATCACCTTCTGATGGCGGCGCTGGATCGAGCACTCGCGCTCGCCCAGATGGACGGTCGTTCCGTGCGCGTCGGCCAGAATTTGGAACTCGATGTGCCGCGGCCGGCTGAGATAGCGCTCGAGCAGGACGGCGTCGTCGCCGAAGGCCCCTTGCGCCTCGCGCCGCGCGCTCGCCAGCGCCTGGTCGAACTGCGCGAGGTCCTCGACGACGCGCATCCCGCGCCCGCCGCCGCCGGCCGACGCCTTGATCAAGACGGGCGGCCCGATCTGCGCCGCCTGCGCACGTAGCACCGCGTCGGCCTGATCGTCGCCGTCGTAGCCGGGGACGACCGGGACGCCGCGCGCGCGCACGCGCCGTTTGGCCTCGATCTTCGAACCCATCGCCGCGATCGCCTCAGCACTCGGCCCGACGAAGACCAGCCCGGCGTCGTGAACGCGCCGCGCGAACGGCGCGCGCTCGGAGAGAAAACCGTAGCCTGGGTGGACCGCATCGGCGCCGAGCGCGACCGCCGCGGCGACGATCTTCTCGCCGTCGAGATACGACTCGCTCGCCGGTCCGGGCCCGATGCGCAACGACTCGTCCATCGCCGCGCGAAAGAGCGCCGCCTCGTCGGCGTCGGAGAAGACGCCGACCGGCGCGATCCCCAGCTCGCGCGCGCCACGCGCGATGCGGATCGCGATCTCGCCGCGATTGGCGATCAGCAGCCGTCGGATCACCGCGCGGTCCAGTCCGGCGCGCGGCGCTCGAGGAAGGCGCGCAGCCCCTCCTGGCCCTCGGCGCTGGTGCGCAGCCGCGCGATCGCGCGGGTGGTCAACAACCAGCTCTCCTCGTAGCTCGCCGCGGCGACCTGCGAGATCAACGCTTTGGCGGCCGCGATCGCGGCCGGGCTCGCGCTCTCGAGTTCGGCTGCGATCGCGTCGACCGTGCCGTCGAGCGCGTCGCCCGCAGCGACCTCGTGAACGAGGCCAATCGCCAGCGCCGTGCGCGCGTCGAAGCGCTCGCCACTCAGGAACAGCCGTCGCGCGTGACCGACGCCGATCTTCGCCAGCACGAAGGGCGAGATGACCGCTGGAACGAGGCCGAGTTTCGTCTCGGTGAAGCCGAAGATCGTCTCGGCATCGGCGACCACCGCGTCGGCGACCGCGCACAGTCCCGCACCGCCGCCGAGCGCCGCGCCATGGACGCGCGCGATGACCGGCTTCCGGCAGCGGTCGATCGCCCGGTACATGTCCGACATCGCCGCGGCGTCCCGCACGTTCTCCGCCTCGGAGAGGTCGAGCGAGGCGCGCATCCAGTTGACGTCGGCGCCGCCGCAGAACGCCTTCCCCTCGCCCGCCAAGATCACGACGCGCACGCTCGGGTCGTCGGCAAGGGCGAGGAACGTGTCGCGCAGCTGCGCGATCAGCGCGGCGTCGAAGGCGTTGCGCACCTGGGGCCGGGCCAGCGTGACGCGGACGCGCCCCGCCTGCCGGATGAGTCGGAGGACGGCTTCGGACACGAGACCCGGCGTTCCACGATTCGCAAGGGGCGGCCTCGTGCGGTGGGAACCTTCCTGTCGTTATGGTTCGCGTCCGTCCCCTCGTCGCCGCGGCGCTCGGCGCCGCGTTCCTCGCCGGCCCGCTCGCCCCGGCCGGCGCGCAGCCGCAGGCGCCCAGCGTTGAAGTCGCCCGCGCGACCCTGCCCGACGGCATGCAGGTCGTCGTCCTGCGCGACACGCTCGCGCCGGTCGTCTCGACCTGGATGAACTACCTGGCCGGCGCCGACGACGAAGCGGTGACCGGGACCGCGCACGCGCAGGAGCACATGCTCTTCCGCGGCAGCCGAACGCTCGGCGCATCACCGTTCTCGGAGACGACCGCGGTGACCGGCGGGACGCTCAACGCCGACACCGAGAACGAGGTCACCCAGTTCTTCTTCGAGATGCCGACGCAGGATCTCGACATCGCGCTGCGGCTGGAGCGCTCGCGCGCGACCGGCATCCTCGACTCGCAGGCCGGCTGGGATCAAGAGCGTGGTGCGATCACGCAAGAGGTCACCCGCGACAACTCCAGCGCCAGCTACCGGCTCTACACGAAGGTGATCGAGCACGTCTTCGCCGGCACGCCCTACGCCGACACGGGGCTGGGGACGGTGGCGAGCTTCAAGGCGCTGCAGGCGCCCGATCTGCGGCGCTTCTACGACCGCTGGTACCATCCCAACAACGCCCTCTACGTGATCGCCGGCGACGTCGATCCGCAAGCGACGATCGCCAAGGTGAAGGCGCTGTGGGCCGACGATCCCGCCGTGCCGGTGCCGGCGCGGCCGACGGTCAGCTTGGGGCCGCTCGTCCCCGAGACGCTGCGCGACTCGAGCTCCGACCCGATCACGCTGGCCTTCATCGCCTACCGTGTCCCGGGCTACGAGGGCCCGGACTACTATGCGTCCGAGATTCTCTCGGACGTGCTCAACAGCCCGCGCGGTGCGCTCTACGACCTGCAAGTCTCGGGGAAGGCGCTGCAGACGTTCGCACAAGGGCAGACGTATCCGGCGGCCGGCCTCTCGTTGGTCGGCGCAGCGGTGCCGGTGAGCACGAAGGGCGACGACGCGGTGGCCGAGGTCGAAGCGGTGATCGACCGGTACAAACAGACCGGCGTGCCGGTCGACTTGGTCGAGGTCGCCAAGCGCCGCGAGCTGGCGCAGGCGCAGTTCGCCGTCAACTCGATCAGCGGCTTGGCTTCGACCTGGAGCCAGACGCTGGCCGTCGAGCACCGCACGCCCGACGACGACCTCGCCGGATTGGCGAAGGTGACCGCCGACGACGTGAACCGCGTGCTGCGCACGTATTACGACAACGCGACGGCGACCGTCGCGATCGCGACGCCGAAGGAAGCGGCGGCCGGCTCGGCGTTCGGTGGGCGCGAAGGCGAGAACAACACCGTCATCCCCAATCCGAACACCCCGCTGCCGGCGTTCGCCCGCGACGTGCTGGCCCACCTGACCGTCCCGCCCGCGACCCTCGCGCCGACGCTGGAGACGCTGCCCAACGGCCTGCGGTTGGTCGTCGTGCCCTCGCAGATCTCGAAGACCGTCGTGCTGCGCGGCATGGTGCTGCACAATCCGGGCGTCCAGGATCCGCCGGGCAAAGACGGGATCGGCGACATCACCGACAACCTGTTCGAATACGGAACGCAGACCGACGACCGGCTGGCCTATCAAACGAAGCTCGACGCGATCGCGGCCGACGTCTCGGCCGGCACCAACTTCGGCCTGGACGTGCTCGCCAGCGACTTCGATCGCGGCATGCAACTGCTCGCCGACGACGAGTTGCACCCGCGCCTGCCGGCCGACGCCTTCGAGATCGTCAAACAACAGGTGGTCGGCGAGCTGACCGGGACCGTTGCCAGTCCGGCGTATCGCGCCGGTCGCGCGCTGGCCGGCGCCCTCTACCCGCCCGGCGATCCCGCGCGTCGGAGCGCGACGCCGCAGACCGCGAGCACGGTGACGCTGGACGACGTGCGCGCCTTCTACGCCGCGTCGTACCGGCCCGACCTGACGACGATCGTGGTGATCGGCGACGTCACCCCCGAGACGGCGCGCGCGACGGTCGAGAAATATTTCGGCGCGTGGCAGGCGACCGGGCCGACGCCGAACATCTTCCCGCCGCCGATCCCACCGAACCGGCGTTCGACCGCCTACATCCCGGCGACCGGCCGCATCCAAGCCGACGTGACGCTCGGCGAGACGCTCGGCCTCACCTACCGCGACCCGGACGTCCCGCTGCTCCAGCTGGCCAACACCGTCCTCACCGGCGGCTTCTATGCCTCGCTGCTCTACCACGACCTGCGGGAAATCCACGGCTATGCCTACACCGTTGAATCGGCGTTGTCACCTGGACGCAATCGCAGCCGCTTCACGATCGCCTACGGCGCCGACCCGCAGAACGTTGCGCCGGCGGCGCGGCTGGTCGTGCACGACCTCATCGCGCTGCAGCGGCACGCGCTCGATGCGAACCGGCTGCTGCGCGCCAAGGCGCTGGTCGTCGGCGCCTTCCCGGTCGCGCACGAGTCGTACGAGTCCGTCGCCGACGCGCTGATGGAGTACGCCTCGATCGGTCAACCGTTGGACGAGGACCGTCGCGATGCGCAGGCGCAGGTCGCGGCCAGCCCGGAGCGCGTTCGGGCCGCGATGGCCCGCTGGATCCGACCGAACGACCTGGTGCAGGTCGTGCAGGGTCCGCCTGGCGGCCGGTAGCCCGTGCGTAAGCGCCCTTACCGCCGGCCCCCCGATGGGCGTGGTAGCATACCGTCATGACGGATGCCAACAAGGTCTGGTACCTGCGGCAAAACCGCCTCTTCGCTCAGAGCACCGCCGACGGCGTCGCGCAGGCCGAGCACCTGTTCACCATGTGTGAGATGCCGCGCGGTACGCGCGTCTTCGACCAGGGCGACACGACGCGCATCGTCTACTTCGTCAAGCGCGGCGCGGTGCGGATCGCGCGGTTGACCGAGGACGGCAAGGACGTCACGGTCGCCCTGCTCGGCCCGGGCGACCTGTTCGGCGAGGAGGTCCTGTTCGGCGACCAGCCGCGCACGACGGTCGCGGTCGTCGTCGAGGACGCGCTGCTGTGCACCTCGCGGGCCGAGGACGTCTTCGCGCTGATGACCCGCGATCCGGCGCTCGCCCTCAACGTCGCGCGGCTGCTGAGCGACAAACTCGATGCGGCGCGCTCGACGATGGAGGACTTGGCCTACGCGCGGATCGCCGATCGGATCGAGCACCTGTACCGCAAGCTGGCGCAGGAGCACGGCGTCGCGGTGCCCGGTGGGACGAAGATCGCGCTGCGCCTGACCCACGCCGACGTCGCCTCGCTGGTCGGCAGCACGCGCGAGACGGTCAGCGTCGAGATCGCCAAGCTCGTCGAGATGGGCCGGCTGCGCCTCGAAGGGCGCTCGGTGATCGTGCCCGCCCAGATACCGGCATGATCGCCGCGCTGCTCGCCGTCATCGGACTCGCCCCGCTGCTCAGCGGCGGCGCGTGGGTGAACGCCGCCGGGCCGCCGCCGACGCAAGGTCGCGTCACGATCGTCGACGTCTTCACCTTCGCCTGCATCAACTGCCAGCACGTCACGCCCGAGCTGCGCCGGCTGCGCGCGGTCTACGCACCGGCCGATCTGACGCTCATCGGCGTCCACACGCCGGAGCTGCCCGAGGAGCGCGTCCACTCCAACGTCGTCGCGGCCCTGCGCGAGCAGGGCATCGCGTGGCCGGTCGTCTACGACGACGACCACCGGCTCTGGGACGCCTTCGGCGTCAGCGCCTGGCCGACGCAACTCGTCTTCGACCGGCACGGCCGGCTGCGCGCGACGATCGTCGGCGAGGGCTACGACGGCGAGCTCGAGCGTGTCGTACACCAGCTCGTCGGCGAGCACGCGTGACGCCGGGCCGCAAAGTTTACCGGCACTCGGTCGTGGCGCGCTTCAGCCACTGGCTGTGGGCGCTCGCGATCCTGGTGCTGGTGATGAGCGGGTTGCAGATCTTCAACGCCGCGCCGTACCTGGATGCCTCCGACAAGAGCGACGCGGCTCACCGCGTGCTGTGGTTCCGTGCCGCGCTGGTCGACGGCCGCCCGCAAGGGACGACGACGATCCTCGGCCATACGATCGTGACGACCAACTTGTTCGGCTACACCGACGACGGCGCGGGTGCCCAGGCGGCGCGCGCGTTCCCCGGCTGGATGACGATTCCGGGGCCGCAGGATCTCGCGGGCGGGCGGCTGTGGCATTTCTTCTTCGCCTGGATGCTCGTGCTGGCGATGTTCGTCTACCTGGTCAGCGCGGTGGCGCGCGGCTCGCTCGGCGAGCTGCTGCTGCGGCCCTCCGATCTGCCCAAGCTCTGGCCGATGCAGGCGTACTACTTGCGCCTGCGCCCCGACCCGCCGCCGCACGGCACGTACAACCCGCTGCAGAAGGCGACCTACACGCTGGTCCTGTTCGGGCTCTTCCCGCTGGTCGTGCTGACCGGGATGGCGCTCTCGCCGGGGATCGACGCGGCGTGGCCCTGGCTGACGGCGGCCTTCGGCGGCCGCCAGTTCGCGCGGCTGTGGCACTTCGTCTTCATGGGGATCCTGGTGGCGTACACCTTCGGTCACCTGTTGCTCGTCGCGACCACCGGCGCATGGAATAACCTGCGCTCGATGGTGACCGGCTGGTACGTGCTCGGCCGCAACGACGGGGTCGGCCCGTGAGGCGCCGGCTCTTCCTCGCCTCGTCGCTGGCGACGCTGGGGCTGACCGGCTGCGGCGTGAAGGACGCGCTGACGCAGGGCTCGTTCACCAAGGTGCTCGGCGCCGCCCAGAACTGGGACTTGGCCGTCATCGGGACGCACGGATTGGCGCGCGAGTATCCGGAGAGCGCGATCACCGCCGACTTCCCGCTCGACAGCCTCGACACGCCGAGCGATCCGGGCTACGTCGCGATGGAGCGCCGCCGGTTCGGCGCGTTCCGGCTGATCGTCGACGGGCTGGTGGCCCGGCCGCAGCGGCTCTCGCTGGCCGAACTGCGCGCGCTCGGCGGCGCGACGCAGATCACCCGCCACGACTGCGTCGAGGGCTGGAGCGCGATCGGTAAGTGGAGCGGCGTGCCGCTGGCCACCGTACTCGCGCTGGTGCAGCCGGCGCAGCAGGCGCGCTACGTCGTCTTCCACTGCCTCGATCGCGACCAGCTCGGCAACCCGTACTACGAATCGCTCGACCTGGTGCAGGCCGCGCATCCGCAGACGCTGCTCGCCACCGATCTGAACGACCGGCCGCTGCCGGCCGACCACGGCGCCCCCGTCCGGCTGAAGATCCCGATCCAGCTCGGCTACAAGAGCGCCAAGTGGGTCGCGCGCATCGAGCTGGTCGCCAAGCTACCTGGAACCGGCGGCTACTGGGAAGACCAGGGCTACGCCTGGTACGCCGGTATCTAAACGCGCCGGAGCGCGCGCTCAGCCGCGCAGCGCGAAGGTTGGTTCGGGCGCCGGGAGCGCCTCGGCCAGCCGGAACTGATCGACCAGCGTGTCGAGCGTCTCGGTCTGTTCGCGCAGCGCGCGGGCCGTCGCGTCGATCTGCTGGACGCCCGACGCCAGCTCGCTGGTCGCGTTCGCCGCGTGCGAGGACGCGGTCGACTGCTCCTCGGCGGTGCGCGCGACCGGATACATCAGGTCGGTGACGCTCTGCGTGGTCAGTCGCATCTCGCCGGCCGCGGCGGCGTTCTCGCCGATCGCGGCGGCGACGCCGGCGATGTTCTCGGTCAGCTTCTGCGAGGAGTTGCGCATCGAGCCGGCTCGGCGGGCGAGGTCGTCGGCGAACTCGGTCGTCGTGCGGATCGCCTGCGCGACAGCGGTCAGCGCGGTCGAGGCGCGCTCGGAGACGGCGATCCCTTCGGACATCGAGCTGCTCGAGCCGCGCATCGCCTCGGCGGCGGTCAACGTCTCGCGGCGAATCGCTTGCAGGATCGAGGAGATCTCTTTGGTCGCGGCGGTGCTGCGCTCGGCGAGCTTGCGCACCTCGTCGGCGACGACGGCGAAGCCGCGGCCGTGCTCGCCCGCGCGCGCGGCCTCGATCGCGGCGTTGAGCGCGAGCAGGTTCGTCTGATCGGCGATCTCCTCGATCGTCGAGACGATCTCGCTCACCGCGCTCGACCGGCCTTCGAGCGCGACCATCGCGCTGGCGGCCTTCTTCGAAACCTCACCGAGATCGCGCATCGCGCGCTGCGTTGCCTCGACCGCGTTCTCACCGGCACTGGCCTCACTCGAGGCCCCGCGCGCGGCACCGGCCAGCGAGATGCCGGCCTCCGAGAGGGTCGTAATCTCGCGGTCGAGCGACTCGATCGCCAGCGCCGCTTCCTGGATCCCGGTCGACTGGGCGTTCGCGCCGTCGGCGATCGCCGCCGCGGCGCGCGCCAGCTCCTCGATCGCGGCGCTGGCCTGGGTGATCTTGCCGGCTTGGTCGCGCGAGCCGCTGGCGACCTGGTCGACCGTGCGCGCGATCGACTCGACCGCTTGTGAGGCCTGCGCGGCCGAGGTGGAGGCTTGATCGCTCGCCAGCGCGACGCCGCGCGAGGCGCGCGCGACGCTGCCGATCGCGCCGCCGAGCCGTTCGGCCGCCGCGGTGAGCCGCTCACCGATCGCGCCGAAGCCGTCGACCAACGCATCGTAGGCGTGCCCGAGGTCGGCGATCTCGTCACCGCTGGCGTCGTGGATCGTCGCGCGCTCCGAACTGAACGCGATCCGCAGGTCGCCGTCGGCGAGGCGGTCGAGCGTCGAGGCGAGCCGCGCGAAGTCGTCGCTGACGACCTCGTCGAGGCGTTGCGAGACGTCGGCCAGACGGCGCCGGATGCGACGGCCGAGCCACATCGCGAGCCCGGCCGAAAAGACGAGGGCCACCACGGCGAGGCCAGCCATGAAGTACTCGACCGCGCGGGTACGGTCGTCGAACGCTTGGCCGGATGCGACCGCGGCCGCGTTCGCCACCTTGACCAGATCGTCGAGCGACGAGTCGAGCTCCGCCTGATCGTTGCCGGTCGTCGCGAGCGCGGCCGCGACTTGAGCGGCGACGCCGGTGTGGGCGCCGCCATAGGCGGCGACGACGGCTTTCGGGTCTCGCGTCACGGAGCGGATGACGATCTGGTCCTGCTGCTCGATCGCGCCGAGGTACGAGCTGATCCCCGGCACGGCATCCTTGATCGCCGGGACCACCGCATCGTGGTCGATGAGGTAGGAGAGGTCGTCGACGCCGGCTTTGCCGGCGTCCTGGTACTCGCTCAGCGCCATCGGCAGCCGGGTCAGCGCGAAGCGGCCCAGGGCCTCGCGTTGCGTCTCGTTCTGCAAGTGGATGTCGCGAATCTTTGCCCGCAGCGTCGTCTTCGCGAGGACGTCGTTCTTGGCGGCCTTCGTCGCCTCGAAACCGACGATGACCGAGGCGACGCCGAGTGCCAATGCGATGATCGGCACGGCGAACCCGGCCGCGATCTGCGTCCCGATCCGCAACCTCATACCAAGGGCGTCGGCGAACGAGGCGCGTCGATTTAGCCTTCTTAACAATTCGCGGCCAAAGTTGCTGCCCGCGGGCAGACCGGCTCGTCGAGGGCTCGGTCGCTTCGAGTGCCGGGCTGCTACATCCGGAAGACGCCGAACGTGGTGGGCCGCGCGGGCGCGTAGCGCGCAGCGCGCAGCCCGATCCCCAGGACTCGCCGGGTGTCGAGCGGATCGATGATCCCGTCGTCCCACAGACGCGCGCTGGCATAGAAGGGGTGGCCTTCGCGTTCGTACTTCTCGAGGATCGGCGCCGTGATCGCCTCCCGCTCGGCCGGCGTGAGGTCGGGCTTGTGCGCCGCGGCATCGGCATTCAAACGCACGGTCAGCAGGGTTGCGGCGGCCTGCTGGCCGCCCATCACGCTGATGCGCGCGTTGGGCCACATCCAGAGCTGGCGCGGCGCGTAGGCGCGGCCACCCATCCCGTAGTTCCCGGCGCCGAAGCTGCCGCCGATCACGACGGTGAACTTCGGGACTTGCGCGCAGGCGACCGCGGTGACGAGCTTGGCGCCGTCCTTGGCGATCCCGCGGTGCTCGTACTCGCGCCCGATCATGAAGCCGGTGATGTTCTGCAGGAACAACAGCGGAATGCCGCGCTTGCAGCACAGCTCGATGAAGTGCGCGCCCTTGAGTGCCGACTCGCTGAAGAGGATGCCGTTGTTGGCCAGTACCCCGATCGGATGGCCCTCGAGGTGCGCGAAGCCGCAGACCAGCGTCGTGCCGTAGCGCGACTTGAACTCGGCCAGGTCCGAACCGTCGACGATCCGCGCGATCACCTCGCGCACGTCGTAGCTCTGACGCGCATCGGCCGGGACGATCCCGTACAGCTCCTGCGGATCGCGGGCCGGTGGCCGCGGCTCGCGCACCGGCCAGGGATCGTACGGCCGGCGGTCGAGATGGGCGACGATCTGGCGCACGATCCCGAGCGCGTGCTCGTCGTCGACCGCGTAGTGGTCGGCGACGCCGCTCAGGCGCGTGTGAACGTCGGCGCCGCCAAGCTCTTCGGCGGTCACGATCTCGCCGGTCGCCGCCTGCACCAGCGGCGGCCCGCCGAGGAAGATCGTCCCTTCGCCCTTGACGATGACGGCTTCGTCGGACATCGCCGGGACGTAGGCGCCGCCGGCCGTGCACGAGCCCATCACGGCCGCGATCTGTGGGATCCCCTGCGCCGACATGCGCGCTTGGTTGTAAAAGATGCGGCCGAAGTGCTCGCGGTCGGGGAAGACTTCGGCTTGCAACGGTAAGAACGCGCCGCCCGAGTCGACGAGATAGATGCACGCCAAGCCGTTCTGCTCGGCGATCTCCTGCGCGCGCAGATGCTTTTTGACGGTCATCGGGTAGTAGGTCCCGCCTTTGACCGTCGCGTCGTTGGCGACGATCACGCAGTCGGTGCCGGCGATCGTGCCGATCCCGGTGACGACCCCCGCGGCGGGCGCCTCGTCGCGATACATCCCGTGCGCGGCCAGCGCCGAGAACTCCAGAAACGCGGTGCCCGGATCGACCAGGCGGTCGATGCGGTCGCGCGCCGTCAGCTTGCCGCGTTTGCGATGCCGCTCGACGGCCGTGACGCCGCCGCCGTCCCGCGCGCGCGCCAGCTCGCCGCGCAGCTCCTCGACCAGCGCCGCCATCGCCGCGGCGTTGCGTTCGAAGGCGGGGTCGCGGGCGTCGATCCGGGTCGCAAGCAGGCTCACGGTGCGATTTTTAAGGACCGGGTGAGAATATCCATGCCGCCCCGGGCAGGGCGCTTTTCGGGGCGTATGCTGGTGCCGTGGCTGCCCCAACGACGACCTCTGCCCCCTATCGTCCCAACGGTGCGCTCGATGCCGCGACCGCGCTGCATCCGTACGCCGGTCCGTGGAACCGACGCCTCGCTGCCCACCTGCTCCGGCGGGCCGGCTTCGGTGGCTCGCCGGCCGATATCGACCGCTTCACCTCGCTCTCGCCCGCCGCCGCGGCTGCGGCGCTGGTGCGCTTCGACGACGCATCGGCCGAGCCGCCGCTGCTGCAGCCGCAGCTCATCCCGCCGCTGGGGATGTACGCCAAGGGCGCGCCGGTCGACGATACCGCAGTCCAGGCCCGCAAGGCCTTCCAGATGCAGAACAACGCCATCCGGCGCGACAATCTCATCGCGTTGCAGACCTGGTGGCTCGAGCGCATGATCGCGGCGCCGAACCCGCTGCAAGAGAAGATGACGCTGTTCTGGCACGGGCACTTCACCAGCTCGCCGGAGAAGGGGACGACCGAACAGGAGCTGCTCGCGCAGAATCAACTGTTCCGCACCTTCGCGCTGGGCAACATCCGCGAGTTGGCCCAACGCGTCTCGCAGGATCCGGCGATGCTGCGCTACCTCGACAACAACGTGAACGTCAAGGCGCACCCGAACGAGAACTATGCTCGCGAGCTGATGGAGCTCTTCACGCTGGGGATCGGCAACTACACCGAGCAGGACGTGCGCGAGTCGGCACGCGCCTTCACCGGCTGGACGTTCCGGCGCAACCCCGACGACACCGGCGCGTTCCTCGCCAACCCGCGCCAGCACGACGACGACCCGAAGACCTTCCTCCACCAGACCGGCAACTTCGATGGGACCGACATCGTGCGCATCATCTTTGCGCAGCCGGCCTGCGCGCGCTTCTTCGCGACCGAGCTGCTCGCGTTCTACGTCTATGAGGATCCCGAGCCGGGGCTGGTCGACCAGGTCGCCGCGCTGCTCGTGCGGCACGACTTCGAGCTGCGGCCGGTGATGGCGACCCTGCTGGCGAGCAATGTCTTCTACAGCGCGCGTGCCTACCGGGCGCTGGTCAAGAGCCCGGTCGAGTTCGTCGTCGGCACGCATCAGTTGTTCGGCGTTTCGACCGTGGCGCGGGTCGAGTTGGGCGCGCTGCGCGCGATGGGTCAGGTGCTGTTCTACCCGCCCAACGTCAAGGGTTGGGACGGCGGGGCGGCGTGGCTCAATAGCCAGACCGTCCTGACCCGCGAGAACTTCGCCAACGCGATCGCGCAGAACCCGAAGATGACCGCCGAAGCGACCTGGATCCAGCCGACGATGCATACGATGGACCCGCAACAAGTCGCCTTCATCCTGACCGACACGATGTTGCAGGGCGACTGCTCGCGTGCTGCCCAGGGACAACTGATCGCGTACCTCTCCGGCGTCGGGCAAACGGCGCTCGCGCAGCTCTCGGTCGAGAACATCGACGAGCGTGTCCGGGGCGCCGCCTACCTCACGATGGCCATGCCGGCCTACCAGCTCGCGTAAGGACTCGCACTCATGCCTCTGTCACGAACGTCATTTCTGCTCGGCGCGGTCTCCGGCTTAGCCGTCGTCGGCCGCAACGACCATTTCTTCTCGCGAGCCTTGGCGGATGCGCCGTTGCCGGGATTCGCCGACGATCGCGTGCTGGTCGTCGTCAACTTGCAGGGCGGGAACGACGGGCTCAACACGGTCGTCCCGTTCGGTTCGCCGGACTACTACCGCTACCGTCCGACGCTGGGCATCCCCGCCGCCGGCGTGTTGCGCCTCGACGACGTCGTCGGCTTCAACCCCGCGCTCGCGCCGCTCAAGAAAATGTACGACGCCGGGCAGGTCGCGGTCGTGCAGGGCGTCGGCTACCCCAATCCCGACCACTCGCACTTCCGCTCGACCGAGATCTGGCAGACGGCGACGCCGGAGACGTACGTCTCGACCGGCTGGCTAGGCCGCTATCTCGACGAGGCGGGCTTGCCGAGCGACAACCTCTTCAACGCGGTCGCGCTGAGCAACATCCTGCCCGAGGTGCTCGTCGCCCGGCGGACCGACGTCCAGGCGATCGACGCGCTGCGCGGCTACGGCTTGACCAGCGACCGCGTCGCGGTCAACCGGGACGCCTTCCACGAGTTCGCGCAGGACGCGCAGGTGCCGTTCGACTCGCCGTTCCTCTCCCAGGTCGCCGAGATCGAAGATCATGCGCAGCGCGGCGCGCAGGAGCTGCCCAAGCTCGTCGCCGGCTACAAGACCGACGCCACCTATCCGGCGACGCCGCTGGGCCGCAGCCTCGCGCTGGCCGCGCAGATCGTCGGCTCGAAGCTCGGCACGCGCGTGCTCTACGTGCAGCACGGCTCGTTCGACACGCACACGACGCAGCAGCAGACGCAGGACCGGCTGTTGGCCGATCTCGCGAACGCGCTGTCCGCCTTCTACGCCGATCTCTCCGCGCACGGCAACGACAAGCGCGTCCTGACCATGACCTTCAGCGAGTTCGGGCGCCGCGTCGCGGAGAACGCCAGCCGCGGCACCGACCACGGCGAGGCGGCGCCGGTGTTCCTGATCGGCGGCGGGATCAAGGGTGGCCTCTACGGCTCGCATCCCGACCTCGCCCAGCTCAGCATGGGGAACCTCCCCTTCTCGACCGACTTCCGAACCGTCTACACGACCGTCCTCGAGCGCTGGCTGGGCCGGCCCGCGACGGCGATCGTCAACGGGAACTTCTCGACGCTGCCGTTGCTCGCGTAACGGGCTCGTCGCCGGTGGCCGGTGCGCCGGCCAGCAGCGCCCGCACGTCGGCGGCGATCGCGCCGGCCGTGTCCTGCCAGCCGTGCAGCACGCGCAGGCGGCCGTCGGGATCGATCAGGAAGATCGCGCTGGTGTGCTCCAGCAGGTAGCCGGTCCCGGAGCTGGCGGGGATCCGAGTGTGGTCGACGTGGTAGGCGTAGTAGACCGGGATGAGCTCCCCGGCGCTGCCCGTCAACGCGACGAAGTGTGGTTCGAACAGCGCGACCCAGCGGGTGAGCACGGCCCGCGTGTCGCGCACCGGGTCGATCGTCACGAAGGCGACGGTGACGCGCGCTCGCTCCGCCGGCGTCAGCGTGCGGTAGGCGCGGGCGAGCTGCGCCATCGTCGCCGGGCAGACGTCGGGGCAGTGGGTGTAGCCGAAGAAGAGCACGACGACGCGGCCGCGCTGCGCGGCCAAGTGGAACGGTGCGCCGTGCTGGTCGGTCAGCGTGAAGTCCCACGCCGGCTGCCCCGGCAGCGTGATGCCGGTGAAACGCGGCGCGACCGCGCAGGTGGCGAGCGCGCCCGCGACGAGGACGAGCGTCGCCAACGCGGCGCGCAGCGGCCGTCTCACTGAACCTGGATCTTCGCCATCATCCCGCCGTCTTCGTGGTCGAGGATGTGGCAGTGGTAGACGAACGTCCCGACGATCACCGGGTCGCGAAAGTCGAGCAGCACCTTGGTCAGCGAGGGGATGAGCTGCCCCTGCACGCCGACGCCCTCGGGCGGGAGCACCAGCGTGTCGACCCAGTGCGGCTGCGGGACCGGGACGCCGTTGACGCTCTCGACGATGAAGTGGACCTGATGGATATGAAAGTCGTGCACCTCGCCGGTGTCGTTCTCGAGCGTCCACTCTTCGGTCGTCCCGTGCTGCGCGACGATCGCCGGCGCAGCCGTCGGGCTGTACTGCGCGCCGTTGAGGTAGAAGCCGTTGGCATCCTCTTGGAACTGGATCGCGCGCTCGGCGCTGGGCGGCGGCATCGTGCTCGCATAATACTGCGAGCGGCGCAACGAGGCAAACGGTTTGCGCACCCGCGTCTGGGTCACGCCGTTATCGGGGTTCGACCAGGTCGCGTCGTCGGCGAGCTGGCCGAGCGTGATCTGCGGATCGGTGTCGCCGACCGGTCCCGACTGGAAGCACCGCGAGATCAGCGGGATCGGCGCGGCGGTTCCGGTCACCAGGAATTCGATCCGGCCGGCCGGCGGGATCACGATATCGGTCTGCACGATCGTGCTTGGCGCTCCGGGGTAGATCGAGAGCGGGACGCCGTCTTGCGCGACGATCGTCATCGGCTGGCCGCCCAGCGAGAGATCGAAGTGCCGGTGCCCCGAGGCGTTGAGGACGCGGAACAGCTCGGTCTCGCCGGGCCGGATCCCGATCGACGCCTGCGCGAGGCCGTTGATCGTCGGCGTCGCGTCGGTCTCCGGAGCGCACGCGTTGCCGCCTCCCTCGTCGTCGCGCGGTGCGCGCGCCGCCGCGGCCCACCGGCGCGCATGGGCGGATTCACCGGCGCTCAAGGAGTTGTCGTTCGGGACGTCGCGCAGGACGATCACGCGCTCGCGCAGCCCGGCCGTCGCGGGGACGTAGTTCGCGATCCCCTGGATGACGATCGCGCCGGCCATCCCGTTCCCGACCTCCCAAGACGAGAGCCCGTGCGGATGCGTGTGGTACCAGTACAGTCCCGGCGGCTGGTCGGGGTTGACCTGGATCGTGTAGTCGAGCGTGCCGCCGGGCGCGGCGAACGTGGTGATGACGTTGTCGCCCGGCGCGTTGGGCGAGGAGGTGAAACCGTGAAAATGCAGGTTCGAGTCGGTCGCGACCCCCGGCGCGCAGAACGCCGGCAGGTTGTTCACGAAGTGGATCACGATCGAGTCGCCGGGCGAGACGCGGATCGTCGGCGCGACCTCGACGCCGTTGAAGAAGAACGCCGGCCGCGCGTCGGCGTCGAACTGCGCCGTCAGCGTCAGTGCGGCAACGCCGTTCACGCTGGCTACCTCCGGGAGGACCGGCAGCGGCGGTGGACCCGCCGTCGTGCCGGTGCCGGCCAGCGGCGGAGTCGAGGTGTGGCTGCCGCCGCCGCCGCACGCGACGAGCGCGAGCGCGACCAGCAGCGCGCCGGCCCGCCGCAACCGCGACGAGCGCATCAGTACGCCACCAGGAAAGACGAGGAGAGGACGTGGACGAGCTGGCCGAGATAGTTGCGCTCGGCGGTCTCGAAGAGCGTCAACCGCGTGTTGCGCGTGAACCGGTAGCCGAAGCCGCCGGTGTAGGTGCGCGCGAAGGTGGCGTCGCGGGTTGCATCCCAGCGCGCGATGGCGAAGGCGCGGTTGCCGAACAGCGCTTGCCGCACCTGAACGAAGCCGCCGCTGCTCAGCAAGTCGTCACGGTAGACGTCGGCGGCGGTGTCGTTGCCGGTCTGGTACACGAGGTTGACCTCGGTCGCCCCGCGCGTCCAGCCGAGGCCGTAGCCGGTGCGCCAGAACCGGTCGGGGATGCTGCTGAAGAACTGCATGCCGTTGAAGCCGTAGCCGGCCAGGTCGCGCGTTCCGTCGTAGCGGTAGGCTTCGAGTTGGAAGTCGCCCAGGTCGCGTTGCAGCGTCAGCATCGTGTCGGCGCCATGCGCCGGCAGGCCGGAGGCGGTGTCGTGCCCTTGCAGCACGTTCACCGTTCCGGCGAGCGCGCGCGCCGGGTCGCCGACCGCGACCTGCCCGCCGATCTTGACCTCGAAGAAATCGAACGGGTCGATCCCCGCCGTCTGCTGCCAGACTGCGTACGGCTGCGTCGTCTCGCGGAACGTCTCGGGATCGAGCGGCAGCGGCAAGGTGAACTCACCGCCGCGCAGCGTGACCGGTATCGGCGCGCCGTCGTTGGTCGCGCGGTAGGCGTACCAGACGTCGCGCGGGCGTCCCGGCTCGCCGCCATCGACCGCGTACACCTCGGCCCAGTACGACCCGCGCGGGCCGAGCGACCCGCCGGTCAGGAACTCGACCTCGTCGACGATCGCCTTCGGCAGCGGCCCGTGCCCGACGTCGTCCGGATCGGCGGCGCCGGCACTCGCGTAGCTGTCCTCCATCCGCACCGCGATCGGGAAGACCGCCTTCGGCTTGAGCCCCGGCATCCGATAACCGTTGGCCAAGAAGAGCTGCCCGAAGGCGGTCAGATGCGGCACGACCGTATGGCAGACCTGACACGTCAGCCCGTAGCGGTGCGCAAAAACCGGAATCGCCCCAGCCGGCACCGGGAGGGCGTACGATGCAAGGACCAGAGTCCCGACGAGGGCCCGGCGCCGGACGAACATGGACCCTCCGAAGACAGAATTAGGAGAGCCTAAATTTCGGGTGAGGCGCTCCTCTCCTGCCCGGAGGTCGGGTGCACGCTCCCGAACGCCCGGGCGTGGTTTCGCTGCGGTTTCTCGGCACGGGTGGTGCTCGGTGGGTGGTCGCCAAGCAGATCCGCGCGTCGGGTGGGTTCTGGCTGCACGCCGACGGGACGAACGTCCACGTCGACCCGGGGCCGGGTGCGCTGGTGCGCGCGCTGGGCCACCTGCCGCCGTGCGATCCGGCGACGCTCGACGCGATCGTGCTCTCGCACAAGCACCTCGATCACAGCGGCGACGTCAACGCGATGATCGAGGCGATGTGCCAGGGCGGCTGGCGGCCGCGCGGCGCGATCTGCGCACCGTTCGACGCGCTCGACGCCGCCAGCGAGCCGGTCGTCCTGCCGTACGCGCGGCGCTTCGTGCCGCGTGAGTGGATCGTCGAAGCGAACGGCGGTCCGTTCGTGGTCGGCAACGTCGACGTGCGCGCGTCGTTGCGGTTGCAGCATCCGGTCGAGGTCTACGGCTTGCACTTCCGCACCGCGGCCGGGACGGTCTCCTACTTGCCGTGCACGCGCTACTTCGAGGCGATCGTCGAGGACTATCGCGCGCACGCGCCGGCGGTGCTGGTGATGAACGTGCTGCGCTTCCGCGACTCGATGGACGTCGACCACCTGACCTACGACGACGCGCGGACGTTGGTCGAAGGGATCCGGCCGGGCGTCGCGATCATGTCACACTTCGGGACGCGGATGCTCGAGCGCGATCCGCGCCGGCTGGCCTACGAGCTCGAGGACGCGACCGGCGTCAAGACGTACGCAGCCTACGACGGCTGGACGTACGATGTCGCTTGAGATCGAGAGCGCGCGGCCGGGCGAGGCGGACCCCTTCTGGGCGGCACACGATCGCGACTGGCGCAGCGAGCTGTGGAACTTCCGCGTCGTCTGGCACGAGCAGACGCACGACGTCCTCGCCCGCGACGGCGAGACGGTCGCCGGCGCGCTGCGGCTGCACGTCGCGGCCTCGCTGGGGACGATCGCCGCGCTCTACGTGCTGCCCGACCGGCGCCGGCGCGGTATCGGCCGGCTACTCTTGGGGCGGGCCGAGGAGCTGGCGAACTACTACAACTGCCACAAGATGACCGTCGCCGTGCTGCGCGAGCATGACGCGCAGCGGTTCTTCACGGCCTGCGGCTATCACCTCGAGGCGGTCCTGCCGCAGCACACCTTCAAACTCGACGTGGCGCTGCTGAGAAAGTTCCTGCTCTGAGGGGTGGCGCCTGACGGCGCAGCCGCTCGAAGCGCTGCGGGCGCGGACCTTGCCGGCGATTGAAGAACTCGTGGACGGGGCGCCACTCGGGGCCGAGCCCGCGATGGTCCGCGAACGCACCGTCGTACAGGTAGACGTTCCCGCGCTGGCTGATCGCGTTGACCAGTGCGCCGCCGCCGCCGAGCGTCGCGCGCGCGTCGCCGTCGCCCTGCTGCGCGATCGACGTCGGCGCGTCGAACTGCGTGAAGACGTGGCCGTTCTGCGAATGCGCGACCAATTCGGCGCCGGCGTTCACGCCGAGCGCGATCGACCCGGTCTCCGACTCGAAGCGCGCCAGTCCCGGCTCGAAGGTCCCGCCGTCGTAGACGATCGAGCCGCTGATCGTCGAGGCTTCGATCTGCGTCGTGCGACAGCGCTCGAAGACGACGCCGGCGGCATTCACCCGCACCCGGACGCGCGCGAAGTCGTCGTCGCTGAGCGTGAGCTGCCCATTCTGCTGTTGCAGGAAGGCCGTCGTGTCGGCGTCGTTGAGGTGCACGCGGCCGTTGCCTTGCAGCATGAACAGGTTCGCGCCGCGGTAGCCGTCGATGGTGGTCTGACCGCCGCCCGAGCGGACCTCGAGGATGCCCGTTCCGGCCGGAACCGTCACGACCAGATGCGAGCCGGCGGGCGCGGCGACGGTCACCACCTCGTGCTGACCGGCCCGGAAGCCGGAGAACGGGAAGTCCTCCGGCGGGAGTAGGCCGTTCCCGACGACCTGGCCGTCCTGGCGCTGCACGTAGGCGAAGGGTGGCAGACGGGCGACCAGCGGCCGGGCGGGCGTCCCCCAGATCGCTGCTTCCCGGCTCACCGTCGGGGTCACATCCGGTGAGTCGATCTGCAAGAAGGGACGGTCCCAGGTGCGGACGAGCACGTCGTTCCCGGCGCCGCGGACGAGGATCCGAATGACCGGCTGGTCGGTGAGGAACAACGAGGTGGAGTCGGCGACGCCGGGGGCGGCCGATACGAGCCCGAACAGCAGCAGCCCTAGCCCCGCGGCGGTCCACCGCGTGGCTAGGGTTCGGAGGACGTCCACCGACCCATGGTAGCGGCGCCGGTGGGGAGCCGTCATGAACCGGCGGTGAAGGATTCCGGTTCGGCCGGCAAACGCACCCGGAAGACCGAGCCGCCCTCGGGCCGTAAGCCGGCCGTCACCGAGCCGCCGTGGATGCGGGCGATCGAGCGGACGATCGCTAAGCCCAGCCCCGTCCCCTCGATGTTGCGCGCGCGCGCCGGGTCACCGCGGAAGAAGCGGTCGAACAGCCGCTCGGAGAGCGACTGGTCGATCCCCGGACCGGTGTCGAGGACCTCGAGGACCGCTTGGTCGGCCTCGGGGCGAACGTCGACCTCGATCGCGCCGCGGTCGGTGAACTTGATCGCGTTGTCGATCAGGTTGCCGATCAATTGGCGCAACAATCCGGCGTCGCCGTAGACGATCGTCCGCGAACCCTCCGACTGGCTGAAGGTTAGGCGCAGTCCCTTGGCGGCCGCGTGCTCGGCGGCATGCGCGACGACGTCGCCGACGAGTCGCTCGAGGACGATCGGCTCCTTGGGGATCTCGTCACCCGACTCGGCCTTGGCCAGAGTCAGCATCCCGGAGACCATCGCCGCGAGCCGTGCGCTCTCCTCGGCGATCGCCTCGAGCGAGTTGCGCAACACCTCGGGGTCGTCTTGCCCCCAGCGCTGCAGCATCTGTGCGTTGGCGTTGATGACGGTCAACGGCGTGCGCAGCTCGTGCGAGGCGTCGCTGATGAATCGCCGCTCGCGCGCGAACGCCGACTGCAGCCGGTCGAGCATTGCGTCGAACGCCGCCGCCAGCCGGCCGACTTCGTCCCGCCGGCGCCAGCGCAGCCGGCGGTCGAGGCGTTCCGAGCCGATCGCGGCGACCTCCGCCGTCAAGCGTTCGATCGGAACGATCGCCGAGGCGGCGACGAAGTAAGCCACGATCGCCACGGCGATCGCCGCCGCCAGCGCGACGAAGAACAGGATTATGCGCGCGCGCGCGATCAGCTCGTCGACGCTGTCGAGCCGTTCGCCGATCTGCGCGAGCACGATCGGCCGGCCGTCGGCGTTGGTGATGACGCGATCGAGCACCAGCATCGTGCCGGGCCGGTTCCCGGCCAGCCGCAACGCGATGAAGCCGCCAGCGTTGCTCGGCGCGAACGGCGGCAAGGTGATCCCACCCAGGTCCGAGCTCTTGCCGAGTGTCTGGCCGGCGGGCGTGTCGATCTGGATGTATTGGTTCGAAGACGCCCAGCGGTCGAGCGCGACGCGATCGGAGAGGTAGAGCGTCAGCGGCTCTTCGTCGGCAAAGCCGTAGCTCGACTCCTCACGCGCGGTCTGCTCGATCTGGTCGGCGGTCTCGGTGAGTTGCAGCTTCGCCTGATCGAGCAGCACCGAGCGCAACGCGAAGTCGATCGCGAGCGCACCGACCACGATCACGACGACGATCAGCGCGGCGTAGAGCGCCGCGATCCGAATGCGAAGGCTGTTCAGGAGTCCTTGAGGGCGTAGCCGACGCCGCGCACGGTCTGAATCAGCTTCTCGGGGAACGGGTCGTCGATTTTCCCGCGCAGGTAGCGAATGTAGACGTCGATCAGGTTCGAGTCGCCCAGGAAGTCGCTACCCCACACGCCGTTGAACAGCTCGTCGCGCGTGTGGACCTTGTTGCGGTGCAACAGCAGGTACTCGAGCAGCGCGTACTCCTTGGCGGTCAGGTGGATCGGCTGGCCACCGCGCACGACCTCGTGACGGTCGCGGTCCATCACCAGGTCCCAGGCGGTCAACAGGTTCGCCTGCGGCGCGCGATCGCGTAGCCGGGCGCGGATGCGCGCCAACAACTCCTCGATCGAGAACGGCTTGACGATGTAGTCGTCGGCACCGCGGTCGAGGCCGGCGATGCGATCCGGGATGCGGTCCTTGGCGGTCAGCATGATGATCGGGACGCGCGACTTGGCGCGCACGCGACCGGCGACTTCGAGCCCGTCGAGCTTGGGCAGCATCAGGTCGAGCACGACCAAGTCCGGTTCCTTGAGCGCCTTCTCGAGGCCGGCCAGGCCGTCGGCGGCCGTGTCGACCTCGTAGCCTTCGTGCTCGAGTTCGAGCTTGAGCACGCGCAAAATCTGCGCGTCGTCCTCGACCAGCAGGATCTTGTACTTCCGTCCCTCCTCGGGAACCGCCGGGGTCGCCGCGCTCACCGTTTCACCGCACCTCGATCCGGCGCCGCCGGTCCGGCACGCTGAGCTGCACGATCCACCAGGTCGCCGAGACGCCGGCGGCCAGCCACAAGACGGTGTTCATCGAGTCCAAACCACTGACGGCGACCAGCCGCGCGAGCGCGTCGCCGACGCGCTCCTGCGCATGCGGCGCGGAGAGGAGCAGCCAGCCGAACCAGCCGACGAGCGCGGTCGCGATCGCGACCAGCCACAGCTCCCAACCGAGGAAGGCGGCTCGCGGGGCGTAGACCGTCCGGGCCAAGATCCGCCGCTGCAGATCGGCCGGGGGCTCGTCCAAGGGGAGCGCTGCTAGGGCGCGGTCGAGGGCGTCATCGTCCATCATCATGTCGTCAGGGCCTTCCGGAGCTGTTCTTTCGCCCGGAACAGGTGCGTTTTCACTGTTCCCAGCGGTAGATTTAACACGCTTGCAATCTCGTCGTACTGCTTGCCTTGCAGGTGGTACAGGGTGATGACCGTTCGGTACTTCTCGGGCAGCAGGTCGATCGCCGCTCGAAGGCGCCGCGCCTCGTCGTTGCGCTCGGCCAGCAGCGCCGGTCCGGCGCCGGGGTCGGCCCGGTCGGGAAGTTCGTCGCCGGAGAGCCGCTTGCGCCGCGCCAGCCGGTCGCAGCAGAGCCGGTAGCAGATGGTGAAGATCCAGGTCGAGAACTTCGCCCCCGGCCGGAAGCTCTGGAGCGCTCGGTAGGCCTTGAAGAACGCTTCCTGGGTCGCATCCTCGGCCTCGGTCGGGTCCCGCAGCGTCCGCGCGGCGAGGTGATAGACGGCGCGCTGATACCGCCCGACCAGCTCGCCGAAGGCCTCGCCGTTGCCCGCCAGGGTAGCCGCGATCAGCGCCTGGTCCTCGACCGGCGCCGGGGCTACCGGCGGAGGTTCCAACGCGAGCGCGAGCCCCATGTTGCCCGCATGTACGCCCGCCCGACGGGGTGGTTTCGTCGGCGGCGAAACTCGCCATCGCTCGGGTCGTACATGGGACATGATTTCCCGCTCGACCCTCATCGGCGCCTTGGTCGTCGTCGAGCTCGCGATCGTCGGCTTGGCCGCCCGGGCCGTCGGCGCCGGCGCCGGGCCCCCGAGCTACCCGGCCCCAGCCCGGAACGTCGCCTGGAGCGGCGGCTCGTCGGCCCTGCTGGACCGGACGATCCCGACCGGGCCCTCGCCGGTCGTGGTGGTCGACGTCCACGACGTCGACGTGACGATCGAGACGGCCGCCGCCCCGAGCGTGCGCGCCTACGACACGACGCAACGCTGGGGCTTCGTCTCCGGTGGTTCGCTGCCGGCGGTCACCCTCGAGCGGACGGCGGACGGCGTTCGGGTGAGCGCTCCCGAGAACGCCGGCACGGTCCGGCTCGTGTTCGGCGGCTGGGGCCGCCGGCTGCACCTGACCGTCCCGCCGACGGCCCAGGTCCGGGTCGTCAGCGGTGGGTCGATCGACGCCAGCGGCCTGCGCGCGCCGTTCGTCGCCCACGTCGCCGACGACAGCATCTCGGTGCGCGATCAGCGCGGCGACGTCGACGTCAGCACGAACGACGGCCGCATCGAGTTGGACGACGTGCAGGGCGGAAGGATCGAGGCCAGCACGAACGACGGCCGCCTGGTGCTGACCCAGATCGTCGCCAACCAGCTGGATGCGTCGACCGATGACGGCCGCATCCAAGCCCACGATATTCGCGCGGTCGACGGTACCGTCTCGACCAAGAACGGACGCGTGACGATGGGCTTCGCCGACGGCAGCGACGCGGTCGTCACGCTGCACACCGCCGACGGCAAGATCACCGTCAACGGCATCGCGCGCAGCGATAGCGACGGAGATCATGCGCAGACCGTCCAGCTCGGTTCGGGTCGCGGTCACTTCGCGGTCTCGACCGGCGACGGTTCGATCACGGTCACTCAGGGAGCCACGGTCTAAAACCATGGAAGACATCACCGGAGCCCTCGCGATCATCTTCATCTTCGGCGCGCCGGTTGCCGCCTGGATCGTCTCGCGCGTGCTGCGCCATCAGGAACAGATGGAGTACCTGCGCCGGGGGATGGTCCCGCCGCCGCACGTGAGCGGCCGCGCCTTCCGGCGCTGGTACCGCGAGCAGAACCGCACCGCCGGGATGGGGGTCCCGCCTCCGTGGCCGACCACGCCGGCCGCCCCCCCGCCGCAGATGCAGGTGCCCTACTACCCCCCCGGCGACGACCCGCAGCGCTCGCTCTTCAAGGGGATCCGGACGGCGGTGATCGGCCTGGGCATCCTGCTCGGGGTCTCGTTCCTGGGTGGGACCCCGGGGACGCCGGACTTCCACGGCGGCCCCTGGCTGCTGCTCGGCCTCGTCCCGATGTTCGTCGGGATCGCGCAGATCATCATCGCGGTCCTCTCCGGCGCGCAGCTCCCCGGCGTCGGTCGCACGACGCTCTACCAACCGCCGCCGCCGGCCGGCCCGAACGCCGGACCGGGTCAGCCGCCGCCCCCCGGTGCGCCCTGGCAGCCGGGCCGCGCCTGGGAGCAGCCGGGCCGCCCCCACATCGAGGAGCTCTCGAAGCCGACCCCGCCGCCCGACCGGCGCTGAGGGGCCCAGCCGGCGAAAAGCAAAGGGGGCGGTCCGCCTGAGCGGCCCGCCCCCTTCGTCATCTCTCGCGCGGCTTCGGCGCTAGGGTCCTTGGCAGGTGACGATCGCCATCGCCCAGCCGTGGGCCGTTCGCATGCGGACGAGATAGCCGTCAGGCGTGCGATCGTAGACAGTGAAGCCCGCGCGGAGCGCGTCGGCTAGCGTCTTGAAGACCTGAATTCCGGGCATCTCGTTCCTCCTTCTTCCCTCGCCCGCGCCGCCTCAGCGGTGGGAGCGTTGTTTTCCTAGTGGGTTAACGAAATGAAATTGCCGGCGGTTCTCACGAAACACGTTCTCATGCCGACTTCACGACTGGTCGTCGCTCTCGACGTCCCCGATCCCGCGCGTGCCGTGACGCTGGTTGAGCGCCTCGTCCCGCTAGGTGTCCTCTTTAAGATCGGCTACGAGGCCTACTACGCGTACGGTGCGAGTATAAAAAGTGCGTTTGAGCGGTACCGCGCCGACTACGTCCTGGATCTCAAGCTCCACGACATTCCGCGCTCGGTCAGCGCGGCCGTGCGGGCGGTCGTCGCGCCCGGCGTCCGGCTGCTGACCGTCCACGCCCTCGGTGGCCCCGTGATGCTCGAGGCGGCGGTCGGGGCGGCCCAGGAGCGCGCGGCCGAGCTGGGCATCCCGGTGCCCGACGTCTACGCGGTCACCATCCTGACCAGCATCGGCGCCGAGGACCTCGGCGAGCTGGGGCTGATCGGCGGCCCCGGCGAGAACGCGATCCGGCTGGCCGCACTGGCGCGCGACGCGCGCTGCGCCGGCGTGGTGTGCAGCGTGCGCGAAGTCGCCGATCTGCGGGCGTTCTTCGGCAACCGGTTCGGGACGCTGTGCCCCGGGATTCGACCGGCGGGCAGCGCGCACGGCGACCAGAAGCGCGCCGCCACGCCGCGCGAGGCGCGCGACGCCGGGGCTGACTACGCCGTGGTCGGACGACCGATCGTCGAGGACGCCGATCCGGTCGGTGCGGCGCGCGCGATCCTGGCGGAGTTGGCGCCATGAGCGTCGACGCGGCGCTGCTGCACGAGCTCGAGGCGCGTGGGGCGATCCTCGCCGGCCACTTCCGGCTCTCCTCGGGCCGTCACTCGAACCGCTTCGTCCAGAAGTTCCGCATCCTCGAGGATCCGCGGCTGGTCGAGCGCATCGCGCAGCCGCTCGCCGAGTGCGCGCTGGCGGTAGCGCCGACGATCGTGGTCAGCGCCGCCGTCGGCGGGATCGTGCTCGGATACGAGACCGCGCGCCAGCTCGGGACGCTCGCCATCTTCGTCGAGAAGGAGGCCGGCGTGCCGGCGCTGCGGCGCGGGTTCGTGCTCGGCCCGGGCGACCGCGCCTACGTCGTCGAGGACGTCGTGACGACCGGTGGCTCCGTGCGCGAGGTGATCGACGTCGTGCGCGCGCGGGGCGCCGAACCGGTCGGCGTCGGCGTCATCGTGCGCCGCGCCCCGACCGACTTCGGCCTCCCGACCGCCGCGCTGCTCGACCTGCCGATGGAATCGTACGATCCCGAAGCGTGCCCGCAGTGCGCCGCCGGCGAGGCGCTGGTCGAACCCGGCTCGCGCTTCTTGTCGCACGGCGCCGCGCCGTAGTCGAAGGCGCGGCGGGGCCCGCGAGCCGCCCTCGCCAAGAAGGGCGGTCCGGAGCAGCATGAACTACCACGATCTCGTTCGCCCCCAGGTCGCCGCGCTCAAGCCGTATTCGGCGGGGACGACCGTGTCGCAGGCGCGGGCCGCTTACGCGCCCGAGCGGTTCGTCAAGGTCTCGCAGAACGAGAACCCGCTGGGAACCTCGCCCAAGGCCCAGGCCGCGCTCAACGCGCTGACCGATCTGCAGATCTACGTCGACGACGACCATGCCGAGCTGCGCCGCCGGCTGGCCGAGCCGTACGGCTTGGGCGTCGAGCACGTGCTGGTCGGCCACGGCTCGAACGACGTCGTGCGCACGCTCTTCACCGCCTTGCTGGCGCCGGGCGACGAGGTCGTGCTGGCCGATCCGACCTTCCAACTCTTCCCCAAGGATGCGCTGCTCTTCGACGCGCGGCCGGTCGCGGTGCCGCTGCGCGACGGCGTGCACGACTTGGACGCGATGCTGGCGGCGATCACGCCGCGCACGAAGCTGGTCGTCGTCTGCGACCCCAACAACCCGACCTCGACCCGGGTCGAGCCGGCGGCCTTCGACCGCTTCGCGCGCGCGCTCCCCGAGCGGGTGATCCTGATCGTCGATCAGGCCTATCGCGAGTACATGCCGCCGGGCTCGCTCGAAGCGGTCGACTACGTCTCGCGGCGACCGGCGACGATCGTCCTGCGCACCCATTCGAAGGTCTACGGCTTGGCGTCGTTGCGTTTCGGCTACGCGCTCGGCGACCCGACGCTGCTGGGCTACGTGCAGCGCATCCGCTTGCCGTTCAACGTCTCCCGGCCGGCGGCGGTCGCCGCGCTGGCCGCGCTCGACGACGTCGCGTTCGTGCGCCGGTCGCTCGAGATGAACGTCGCCGGCAAGGCGTACTACGATCGAGAGCTCGCGCGCCTGGGTCTACCGGTCTACCCGACGGCAGCCAACTTCATCGCCGTCGCCGTCCCCGGCAGCGCCAACGAAGCCTACGAGGCGCTGCTGCGGCAGGGGATCGTCACGCGCAGCGGCGACGCGCTGGGGATGCCCGGGCGCCTGCGCATCACCATCGCGACGGCCGAGGAGAACGCGCTGGTCGTCGCGGCGCTCGCGACGCTGGTCGCCACGCCGGCATGAACGCGGCGATCGCGGTGCGGCGGGGCGACCGCGCCGACCGCGACTTCGTCCGCGATCTCGGGCGGCGCAGCGCCACCAGCAGCGTCTCGGCCGTGCGCGAAGCGCGCTTCGAGAATGTCGTGACCGCCTTCGACCGGCTGACCGCGTTCGTCTACGAGCGGCACCACGATGCGCTGATCGCCGAAGAAGACGGCGAGCGGGTTGGCTTCCTGCTCCTGCTCTACGACGTCCCCGATGAGGTGACGCTGACCGACCAGGGTTTCGTGGCGTACACCGCGGTCGAGCCGCACGCGCGCGGGCGTGGTGTCGGGCGCGCGTTGCTCGAGCGCGCCGAAGAGTTGGCGCGCGGCGCGGGACTGCACTACGTCAGCCTGATGGTGACGGAGGAGAACGACCCGGCCCGGCGGCTCTACGCGAGCGCCGGCTACGCCACCGAGCGACGCATGATGACCAAGCACCTATGACGGCGGCGCTGCTGCGCCGCACGGGCGTCGTGCTGGTCGCCGTGGTGGCCGTCGTCGCCGCCGCCCTGTTCGCCGCGCACATCCCGCGCACGATCACGATCTTCTTGATCGCCGCCTTCGTCGCATTCGGCGCCCATCCGCTGGTGAAGCGGCTCGAGCGGCGCATGCCGCGGCCGGCCGCGATCGCGCTCGTCTACGCCGGGTTGCTCGGCGCGCTGCTGCTGCTGGCGCTGGTGATCGTCCCGATCGGTTACGGCCAGATCTTGGTGCTCGTCGTGCACGCGCCGCAGTACGTCGTGGCGGCCGAGGGGCTCGTCGTCGACACCGAGCGGGGGTTGCGTCAAGTGCTCGGCGATCGCGTCTCGCTGCCGTCCTACGCGCAGATCGAGGCCGAGGTCGGCAACCAGGTCGGCGGCCTGCTCAGCGGCACGATCGCGCAGTTGGGGACGATCGTCGTCGGCGCCGTCGGCGCCCTGGTCATCGGGACCTCGGCGTTGGTCCTCTCGGTGTTCTTCCTCTTGCAGGGCCGCGAGGTGCGCGAGGGGATCCTGGCCTTCGTCCCGCCGGCGCGGCGGGCCGGCGTCGGCGCGCTGCTGCACGAGCTGGCCGAAGTGTTCGGCCACTTCGTCGCCGGCCAGGCGCTCTTGTGCGCGATCGTCGGCGTCGCAGTCTGGGCGCTGCTGGCGCCGGCGCACTTCGCGTTCGCGCTGCTCGTCGCGCTGGTCTGCGCCGTCGGCTACGCCGTGCCGTTCGTCGGGATGCTGGTCGCGCAGCTGGTCGCCGCGCTGCTCGCGATCCCGCAGGGGACCGGGATGGTGGTGTGGGTGACGATCGCGATCTTCGTCGTGGCGCGCATCGCCGACAACCTGCTCGTCCCGAAGATCATGGCCGACTCGCTCGGCGTCTCACCGATCACGGTGATGTTCGCCGTCTTCGCCGGCGGCGAGCTGTTCGGCATCCCCGGGCTGATCTTGGGGATTCCGGCAGCCGCGCTCTTGCGCGTGCTGTTCGGGTACTTCGTGCAGCCCTATGTCGTGCGGATCCAGACGCAGGCGGCGCGCCCGGACGCTTCCGAGGGCGTGCACGTCGACGTCCGGGTCGACGAACCGATCGGTGGTCCAGCGCTCGCCGAGACCGTCATCGTGAGGGTCGGACCGGCGAGCGGCGAAGGCTGACGAACGGGAGCCGCGGTCAGCCGACCGCCGCGGGGATGACGGCCGCAGTGCGACCACGCGCCACCAACAGCGCCAACACCGCCGCGCACAGGCACAGCACGCCGGAGACGACGAAGGCCGAGTCGTAGGTGCCGAGCACCGTGCGCGCCCAGCCCGCGCCGAAGGCGGCGACGCTCGCGCCGAGCTGATGCGCGGCGGCGATCCAGGCGAACATCACCGCGCCGCGCTCGACGCCGAACGCCCCGTTCGCGAGCTTGAGTGTCGGCGGGACGGTCGCGATCCAGTCCAACCCGTAGAAGACCGCGAACACCGGCAGCCCGAACGCCTGCGCGCCGAACGCGACCGGCAGCGCCAACAGCGAGAGACCGCGCAGCCCGTAGTAGGCGAACAGCAGGATTCGGCTGTCGTAGCGATCGGAGAGCCAGCCCGACGCGGTCGTCCCGATCAGGTCGAAGATACCCATCGCCGCGAGCAGGTTCGCGGCCGTCGTAATCGGGATGCCGTGATCGCCGCAGGCGGGGACCAGCGCGGTGCCGACCAGACCGTTGGTGCTCGCGCCGCAGATCGCGAACGTCCCGGCGAGCAGCCAGAAGTCGCGCGAGCGCGTCCCGTCGCGTAGGTTGCGCAGGGCGCTGGTGAAGGGGTTGCGCGGCGGGGCGACGGGCGGATCGACGGTGGTCGCACCGAAGCGCGGCAACCCGACGTCGCGCGGCCGCTCGCGCGCCACCGAGACGAAGAGCGGGATCAGCGCCAGGCAGAGCGCGCCGACGATCGCCGCGCAGGGCCGCCAACCGTCGGTCTTGATGATGTGCGCGAAGAGCGGTAGGAAGACGAGCTGCCCGGTCGCGTTGGCGGCCGAGAAGACGCCCATCACCGTGCCACGGCGCTGTTCGAACCAGCGATTGGCGATCGTCGCGCCGAGCGCGAGGCCGATCGCGCCGGTTCCGATCCCCGAGGCCAGACCCCAGAGCAGGATGAGCTGCCAGGCCGCCGTCATGCGGATGGAGGCGAACGAGGAGACCGCCAGCAGCGCCAACGCCACCGCGACGACGCGGCGCACGCCGTAGCGGTTCATCAGCGAGACCGCGAACGGTCCCATCAAGCCGAAGAGCGCGATCCCCAGCGCGATCGCCACGGCGATCGTCGCGGCGCTCCAACCGAACTCGAACTCCAGCGACTGGATGAACATCGTCGGGGTCGAACGGACGCCGGCCGCCGCGACCGTCACGATGAACGTGACCGCCGGGATGGCGAGATACCAACCGGAGGAACGGGGCAGCCGCACGGAGCTCATACAGGGCCCCTAACCGCGCTTACATCTGATCGGGTGCACTCACGCCGCACAGCGCCAGCGTCAGGGCCAGCACGGTCTGCGTCGCGAGCACGAGCGCGAGCCGGGCGGTGGTGCGCTCCGCGTCCTCGGTCAGCACGCGGCAGGCGTCGTAGAACTGGTGGAACTCCGCGGCGACCTCGCGGGCGTATTTCGGCAGCCGGTGGGGCGCGCGGGCGCGCGCGACGCCGCTGACGGTCGCCGGGAACTCCGCCAGCCGCCGGATCAGCGCCAGCTCCGCCGGCTCGACCAGCGCCGCGAGAGACTCCCCGCGCTGCGCCGCCGCCAACGCATCGGCGTGCGACTCGCGCGCGCGGCGCACCACCGAGGCGATCCGCGCGTGCCCGTACTGCACGTAGAAGACCGGGTTGTCGTTGGATTGCTTCGTCGCCAGTTCCAGGTCGAAGGTCAGGGGCTGGTCGGTCGAGAGCATGACGAAGAAGAAGCGCGCCGCGTCGACGCCGACCTCGTCGATCACCTCCTCGAGCGTGACGACCGTCCCGGCCCGTTTGGACATCGAGAGGATCTCGTCGCCGCGCTTGAGGGTGATCTGCTGCGCGATGATCACTTCGATCGCGCCGGGCCGGCCGTAGGCGTTCGCCAGCGCGCGCAGACGCGCGATGTAACCGTGGTGATCGGGGCCGAGGATGTCGATGACGTGATCGGCGCGTTGCAGCTTGGCGTAATGGTAGGCCACGTCGTTGGCGAAGTACGTCGGCCGTCCGTCGGCGCGGATCACGACTCGGTCCTCGTCGTCGCCGGCGTCGCGCGTGCGCAGCCAGGTCGCGCCGTCCTTCTCGTAGAGGACGCCCAGATCGCGCAGCCGCTGGATGCCGTGCTCGATCGCACCGTCCGCGTGCAGTGCTTGCTCCGATTGCCAGAGGTCGAAGTCGACGCCGAAACGGTGCGCCACCAGCTGCTGCTGCGCGACCAGAAAGTCGCGCGCGAAGGTCGCCAGCTGCGGCGCCGCCGTCGCTTCGTCGACCTGCAGCCAGTACTCGCCGTCGCGCGCACGCAACGCCTCGGCGACGGGGATCAGGTAGTCACCCGGGTAGCCGTCCTCGGGGAACGGGAAGTCGGGCGCGAAGAGCTGGCGGTAGCGCGCGTAGACCGAACGGCCCAACACCTCGATCTGCGAGCCGGCGTCGTTGATGATCCACTCGGTGAAGACCGTGTAGCCGGCGTGGCGCATCGTCTTGGCCAGCGTGTCGCCGATCGAGAGCGTGCGCCCTTGGACGACGACCAGCGGTCCGGTCGGGTTCGCGCTGCCGAACTCGAGCGAGATGCGCTCGCCGACCGGCGCCGGGCGGCCGTAGCCGTTGCCGGCGCGCAGCACTTCGGCGACGACGCGCTGCCAGAACGCCGGGACGAGCCGCAGGTTGACGAAGCCGGCCGTCGCGCTCGCCTCGGCGACCGTCGCGCGCACGCCGGGGTCGGTCAAGGCGCGCTCGATCAGCGCCTCGGCGATCTCTTGCGGCTTGCGCCGCGCGACCTTAGCCAGCCCGAACGCGACGTTGGTCGCAACGTCGCCGAACTCGGCCCGGCGCGGCGCCTCGAACTGCACCACCGGCTCGCCCTCGGGCCAGAGGGCGAGCGCCGCCTGCGCGAACCGGGCGGCGAGATCGTCCAGCGAGAGCAGCGCGTCCGCGTCAGTGGTGGTAGGGTTCATCCCGGGCGATCTTCGCCGCGCGGTACAATTGCTCCAGCACGAGCGCGCGGGCCCATTCGTGCAGCAGCGTCAACGGCGAGAGCGACCAGCGCAGGTCGGCCCGGCGCAGCAGCGCCGCCGAGGCGCCGTACGTCCCCGCGACGACGAGCGTCAGCCGTGCGATCCCCTCGTGCGGCAATCGCTCGAGCCGCCGCGCCAGCTCCTCGCTCGAAAACGACTCCCCGGTGCGCTCGAGCACCCACACCCGGTCTGCGGGATCGAGCAACGCGAGGATCGCCTCGCCCTCCGTCCGCATCGCGCGCTCCGCGTCACCGCCGTCGCCCGCGCGCACCTCGATCTCCTCGAGCCGATGATACGGCCGCAAGCGCACCCGAAAATCATCGAGCGCCGCCGCAACGTACCGCTCCCGCACCTTCCCAACCGCGATCAACCGAATCGTCAGCGGTCAGCTCGCAAACGTGTCGATGTCGGGCGGAAGCTCGAGAGCGTGATGCCGTGCGAAGTCGTCCAGTCCAGCCCGCAGCATCGTATCCATAGCAAGGCACTCGATGCCGAGTACGCGTCCGTCTGCCGCAATATCTGCCAGAAGCTCACCATCGGCGTCGATGGCGACCGTGCGCGCCACATCGCCGTCCGCATAGGAGATGTAGAGGATGTCGGCCTCGTCGCTCCACTCGACGGAAAGAGGTGCGGTCATGCCCAGTGTTGCTTCGACTTCTGCGTAGGTCGCCTTTCTTTTTGCCATGCGAAGAAGCGCGTGGCGCGTATAACGCCAGCTGCTCATCGGCGGTTGAGGGCGTAGCCGTCGGGGCCGGTGGTGAGGCGGCCGTCGAGTTCCAGTTCGGTGAGGAGCGGGAGCAGCTCGGACGGCGGGAGTGCGAGGCGGTCGGCGAGCGAACCGGCGTCGCGGGCGCCGTCGGCGAGCGCGGCGACGATGCGCCGCACCGCGGGATCGTCGCCTGGGTGCGTGCCGTCGCGCGGCGCGGCGGCGCGCGTGGAGACGGCCGGGACGACGTGCGGGAGGGCGGCCAGGACGTCGTCGGCGTCGCGGACCAGGGTCGCGCCGTCGCGGATGAGCGCGTTGCAGCCGGCGGCCTTGGGGCGGTCGACGTCGCCGGGGAAGGCCAGGACCGGGATCCCGCGGTCGGCGGCGTGGCCGGCCGTGTTGAGCGCGCCACTGCGGGCGGCGGCCTCGACGACGACCAGCGCGTCGACCAGCGCGGCGATGACGCCGTTGCGGGCCAGGAACATCCACGGCTGCGGGGCGACCTCGGGGGCGAAGGGCGAGACGACGGCGCCCCCGGCGGCGACGATCCGGGCGCCCAGCTCGCGGTGGCGGGGCGGGAAGAAGTGGCCGTGACCGCCGCCGAGGACCCCCAGGGTCGGCGCCCCGGCCGCTAAGGCCCCCTCGTGGGCCGCTCCGTCGATCCCGAGGGCGAGCCCCGAGACGACTGCCACCCCGGCCCGCCCGAGCGCCTCGGCCAGCCGGCGGGCCCGGCGGCGGCCCTCGTCGGAGGGCACGCGGGTGCCGACGATCGCCACGCAGGGGGCGGCCAGCCCGTCGAGGGCGCCGGCGGCCCAGAGGCCCTCCAGCGCCACCCCATCGAGGCGCTCCCCGCACAGCCCGTCCAGCTCTTCCCGGCCGACCCAGCGGCGCTCCAGCCCGTCCATGCGCCCGCTCGTTCACGCCGCACGATCCTGCTGGCGAGGGCCAATCTCCAAGGGATTCCCCATCGCCCCCCGTAACGGCCCTCGGCGATCACGGCCCGCACAGCGGGCTGGGCCGCTTTAAGGGAGAGTTCGACCAAGCCATGGCAGCCGAAGCGTATTGCGTGAAGTGCAAGACCAAGCGCGAGATCAAAGACGCGCAGCAGATCCAGATGAAGAACGGTCGGCCCGCGACCGAAGGCAAGTGTCCGGTGTGCGGAACGAAGATGTTCAAGATCGGGGCCGCCTCCTAAGGCTAGGAGGCGCCGTAGATTCGGGCTATACTGGACGGGCACCACTACATCTAGGGGTGCCCGCCCCGAGAGGACCGACCCGACCTGCTCTGCCCGCACTGTCGCAAGAACGAGACGCGCGTCGTCGATTCACGCGACGACGACAACTCCGTCCGCCGGCGGCGGGAGTGTCTCGGTTGCAAGCACCGCTTCACGACCTACGAGCGGATGGAAGCCCCGCGCCTGTTCGTCGTGAAGAAAGACGGCCGGCGCGAGCAGTACAATCGCGACAAGGTCCTCTCCGGGCTCCATCGCGCGTGTGAGAAGCGGGCCGTCTCCGAGGCGCAGATGGAGGAGACCGTCGCGGCGATCGAGCGTGAGCTCTTCGCCCGCGGCGAGAGCGAGGTTCCGGCCGCGCTGATCGGCGAGAAGCTGATGGAGGCGCTCAAGCGCATCGATCCGATCGCCTACGTGCGCTTCGCCAGCGTCTACCGCGATTTCCGCGACGTGGCCAGCTTCCGGGCCGAGCTCGAAGAGCTGCTCGCCAAGTGACGCCGCTGGTCGCGGTCGTGCGTCTGCCGGAGGGTGCGGGGCTGCCGCTACCGGCCTATATGAGCGACGGCGCGGCCGGCGCCGACGTCGTCGCCGCCGTCGCCCAGGATCTCGTCCTGGCGCCCGGCGAGCGGGCACTGATCCCGACCGGCTTCGCGCTCGAGGTGCCGGCCGGGTACGAGGTGCAGGTGCGCCCACGCAGCGGCCTGGCGTTGAAGTTCGGGGTGACCTGCCTCAATAGCCCGGGCACGATCGACAGCGACTACCGGGGTGCGGTCGGCGTGCTCTTGGCGAACCTCGGCAGCGAGCCGTTCGTCGTGCGGCGGGGCGAACGCATCGCCCAGCTCATCGTCGCGCCGGTCGTGCAGGCGGCCTTCCGCGAGGTCGCGGCGCTCGGCGTGAGCACGCGCGGCGAGGGCGGCTTCGGCAGCACGGGAAGCTAGCGCGGATGCGCGTCTACGTCGTCGGCGCGGGCGCCGTCGGAACGTATCTCGGTGAGTTGCTGCGCGGGATCGGCAACGAGGTCACCTACGCGCCACGCGCCCTCGAGGACGTCGTGCCGGTCGACGCGGACCTGGCCATCGTCGCGGTCAAGGCCTACGACACGCCGGGCGCGATCGCGACCTTGCAGCGCGCGCTGCGCAATCCGGCGGCGACGACGATCCTGACCCCGCAGAACGGGATCGGGAACGAGGAGCTGCTGGTGCAGGCATTCGGCGCCGACGCCGTCGTCGCCGCGGCGCTGACCGTCCCGGTCGGACGCGACGCGAGCGGGAAGGGCGTCGCCGCGCGTGGCGGCGGGATCGCCTGCGCGCCGGTCGGCGGCAGCGCGCACAATTGGCTGCTGGCTGCGTTCGGCGCGACCGGGCTGCCGACGCAGGCCGTCGCCGACTACCGCGCGCTCAAGTGGTCGAAGCTGGCGCTCAACGTCGTCGCCAACGCGAGCTGCGCGATCCTCGACCTGCTGCCGGAGCGAATCGTCCGCGAAGACGCGGTCTTCACGCTGGAGATCCGGGCGATCCGCGAGGTCGCCGCGACGATGCGGGCACGCGGCATCCGCGCGCTCGACCTGCCGCGCTACCCGGTCCGCGCGATGCTGACGATCGCGGCGCTGCCGATGTCGCTCGCGCGGACCACGCTGGGCGGCCGCATCGCGCGCGCGCGGGGCGACAAGCCGCCCTCGCTGCTGCTCGACCTGCGCAGCGCCAAGCACCGCACCGAAGTCGAGTTCCTCAACGGCGCGGTGGCGCGGGCCGCCTATGAGGCCGGCGTCCCGGCCCCGGTCAACGCCGGGCTGACTCGCATCTTGGGCGACGTCGCCCACACGCCCCAGTTGTGGGCCAAGTACCGCGAGCGACCGGCCGCCCTGTGCGACGAGCTGCGCCGCGACCGAAACGGGCCGGCCACGGCGGCGCCGAAGGAGAGCGTACCGTGAGACATCCCAACGTCCCCGAGTCGCTCGACGGCTGGGCGATCCTGCACCGCATGTTCCGCTTCGACCGGCGCCGCTGGGACGCGCTTGCGCCCGACCAGCGGCAGGCGATCGACGGCGAGGCGCAGGCGCTCTTGGCGACGCTCGCCCGCGACGCCGACACCGACCTCGGCCTCGCGCAGCTGCTCGGCCACAAGGGCGACCTGATGCTGACCCACTATGCGCGCACGTTCGACGCGCTGGGCGAGGTGCAGGCGCGGGTCGACAAGCTCGCGCTGCGCGACCTGCTCGAACCGTTGGAGTCGTACGTCTCGATCCTCGAACTCGGCCTGTACGAGCAGACGGCGAAGATTCACGCCGAGCTGCGCGACCGCGGGCTCACGCCGCACGGCGAGGAGTGGAACGCCGCCTTCGACGCGATGCTCACCGAGGCGGCCCAGGAGCCGCGCAACGCGAGCCGGCTCTGGGCGCGCATCCCGCACCGCCGCTACGTCTGCTTCTATCCGATGAGCAAGAAGCGCGACGGCACCGACAACTGGTACTCGACGGCCTACGCCGCGCGCGCGCGCATGATGGTCGAGCACGGCAAGATCGGCCGCGCGTATCACGGTCACGTCACCCAGGTGATCTCGGGCTCGGTCGGCTTCGACGACTGGGAGTGGGGCGTCGACCTGTACGCCGACGAGCCGCTGGTCTTCAAGAAGCTCGTCTACGCGATGCGCTTCGACGAAGCGTCGGCGCGCTTCGGCGAGTTCGGCCAGTTCTGGACCGGGATGCAGTTCTCGGTCGCGCAGCTCGGCGTCTTTCTCGGCGGTGAAGGCTCACCGGCGCTGCTGGCGGAGGATCTCGGCCAGCCCGCCCTGCGCTGACCGTGCCGTTTCGCGGTTTCGATCACGTCGATCTGCGCGTCCCCTCGCTCGCGGCCGTCGAAGGCTTCTACGCCGCGCTGCTGCCGAAGCTGGGGCTGACTCGCAAGGCATACAGTTACGTCGATCCGCACGGCGATTGGCACGACGCCGACGGCGAGCGCTACAACGCGGTCGAGTGGTACGAGGAGACCAGCCCGGATCGCATCGGCGCGTTCTTCGGCGTGATCGAGGACCAGGACATGATCGTCCCGCGCACGCGGATCGCCTTCGCCGTCCCACGCACCGAGCTCGACAGCTGGGTGGACGAGTTGCGCGCGCTCGGTGCGCGCGAGGTCGAGCGTTGGGATCACGACGACCGCTACTGGGCGGTGTTCTTCACCGACCCGATCGGCACGCGCCTGGAGCTGGTCGCGCGCGCGCCGCGCCGCCGGTGATCGCGTGAAGCGCGACGCGCTCCTGGCCGTCTGTTCGCTCGCGCCGCCGCTGGCTGATGGAGCGTGCGCGTGGTGCGCCACGCCGCTGCCGGCGCGGCGGCGGACGTGGTGCAGCGACCGCTGCGGCGAGATGTTCTGGGCCAACCACTGGTGGTCGGTCGCGCGGCGCACGGCGAAGCGGCGCGACCGCTATCGCTGCCGGCGCTGCGGCGCGAGCGGGCCCAAGCGCCCCACCGCAACCGCGTTTCGCGTGCACGCGCGGTACCTGGCCGCGATGCGCGCCTGGCGCGTGGCCAAGCGCGTCGCGCGGCTGGAGGTCAATCACGTCGTGCCGTGCGTCGGGCGGCACGGACAGCTCTCGTGCGCACACCATTTGGAGAACCTGGAGACGCTCTGCCTCGCGTGTCACCGGGCCGAGACCGCGACCCAGCGGGCGGCGCTCGTCGCCGCGCGAGAGTCCGCGTCCGCGTAAGCGCCGAGAGCGGCGGCGGGGGCGCGCCGCGATCCGACGAATGGGCGTGTCGGTATGGCGCACGATCTCCCCCTCACCACCGACCTCGGCGACGGCATCGTTCAGATCCGACTCCCGATGGCCGGGAACCCGATGCGCTACATCAACGGGTACCTGCTCGAAGATGCGGGTGAGGGTGGCTGGACGCTGGTCGACTGCGGCTGGAAGGCCGACGACGTGCGCGCGGCACTCGACGCCGGGCTCAGCGAGGTCGGGCGAACGCTGGCCGACGTGCGCCGGTTGCTCATCACGCACGTCCACTTCGATCACTACGGCTTGGCGGCGACGCTGCTGCGCGACGGGGTCCCGCGCTTGGGGATGCATCCGCGCGACTGGGCCGTCGCGCAGCAGATCCTGGCCGATCCACGCGCCGCCGACCTCGAGGCCGACGCGTGGACCGCGCGCAACGGTTTCGAGCTCGACGGCTCGATCGAAGACGACGAGCAACATCATCGCACCGAGCTCGCCGTGCCGACCGATCTGCTCGAAGACGGCGCGCGCATCGGCCGGCTGTGCGCCATCTGGACGCCCGGCCACACGCCGGGTCATTTGTGTTTTTTCGACAGCGTCAGCGGCAAGGTGCTGACCGGCGACCACGTCCTCGATCCGGTGACGCCGCACGTCGGCGTCTGGCGCGAAGGCCGCGGCGACCCGCTGGGCAACTACGTCGACTCGTTGCGGGCCGTGGCGGCGATCCCCTCGCACGGCGCGTTGCCGGCGCACGGCGAACCGTTCGCCGATCTGCCCGGGCGCGTCGAGGAATTGTTGGCGCATCACGAGCACCGCGAGGCGCAAGTGCTCGCCGTCCTGGCCAAGGGCGCGACCAGTGGCGCGGGCGTCGCGCGCGGCCTGCTCTGGCGGCGGCGCGGCGATCCGTTCGACGCGCTGCACCCGGCCCATCAGCAGTTCGCCGTCGCCGAGACGCTGGCGCACCTCGAGCATCTGCGCGCGCGCGGCCTGGTGACGCGCGACGACACGGTGACGCCGCTGCGCTACGCGCTGGCTGCGGTCGTTCAGCGCGTGTAGCGCGCGATCAGCGGACCGTACTGCGGGTACGCGGCAGTCAGCATCGCACGCGTCGTGAGCTGAAAATCGGCGAACTCGAAGCCGGGTGCGACGTCGCAGCCGACCAGCGCATAACCGCCCGGCTCGTCGACGTGCGAGGCGAAGTAGGTCCCGCTCGGGACGCTGGTCTGCAGCGCATCGCCGGCGCCGAGCAGGCGCTGCTCGTAGGTGCCGCTGGGCGCGATCAGCTCGACCCGTACCGGGTCGCCGCGGTAGAAGTGCCAGGTTTCGTCCGACCACAGACGGTGGAACGCCGAGAACGCCGCGTCGGTGAGCAGGAAGTAAATCGACGTGGTCGCGCTGCGCCGCGTCCCGCGCGGCGTGGTGACCTGCTCGGCGCTGCGGTAGGTCTCGCGGTACCAACCGCCCTCGGGGTGCGGCTGCAGCCGTAGGGCGGCGATCAACCGTTCGGCTTCGGGATGCACGCGCCGTCCTTCGCCGAACGAGCGCGCATGGACCTCGACGCCGCGCTCGCCTATGCCGAGCGCCATCGGCTCCACGCGCTGCTCGTGCTGCGCGGCGACGAGGTCGCCCTCGAACGCTATGCTGAGGGCTGGGACGGGCAGCGGCCCCACGCGCTGTACAGCGGGACGAAGAGCTTCTGGGGCGTGCTGGCCGTGCTCGCCGAGCGCGATGGGTTGCTGAGGCTCGACGAGCCGGTCGGCGCGACGATCGACGCGTGGGCGGCCGACGCGGCGAAGGCGCAGGTCACCCTGCGCGAGCTGCTGCAGCTCACCAGCGGGATCGGCTTTGGCGGCTTGGGCAACGCGGTCCCGACCTACGAGCAGGCACTGGCGGCGCCGCTGCGCGATTCGCCCGGTACACGCTTCACCTACGGTGGGATCCCGCTGCAGGTGTTCGGCGCGGTCTTGGCGCGCAAGCTCGAACCGCGCGGGAGCACGCCGCAGGCGTATCTGCACGAGCGGCTGCTCGATCCGATCGGACTGCGCGTCGGCTCGTGGCGGACGCTGCGCGACGGGACGCAGCCGCTGCCGACCGGGGCGTTCCTGGGTGCGCGCGAGTGGCTGAAGTTCGGCCGGCTCGTGCGCGACGGCGGCGTGTGGAACGGCGCGACGCTCGTCCCGCGCGAGCTGCTCGCCGCGTGCTTCGTCGGATCGGCGGCGAACCCGCGCTACGGTCTGGCCTGGTGGCGCAGCCCGCTCGAGGCGCGGCCCGACGTCGTGTACGCCAGCGGCGCGGGCGGTCAAGCACTCTACGTGCTGCCGGCGAACGATACTGTGGTGGTGAAGTTCGGGCAGTCGAATTCCTACGATCACGCGGCGTTTTTGCGGAGGCTGGTGGGATGACGGAGGTGACGCTGCGGTTGGCCCGCCCCGACGACGGTGCGGCGTTCGCCGCGATCTACGGGCCGGTCGTCGCCGAGACGGCGATCTCGTTCGAGACCGAGCCGCCGAGCGCGCACGAGATGGCCGAGCGGGTCCGCAAGACGCTGGGGCAGTATCCGTGGTTGACGGCCGAGGTCGACGGCGCCGTTGTCGGCTATGCCTACGCCTCGCAGCACCGCCCGCGGCCGGCGTATCGGTGGGACGTCGACGTGGCGATCTACGTCGACGCCGCGTACCGCGGGCGCCGGATCGGGACGCGGCTGTACGCCGCGCTGTTGACGATCCTGGCGCAGCAGGGGTATTGCCGGGCCTACGCCGGCATCGCGTTGCCCAACGCCGGCAGCGTGGCCGTGCACGAGGGAGCCGGGTTCACGCTCGTCGGCGTCTATCGTCAGACCGGCTTCAAGCGCGGCGCGTGGCACGACGTCGGGTGGTGGGAGCGGACGCTGCGCGACGATGCCACGCCAACCGATCCGAGCCCGCTCGCCGCGCTCCCCGCCGCCGCGCTCGCCGCGGCGCTCGGGGCTTAGGGCTGTTCCGCCGTTCGGCGGGCGCGCGCGAAGCGGGCGAGCCAGCCCACGAAATACCCGGTCGCAAGCCCCGAGACCGCGACGTCCCACGCGACGAGCTGCGCGTGCGCGGTCGCCGTCGCCGCAAACGCCGCTGCGACCGCGAGTGCGTACCGGGCGACGAAGATCACCGCGTTGCGCACGAGCGGCATCGGACTCCCTGGGACGCGGACGAAGCGCCCGTCCGCGGCGAACGCGAACCCGTCCAGGCGCGCCGTCGTCCACCCGATTGCGACCCCGAGGGCGTCGGCAGCGATCCAATCCAAGGCCAGCACGGGTGTCGCGGCCGAACGCTGGACGACGCTCAGGATCCCCCACCCGATGAAGATCCCGGGGACGAGCAACAGCCGCCCCACCGGCACGACGCGCGGCCGAAGCGCTTGGACGCCGGTGAAGATCAAGACTGCCAGGATGGCCAAGACCCACCAGGGCGTGTGCTCGAGAACGACGAGACTTTGCACCGCTCCAGCTACGTCGCCGGCACTGCGCGGGTTTCGCGCTCAAGGAGCGCGACGCGCGCTTCGAGGCGGTCGAGGAGCCCGGTGAGCCGCGCGACCTCGGCGGGCTCGAGCGCGCCGAGGATCGTACGCTCCATCGCGAGGGCACTCGGGACGATGCGTTCGTAGACGGAGCGGCCGCTCGACGTCAGGGTGAGGATCGCGCCGCGCCCGTCGTGCGGGTTCGCTTCACGGTGCACCAGGCGCCGCGCCGTCAGCCGCGCCAGCGCCCGGCTGACCTTCACCTTGTCCATCGCCGTCCGCTCGGCGACGGCCAACGGGCTCAGCCGCGTCGAGTAGCCGAGGTGGGCGATCACCCGCCACTCGGCGACGCTCAGGCCGAAGCGCTCCGCGTAGGTGCGGGCGACGAGCCGGCTGATCTGTTCGGTGACCACCGAGAGGCGGTACGGCAGGAAGCGCGCCAGCTCGAACGATGCGGAGCGAGTCGCCGGGGGGCGGGCTCTTGACAGGGTCGCCATCGCTCCCTACGATACCACAGCAGCAGGTAGTTTCAAACGAAACTATTGCCACCCCGGGGGAAGCAGCGACATGGGCCCGTATCCGCACAACGCGCCGCCCGCGACGATCTCCGACGCCAACCCCGCCGGGACCGACGGGTTTGAGTTCGTCGAGTTCGCCCACCCCGATCCGCACGTGCTCGACGCGCTCTTCGCGCAGATGGGCTTCACCGCGGTCGCGCGGCACAAGCGCAAGTCGATCGCGCTCTGGCGTCAGGGCGACGTCACCTTTTTGGCCAACTCCGAGCCGGGCTCGCAAGCGATTGCGTTCGCCGCCGAGCACGGCCCGTGCGCCTCGTCGATGGCGTGGCGCGTCGTCGACGCGCAGCACGCCCTCCGGCACGCAGTCGCCGCCGGTGCGACTGCCGCCGACCTCACGGCCGACGCGAAGGCGCTCGACGTGCCGGCGATCGAGGGGATCGGCGGCTCGCTGCTCTACTTCGTCGACCGCTACCGCGGTGGTGCCTCGCCGTACGACGGCGAGTTCGACTGGCTCGGCGAGCGCGACCCCAAGCCCGCCGGCGCCGGCCTGCACTACGTCGACCACCTGACCCACAACGTCCACCGCGGCCGGATGGACGTCTGGTCGAGGTTCTACGAGCGGCTGTTCGGGTTCCGCGAGATTCGCTACTTCGACATCGAAGGGAAGATGACCGGACTCTTCTCGCGCGCGATGACGAGCCCGTGCGGGAAGATCCGCATCCCGATCAACGAGTCGGCCGACGACCGCAGCCAGATCGAGGAGTATCTGCGCCGCTACGACGGCGAGGGGATCCAGCACGTCGCTTGCGGCGCGCGCGACATCTACGCCACCGTCGACCGGCTGCGCGGGAACGGACTCGCGTTCATGCCGCCGCCGCCGTCGGCCTACTACGAGCGAGCCGAGGCGCGTCTGCCGCGCCACGGCGAGCCGCTCGACCGCCTCGCCGCGCGCGGCATCTTGATCGACGGCGAGGCCGTCGCCGACGGCGGCACGACCAAAGTGTTGCTGCAGATCTTCTCGGCGACCGTGCTGGGCCCGATCTTCTTCGAGTTCATCCAGCGCAAAGGTGACGACGGTTTCGGCGAGGGCAACTTCCGCGCGCTGTTCGAGTCGATCGAAGAGGATCAGATTCGGCGCGGCGTGCTCGAGGCGCCGCGGTAAGCGCGATGCTCGCGACGCGGACGGCGACGGCGCTCACCTATCAATCCGGGTTCGGCAACGAGTTCGCCACCGAGGCGCTCCCCGGCGCGCTCCCGGTCGGCCGCAACTCGCCGCAGCGTCCGCCCTACGGCCTCTACGCCGAACAGCTCTCCGGGACCGCGTTCAACGTACCACGCGCCGTCAACCGGCGCAGCTGGCTCTACCGCATCCGTCCGGCCGCCGTGCACCGGCCGTTCACGCGGATCGAGAACGGCGCGCTGATCAGCCGGTTCGACGAGCTCGCGACGCCGCCCAACCAGTTGCGCTGGGATCCGCTCCCCGCCCCGACGCGCCCCACCGACTTCGTCGACGGCCTGGTCACGATGGCCGGCTGCGGCGATCCGGCGCAGCAAGCCGGTTGCGGAGTCCACCTGTACGCCGCGAACCGCTCGATGGAGGGCCGCTTCTTCTGCGACGCCGACGGCGAGCTGTTGATCGTCCCGCAACGCGGCCGGCTGCGGCTGGCGACGGAGCTGGGGTTACTCGACGTGGCGCCGCAGGAGATCGCGCTCGTCCCGCGCGGCGTGCGTTTCCGCGTCGAGCTGCTCGACGGCGACGCGTGCGGCTACGTGTGCGAGAACTACGGGCCGGCGTTCCGCCTCCCCGACCTCGGCCCGATCGGCGCGAACGGCTTGGCGAACCCGCGCGACTTCCTGGCGCCGGTCGCGTGGTACGAGGACGTCGAGGGCGACTTCACGCTGGTCACCAAGTTCCAAGGGAACCTGTGGTCGGCCGCGATCGGCCACTCGCCGCTCGACGTCGTCGCATGGCACGGGAACTACGCGCCCTACGTCTACGATCTGCGGCGCTTCAACGCGTTGGGCACGGTCAGCTACGACCACCCCGATCCGTCGATCTTCCTCGTGCTGCAGTCACCCGGCGTGCCCGGCGGCGCCGACGAGATCGACTTCGTGATCTTCCCGCCGCGCTGGCAGGTCGCGGAAGATACGTTCCGGCCGCCGTGGTTCCACCGCAACGTCGCCAGCGAGTTCATGGGCCTCGTGCACGGCACCTACGACGCAAAAGAAGAAGGCTTCGTCCCCGGCGGGGCCAGCCTGCACAACGCGATGAGCGCGCACGGACCGGACGCCGAGACGTTCGCGCGCGCCAGCGCCGCCGACACCGCGCAGCCCGCCCACATCACCGACACGCTGGCCTTCATGTTCGAGACGCGCTTGGTGCTCCACCCGACCCGCACGGCGCTTGAATCGGCGGAACTGCAAGCCGAGTACTTCCAGTGCTGGCAGGGCCTGCCTAAACGGTTCGACCCCGAAACACCCTAAGGAATGTGGGAGGTTCTCACCAAACGCTCACCGAGTGCCTGTTTGCCACCCCTGCTTTCGAGGAAGAAGAGATCGACGGAGGCCTACTGTGGAACGACGGGCGCAGGACGAGATCGTGGCAATATCGGCGTGGTGGACGCCCAATCATTTGGACGTGACGCACGTGCCGATGACGTACGCGAAGCCAAAAGCAGCCTGGATCGAGGGATACGTGGCGCTGCGCAAGACGATCTCTTCAGATGTCTCCGAACGAATGGCGCGTCGGCGTGACCATTCTCGCGCGGTGATCGATCCCAACGAGATCGGCGTGCTGCCACCGCTTCCGGTCGTCACCGCCGCGCGTCAGCGCTCGAAGTTGATGTTCGCGAAGTCGATCTTGCGGACGAGCGTCGAACCCTCGTAGCCGAGAATACGGACCGGGAGGTGGGTCGTCGGCGAGAGCTCGACGACTTCGCGCGTCAGGCCGCCGTCGTCGGCGGGGACGAGCGGGACGATCTCGACGGCCTGGGTGGCGACGCCATCGATCACCTCGCCTGGCCGCTGCGCGACCGTCCCCGGCGTGCTTTGCCCGTGGTTGAGGACGTAGGCGAAGCTCAACTGGTCGATCGACGAGCCGCGCGGTGAGATCGCCGAGGGATCGTGCAGTGAGAGCCGCTTCGCCAGCACGTACATCATGCCGGAGCCGAGGTGCGCGCTCATCGTCGGCCCGCCGTCCCAGACGAGAACCGCGCCGGGGTTCGGGCCCGACACGATCCGCGCCGTGACATTCGAGGGCTTGCGGAAGCGATAGTCGACGACTAACGTCTCGGCGCGCGCGTCGGCCCGTTCGAAGGCGGTAACGGTCGCCGAGTAGGCCACGATCCCAGCCCAAGCGCCGGCGAACGCGCTCCATGCGGCTGGGACGCTGCTGCGCGGTGCGGACGGCGAGGTGACGCTCGCTTGTGCGCGAGCCGGCGTGCCGCCCGAAGCGACCGCGCTCAGCGTTACGCATACACCGGCCAGCAGTGTCATCGTTAGGCGCACTCGTCGTCGCATCGCTACATCGCGCCCCATGCTGCTTCATTCAGAGGCAATCGACGCGAACCCCTCGAACTGCGGTGCCCAGATTCGTCGCTTTGAGGTGTGACCATGGTTCGTGTTGTCGTCGTCTCGTTGGCTCTCATTCTCACCATGGTGGCGGCTCCTCCGAAGGCGTTGGCGGACTCGACGATCACGTGGTATGTCACTCCCGTCTTTCCAACGACCGCCCGCGGGGCCGGCAAACTGACCCTCAAGTGCGCTGCGTTGTCTGACGCCACGTGGAGCTACCCGTTTAAGCATCCGGTCGCACAAAGGACGAGCCAGAAGGACCTCGGACCTCACGGTGCGCTGGTCCCGATGGAAGTCTCGCTGCAGGTCGACCCGACTACCGTGAAAAGTATCGGCTGCTACCTGACCTTCTTCCTCAATGATGTCGGTATTCTCGATGGAATCGGATCCGGGAAATACGTTCCCGGCAGCCCGCAGAACTTTCTTGTGGCCTTGAGATGGATCGGGCGTCCGAGGACCTGAGGGGAGCCGATGTCGAGACCTACCACGCCCGAGCCGGTCGTCGATACGGCGGGCCGTATTGAAAAGGTGCGAACGGACGCCGCCCGAGTAGAGCCCGATTTCCCGCTCTACGCGGTCGTCGGCGACGTCGAACAGTACGTGGCGAAAGACGGCAGAACCAACCTCCCGATGACCAACGTCACCTGGACGATTCCGGTGGACGTCGCGGTCAAGAATTATGTGGTGACCTATCAAGCGGCCGGCGTGGTCCCCGTCGGGCCGGGTGACGTCAAAGGGAATCCAATCCAGCTCTGCTTCTTTCGTGCAGGCACACACGAAATCACGGCCGTCGGAATGACGTCGGTCGGCCCCGGTTTTGCAACGGATGTCGTCCACGTGTATGCACCGGAAGTCCAGGACTTTTCTGCCCAGATCGGATTCCCGGTTGCCGGAGCGCGCCCCGACAAAGCGTGGACGCTCCAACTTGGATTACCACTCGGCGATAAGGCCGTCGGCATCTCATTCACAGCCGGCGTGAGGTCCGTCGGCACGGCCACCGGGACGATAGCCTTTCTTCAACTGGTGAAGTTATCGCGGTATCGGCACACGACGAGCGGCAGACTTCGCTCGAGCTTGAATGACGTCTACATCATCGACTCCCGTCCGGACAATCCGACGCGGCCCTTTTACGGGGACCCGGTCCATCTGCCCGGTATGGGGGTGGCCCGGGGTATTTCAACGAGTGACGGACCGGGACTCATCGCAGTGAGGACCGACAACGGGCTCCTAGTGCCGGATCGTGAAGTATCGGATGAGTTCGAACAGTTTCGAATGTACTTGATGTTCAAGCCCGACCAACTCAATGCCACCTGGGTTCCGTTGGGGGTCATGGAATGGGCATGGGGGGGCAATACCGTCTTCGACCCTCACTCCCCGACCAGGTGGACGGACGTTCAGAACGAGTATGCCGAAGTGAACGCGATGAACCCCTTTCAGGTCTACTTTCCGTCCTGGATGTACACGCCGGCCGACGCATACTACGTGCCGTACTAGGCTGCTACTGACGGCCGCGCGGCGGTCGCGCGGTAGACGAGGGCTTCGGCGAGGTGCTGGCGCGAATCGCGGGTACGGCCTCGCGACGTGATCCGTCATGGTGTGGTAGAATCGACGAGCCAGGGAGAATGCCAACGCTTCGAACGGAGGTCTGTTATGGGTTTTTGCTTCATAGCGAGCAAGAGCGGCAAGGTCATCGACATCCAGCGCGCATCGAAGCAGGAAGTCGCCGATCTCGACGCGTTCCAGCAGAAGTCGACCGACAACGACAATCAACAGTGGGAGTTCAAGCCGGGGCCGGCGGGAACGCCATCGGATGTCTTCATGATCAGTAGCAAGCTAGATGGCAGTGTCATTTCCATTTCGCCGAGCGGGACACTCGTGGCGAATAAGAAGCTGGCCGACCAGTTTCTCTGGCGATTCGTCGAGGATCCGGCCGGCTCGGGTTATTGCTTCATTCAAAGCGCATTCGCCCCGAATTCCGTGATCGCAATTAACGGCGATAAGAATGGCGCTCCGCTTGGATTGGGGCCGATCGCAACTGCCGACAACAAGCTCTGGAAGCCAAGAGGAGAGAAGTTCCCATCGACGGTGAGTCTTCCGTCCACGCTGAACTTCACCGGCGGAACCGGCAATGGTACTACCGGGAGCGACGCTGCGGAGTGCGCATACGAGGCGAATCTCACGATACAACAGAATGGCACGTGTCACTTCTGGGGATCGTATACCAATCGGGGCGATACGTTCGACTCGACGGCGCCGCCGCAAGATTTCGGAGTTACCTTCGTCGTCCATGACTTGGATAACGTGCCGTACGTCTTTGCCTACGGCGGCTTCGTATGGTCGGCGCCTCAAGCGGGTTCGGTCGACAGTTGGAACGTCACGCAACACTCCACCAAGTGCACTTCGAATTGGGCTTCCATCGCGAGCCGAAACCAAGCGAGTGTCTCGGTGAGTACCCAAGCGGTCAATCCGGTTACCCCCGTGCCTGGCGGGCAACCGTTTCCGCCCGGAGATACCTGGAACACGATCTATTCCGTGTTGGGAAAAGCTAGCGTCGCGGCGGATGGACCGGCGAACGTCGTGGTCTCTCCTGACGGCTTTACCTTTACGGTGGGTCCCGGCCCGAATACCGTCATCGTGGATTTCGGCAATTTCGAACTGTATACCGGGGTCGTGAGCGGCTCAGGTCACGGCGGTGTGTCGGGCGGGTCGTTTCCGCCGGGTTGGGTCCCCAGCGGATCCGGGGCGGAGCTCTGACGGCCTCTGCTCGAAGACGGCTGCGCTAGCGTTCGAGCGCGTTTCCGCTCACGCCGCCGCAGGCGAGCGGGAGGCCGCAGCGCGGTAGACCAAGGCTTCGGCGACATGCATGCGCGCGATGCGTTCCGCGCCAGCGAGATCCGCGATCGTGCGCGCGGCGCGGGTGACGCGGTCGAACGCGCGGGCGCTCAGCGTCCCGCGCGTGACGGCGCCCTCGAGCAGCGCCAGCGCGTCGGCGGCGAGCGGGCAGAGCGCGCGCACGTCGGCCGCCGGGATCGCGGCGTTGGTCGCGTAGGGACGATCCGCCAGGCGCGCGGTCTGCAGCGCGCGGGCGCGTTCGACGCGGGCGCGGATCGCCGCCGAGGTCTCGCCGCCATCGTGCTCGGTGAGTTCGCCAAACGAGACCCGCGAGACGCTGACGTGCAGGTCGATGCGGTCGAGCAGCGGGCCGGAGAGCTTGCCGAGATAGCGCTGGACGAGGGCGTCGTCGCAGCGGCAGTCGGAGCCGCGTACACCGCGGAAGCCGCACGGACACGGGTTCATCGAGGCGACCAGCATGAAGCGCGCCGGGAAGGTCAGCGTTCCGGCGGCGCGCGCGATCGTCACCGTCCCCTCTTCGAGTGGTTGGCGCAGCACCTCGAGCGTCGAGCGCGGGAACTCGGCCAGCTCGTCGAGATAGAGCACGCCGTGCTGCGCCAGCGAGATCTCGCCGGGGCGCGGCTGCGAACCGCCGCCGACCAGGGACACGCGGCTGGCGGTGTGGTGCGGGCTGCGAAACGGACGCGTCGTCACGACGCGCGGCCGCGCGCCGAGCAACCCGGCGATGCTGTAGACGCTGGTGACGTCGAGCGCTTCGCCGGTCGTCATCGCCGGCAGGATCGAGGGCAAACGTCGCGCGAGCATCGTCTTCCCGCAACCCGGTGGACCGACCAGCACCAAGTTGTGACCGCCGGCGGCGGCGATCTCGAGCGCGCGCTTCGCCAAGAGCTGGCCGCGCACGTCGACGTAGTCGCCGCAAGTCGGGCGCTCACCGTGCGCGAGCACGGTCGCGCCGCGGCGGCGGAATTGCGCGCCGCGACCGAGCACGACGGCGATCGCCTCGGCCAGCGTCGGCACCGCGAAGACGTCGATTCCCTCCACCAGCGCGGCCTCGTCGCGATTCGCCTCCGGGACGAGGATGCGCGCCACCCCACCGCGCTTCGCGGCCAACGTCATCGCCAGCACGCCGGGAACGGCCCGCAAGCTGCCGTCGAGCGCCAACTCGCCGCAGACGACGTACTCGCGCAGCGCTGCGCCGTCGAGCTGCTCGTCGGTCGCCAGCAGCGCGAGAGCGATCGGCAGATCGAAGCCGACACCGGCCTTGCGCATGTCCGCCGGCGCGAGGTTCACCAACAGGCGGCCCGGCGGGAAGGCGAAACCGGAATTGACGATCGCCGCGCGCACGCGGTCCCGCGACTCGTTGAGCGCGCGGTCGGGGAGGCCGACGATTCCGAAGGCGGGCAGACCCGCAGCGGAGTCCGTCTCGACCCGCACGAGATGGGCGTCGACGCCGGCGACGGCCGCGGACAAGGCGAGCGCGAGCATCGCCCGTCCTTCACGCTGCGGCGACCTCTCGGCTAGTACCGCGCCGAAACGAGCCTGTGTCCTTACGCAACAACACAAACGAGCAAAAGACAATTTGTTTCGGAAACGTAAAGGTGGGCCGGGCTCCGACACCCTAAAGGCTATTCTCAATACAGACTGGGGAGGTCGGTGTGGGCGCTTCGCTTGCCACGGTTGGCGCGCGAGATCAGGCGGCGGTGGAAGTCGCGGCGGATCTGGTGAACCGGCTGGCCGTGGTGGATCCAGACCTCGTCGAGCATTCTTTTGGGACTGCACGTTTGGCGTCGCTTGTCGCGCAGGCGCTGGGCTTCAACAAGGCAGAGATGGTAGCGGCTTACGTTACGGGCCTGCTCCACGAAATTGGAGCGCTGGCTGTGCCGCAAGAAGAGCTACGGGACCTTTGCTGGGCGCATGCGACCGAGCTCTTGCACGCGCAATTACGTATGCGGAGCGAATCCGTCGCGATCGTGCAGCGTCATCCCGAGCTTGCCGATTTCGCGCCGCTCATCGAAATGCTGTACGACGACGTCGTGCCGGTGCTGCTCGCCAAGATCGTCGTCATCGCGGATCAGTTCGATGCGTTCTTGCGGCCGTCTCCGCTGCGGCCGGCGATCGAGCCGCGCGCCGCGCTCGATGCGGTGGGCAGGCTCGTCGGTATAAAGCACGACGCGCATGTGTTTTTGGCACTTCGCGGTGTCGTGCAGCGCGAGCTGCCGCTGCCGCTCTCTCGACGCCGCGGCTACTAGCGCGTCGCGGCGGCCGTCAGTGGTCGGCCGCTGTTTGCGCGTCTAGGCGCGTCAGGCGGCTCACCCGCTGCGCGGCGAAGACGCCGTCCGCTCGCGGGCTACCCTCGATGACGACGACCTTCCCGACGAACAGTGGCGCGGAGTACTGCCCGCTCGCGATCGCCTGGCTCGCGTCGACCGCCAGCGTCTTGCCGCTGCGCAAGAGCAGCGTGAGTTGCGTACCGCTGATCGATGCAATCGTCCCGTACTCGGCGTGCGGGAGGATCGCGTGCGCATTCACCGTTCGCAGGAAGGCTGCGCGGTCCACTGCCGGCGCCGGCGCCGGCGAGGCCGCCTGCGCCAGCACTGCCGGCGGCGCGGTGGCGACTACCAGGGCCATCGCGACGACGGTCGACCAACCTCGCACCTGCATCCCCGTTCCCTCCGCCTAGTGGAGCCCGAAGACGGCGACGCTGCCGTCGGTCGGGACGTAGACCTTCCCGTTTGCCACCAGTGGTGATACCAACGCGCCGCCGATCCACGCCGTTCCAGCCGCTTGGGTCCACGTTCCGGCCTTGCCGGTGAACAGCGTCGTCCCCATGTTGAGCGCATCGAAGGCGTACAAGGTGATCGAGCCGCCGCTGCCGCCCGGGGTCTTCAGCGCCCAAACGATCGCGGTCCCGCTGGTCGTGCCGTTCGACGAGATGACCGGCTGCGAGCCGGAGTCACGGCACTCGAGGCAGCCGGCGCGCGGCAGCGGCTCCGCCCCCGCCGGACGGGCCGGCCATCCGAGCGGGCACACCTGTGCCACGACGAGCAGAACACCCGCCGCCACGGAGGCACCTACGAGACGGCTGCTCGACGGCACGTGCCCACCCTTCGCTCCGCCGCGCCCACGAGGCAACCCGCTCTCCAAGCGCGCTCGGCCCGCCCCTCTTAGCGAGCGTCAGGGGCGATTCCTCCGGCCTGCAGGATTGCGCTACGGGCTGCCCGGCCCCCGAGCCCATTACCATCAATCCCACGAGATGGGTGATTGTCGGCATGCACTCTTTTTTCGCATCTCAGCATCGATGCTAGCGCCCACGCCTGATTGTCGGCCATTTTCACCATGTGACCCAGCGATGCTGGATCGAACTCCATCACTGGCGTCAACGTCGCTGAGGTTCCATGCCTCGCGCGCAGTCTAGCGGCTGCAATTTTGTCCTTGGCGGCCGAAGGGCAGTTGATCCGCCGTACCTTTTGTCCACTCGGTTGAGTTGCGGCCGGGCATAGAGTTGTAGTATGCTGCAGCGGTTCCCGGCGCTCAATGGTACGAGCGCGGAAGCCATTTGCACGCTGCGGAAGGGCGCACCCAGGTGGTGCCCTCTACATTTCCGCGCTCTCGTGATCAAAAGGGACGGTGTCTTGTGATCTCACGGAAGCTTTTCGTGTCCGGTCTCGCGATGACCGGAGCCGCCGCATGCAGCAGCGGCGGTGCACAGCTCGTGGCCCCGAAGCGGGACCCTCAGTGCGACATACCGTTGGGTACCGGAAAGAGACGGTCGGAATCAGTATGCGGCGGCGGCAAGGCAGGTCTGGGACTTGGTAGCTTGAGCGTGATTACCGCGGCTAACTACGTAGGGATGCTCATGGCTACGAGCGCCGGACAGAGCTTACCGGCAGCCGATAGCCATGGAGCGACGGTCAGTTATTCCGTCGTGCCGGGAACCTCCGTCACCTTTTCGGGCTATGGCTTGTCGCCTTTGATGTTCACGTCGTCGAGCGCCGCCTTCAGCGGCAATCCGTTCACCATCGGCGCCACGACAATCACGCCCATCCCTGGCTATCCGCTGACGCGCTTCTCGGATCCGACCATCGGGAGTGGAGCAGTCTGGTTCGATGATGATGGTAATCTCGATATATCGTACACCGGCTTTGGCGATGCGGTATATCAGGTCCTGGCCGGCGGGGTTGGCGTCCCTACGAACTGGAACAATGTTCCACAAACGCAATGTGCGCAAAACGCAGCAACATTGGGCGCGGGGGGATTTTCATTTGGCTTGAGTGGAATAATTATCGGGATCGCCGCTCTGTCGCAACCGGAGATCACTATCCCAGCGCTTGCACTTACGGCCATAGGGTGGGCGTTATCGGGCGCTACAGCTGTGCCGTGTCCGTCCTCAAGCCCGGCGCCGAACACAACATCACTGCTGCTGGCCGATACGCCCCCGGCGCTCGACCAAGGATCTAAATCGTCGCCTCCGGACGGTCAGGGTCTAGCAGATGGTGGAAGTGGGTCGTCACCGCTGTTCATCGACTGGGACGAGGCGTAGGCAAGATCGCGCAAGCGGAATCAAGCCGCTGAGGGTCCGTCGCTCCTGCTGGGAACATCACGTTACGTCGAAAAGATTGGATGTGCGATGCAACACGGCACGCCGGCCTACTACGCTACACTCTTTGGACTCGTCTGCAGCATAGTTGGCATGGGGCTTGCCACGTTCAGCTTAATCCGCGCGCGACGCGCAAACAAGAACAAATCGCAGAAGAGCGACACATGACCGTCCCCCGGCGACGCCCGTCTATTCCCGCACGTTGACGGTCGGGCATGGTGGGTGCTAGCATCTAGCCCTTGTGAGCCACGAACTTTCTCGTCGACAGCGACAGCGCTGACGGCATCGCCGCGGCGATCCGTTCTTTTCGCGCTTCGTTTTCCGAGAGGTTTTTGTGGACACGCTGGTTCGCGGCGTGGCGATCGGGTTTGCCGTCGCTGCGCCGATCGGCCCGATCGGGCTGCTTTGCATTCGCCGGACGCTGGCGAACGGGATCGCTAACGGCATTTGCTCCGGTCTCGGCGCCGCGGTCGCCGACGCGGTGTACGCATACCTTGCCGGCACGGCACTGACGATCGCGCTGCGCATCGTGACGCGCCTCGCGCTACCGCTGCACGTCGTCGGCGGCATCGCGCTGATCGCGCTCGGCGTGCGGGCCATCCGCGACAACGCCGCGGCGAACGCGAAGCCCAGCGCGACGCCGCGCGACCACCTCGCCGCCTTCGCCTCGACGCTAGGACTGACGCTCGTGAACCCAGCGACGATCCTGTCGTTCACCGCCATCGTCGCGGGCGTGCTGGAGCGCTCCGCGCTGCTGTCGGCCGGCGGGGTCGCGATGTTCGCGTTGGGCGTGTTCCTCGGTTCGACCGCGTGGTGGATCGTGCTGGGGCTCGTGGTCGGCCGGATGCGAGCCGCGCTGCGACCGCGCACGATGGCCGTCATCCGGGTCGCCTCGGGCGCCCTGCTGATCGCGTTCGGCGGCGGCCGCCCTCGCCTCGTTGCTTGGCCTCGCCCCGGCGCACGCGGCGCAGTATACTCGCGGCATGGCTACGCGAACAGACTCCGCCGCTGCTGCCGGGACGCTCGTCATCGGCGGCGACCTGCCCGTCCACCGGCTCGGATTCGGCGCCATGCGCATCACGGGGCCCGGCATCTGGGGCCCGCCGCCGGACCGTGCGGCGGCGCTCGCCGTCCTACGGCGCGCGGTGGCGCTCGACGTCACGCTGATCGATACCGCCGACTCGTACGGGCCGGACGTCAGCGAGGAGCTGATCGCCGAGGCGCTGCGGCCGTACCCGGCCGGGCTCGTGATCGCGACGAAGGGCGGCTTCCTGCGGACCGGCCCGAACCAATGGGTCCCCGACGGCCGGCCGGAGCATCTGCGCGCGGCGCTCGAGGGCAGTCTGCGCCGGCTGAAGCTCGAGCGCATCGACCTCTACCAGTTCCACCGGCCCGATCCGAAGGTCCCGTTCGACGAGTCGGTGGGCGCGCTGGCGGAGCTGGCTCGCGCGGGCAAGATCCGCCACCTCGGCCTCTCCAACGTCAGCCTCGCGCAGATCGAGCAGGCGCGCCGCCTCGCGCCGATCGTCTCGGTGCAGAACCGCTTCAACAACGCGTCGGGCGGCACGGCCGAGTTCAACGGCGTGACCGACGACCAGACGATCGCGGTCATCGCCTCCTGCGAGCAGCACGGGCTTGCGTTCATCCCGTGGGGGCCGCTGGCGGCGGGGAAGCTCTCGTCGGACCGGATCGCGGCGGTCGCGAAGGCGCACGCTGCGACGCCGAATCAGATCGCGCTGGCCTGGCTGCTACGCCGCTCCCCGGTGATGCTGCCGATCCCTGGGACCTCGTCGGTGGCGCACCTCGAGGAGAACGTCGCGGCGGCGCAGATTACGCTGAGCGAGGAGGAATTCGCCAGCCTATCGGTCGCCGGATCGGCCTAGGGCGCCGATTCCACACGGTGCACAGCTGTGATCGGCGCTACTGTGGATAACGGCTCGCGAAATCATGAAAACCAAGCGCGCAGTCTACTGCGACGGTTCTCGCAGAGCGGACAGAAGTCGGGGCTTTCGGCCTGAGACGACCCCCGAAATCCAGTCCTGCGACCCGATTTCCGGCCCCCGGGGGCGCCGCCGGGGGGTGGTGGAAACGGGCCTCCCCGAAGCTTCTAGTTGAGAAGAGTTCTCAAAAACCGACCGATCGGACGGCAAAGGCCATGCTCGCAGGGGTTCCACCGGCCCTCCCCGCATCCGGTCGTCGGTATGCAATCCCCCGTGTTCCTCGTGTGCGCGCTCGCGTTGCTCGCCGTCGGCTGCGCCAAGCCGTCCGACCAGAGCGCCGGCTCCAACGCCGCCCCCGGCGGGAAGACGATCGGCGTCTCCATCCAGAACCGCGAGGCGCAGTTCTATCAGGACATGGAGGCCGGGATGAAGGCCGAGGCCGCCAAGTACGGCTACACGGTCGACGTCGTCGACGCCTCGCGGGACAACGTGAAGCAGCAGAGTCAGGTCGAGGACTTCATCTCCCAGAAGGTCGACGCGATCGTCCTCACGCCGTACGACTCGCAGGCGATCGGCAGCGCGATCGTCGAGGCCAACAACGCCCACATCCCGGTCTTCACCGCCGATATCGCCAGCCAGTCGAAGCAGGGTACGGTCGTCTCCCACATCGCGAGCGACAACGTCCAGGGCGGGCAGCAGGCCGGCGCGCTGATGTGCAAGGTCGTCGGCACGAGCGGATCGGTCGCGATCCTCGACGAGCCTGAGGTCACCTCGGTGCAGGATCGGGTGCGCGGCTTCAAAGCGGCGCTCGCGAGCGGCTGCCCGGGGGTGAAGATCGTCGCCGACATCGACGGCGGCGGCGAGCGCGCCAAGGCCTCCTCGGCGATGGACGACATCCTGCAGTCGCACCGCGACCTCAAGGGCGTCTTCGGCATCAACGACGACTCGGCGCTGGGCGCGGCGACGGCGGTCAACGCTGCCGGGCTGAAGGGGAAGGTCGCCGTGATCGGTTACGACGCGACGCCCGAGGCGCGCACCGCGATCGCCAACGGCTCGATGGCCGGCGATGCGATCCAGCACCCCGACCAGATCGGCGCGCGGACGATCGACGCGATCTACGACTCCTTCGCGGGGAAGACGCCGCCGGCGGTGATCGCCGTTCCGGTCGGGATCTACACGAAGGCCAACGCCGGCGGCTGAGGTGAGCGATCCGGCGCACTCGGCGCCGCTGCTGCGGATGACCGGGATCGTGAAGACGTTTCCCGGCGTGCGCGCGCTCGACGGCGTGAGCTTCGACGTCACCGCCGGAGAAGTCCACGCGCTGGTCGGCGAGAACGGCGCCGGCAAGTCGACGCTGATGAAGATCCTGGCCGGGGCGCAACCGGCCGACGCCGGTGAGATCGCCGTCGACGGCGTCGTCGTCACGATCGACGGACCACGTGCCGCCGAGCGGCTCGGCATCGGAATGATCTATCAGGAGTTCAATCTCGTCCCGGACCTGGGCGTGACCGAGAACGTCGTGCTCGGCGTCGAGCCGCGCCGCGGCGTGCTGCTCGATCGCGCCGCCGCCGCGCGCGAGGCATCGCGCGTGCTGACGGAGCTCGGCATCGCGCTCCCGCTCGACGTGCCGGCGCGCCGGCTCACGGTCGCGCAGCAACAGCTGACCGAGATCGCGAAGTGCTTGGTGCGCCGGGCGCGGCTGATCGTGATGGACGAGCCGACCGCGGCGCTGACCGATCGCGAGACCGACGCGCTGTTCGCGCTGATCGCGGGGTTGAAGGCGCAAGGCGTCGCGTTCGTCTACATCTCGCACCGCCTCGAGGAGTTGCCGCGCATCGCCGACCGCATCACGGTCCTGCGCGACGGCAAGGCGATCGAGACGCGCGCGGCGGCCGAGCTGCCGCGCGACGAGCTGATCCGGCTGATGGTCGGCCGGCCGGTCGAGAGCCACTTCCCCGAGCTGCCGGCGGTCGCCGCCGAGGCGCCGGTCGGGCTCGACGTGCGCGGGTTGACCGCGCGGGCGGGAGTCCCGATCGACGACGTGACCTTCAGCGTGCGCAGCGGCGAGATCGTCGGGCTGGCCGGCTTGGTCGGCGCCGGACGCACCGACATCGTGCGCGCGATCGCCGGCGCGGACGTCCCGCAGCATGGCGAGATTCGGATCGCCGGCGAGCGGGTCGTCGTGCATTCGCCGCGCAGCGCGATCAAAGCCGGCGTCGTGCTGATCCCCGAGGATCGCAAGTCCCAGGGGCTGGTGCTCGGGATGACGGTGCGCGAGAACACGACCCTCGCGCACCTGCACCAGTTCATGCGCGGGCCGCTGGTCGACCGAGCCGCCGAGACGGCGGTGGCCACGACCGAGGCCGCCGAGTTGCACATCCGCACGCCGTCGGTCGAACAGATCGTGCGCAACCTCTCCGGCGGCAACCAGCAGAAAGTCGTGCTGGCGAAGTGGCTGATCGGGCAAGCCCGCGTCTTCCTCTTCGACGAGCCCACCCGCGGCATCGACGTCGGCGCGAAGGCGGAGATCTACGCGTTGATGGTCGAGCTCGCTCGCCGGGGCGCCGCGATCGTGATGGTCTCGAGCGAGCTGCCCGAGGTGCTCGGCATGTCGCACCGCATCCTGGTCGTGCGCGATGGCCGCATCCAAGCGGAGTTCACGCACGACGAGGCGACGCCGGCGAAGGTGATCGCCGTGGCGACCGGGGTCGCTGCCTGATGGCCGATCCGAACACGCGGGCGGAGCTGGCGACCAGCGCCGAGGTGGCGACGGCGAAGCGCACGCGCGGCTCGGCGGTCCGCGCGATCGTCTTCGTGGTCGCGCTCCTGGTCGTCGTCGGCGCCGTCGATCTGTTGACGCACGGCGAGTTCCTGACTCCCGGCAATCTGACCAACGTGCTGCGGCAGATCAGCGTCAACGCGATCATGGCCGTCGGTCAGACGTTCGTCATCATCACGGCCGGCATCGACCTCTCGGTCGGCTCGCTGGTCGCGCTCACCAGCGTCGTCATGGCGTTGGTCGCCAACGCCCTCCATCTGCCCGGCCCCGCGACGTTCGTCGTCACGCTCGTCGCCGGGATCGCGGTCGGCTGCGCGGCCGGCTGGATCAACGCGCTGCCGGTCGTGCGGCTCGGCTTGCCGCCGTTCATCACGACGCTGGCGATGTTGCAGGTCGCGCGCGGCCTGGCCTACATCCTCGCGCACGGTCAGCCGATCCCGCTCGCCGATCCCGGCGCCTTCAGTTGGCTCGGCGTCGGCGGGCTCGGCGCGGGGCCGCTCGGGCCGGCGGGGCTGCCCTATCAGGTGCTGGTGATGGGGCTGGTCGCGATCGTCTTCTCGGTCGTGCTGGGGCGCACGGCCTTCGGCCGGTACGTCCTCGCCGACGGTGGTAACGAGGAGGCGGCGCGGCTGGCCGGGATCGACGTGCGGCGCGTCAAGACGCGGGTCTACATCATCTCGGGTGGCTGCGCGGCGCTGGCCGGGTTGCTCTTGATGTCGCGCTTCGCCTCGGGCTCGCCGCAGAACGGGGTCGGCTACGAACTGCAGGCGATCGCCGCCGTCGTGGTCGGCGGTACCTCGCTGATGGGCGGCCGCGGCTCGATCGTCGGGACGTTCTTCGGCGCGCTCTTGATCGGCGTCCTCAACAACGTCATGGACCTGCTGAACATCGAGTCGTACACGCAGTTGATCGTGCTCGGCATCGTGATCTTACTGGCCGTGGTGGTCGACGAGCTGCGCAAGCGCTACCTCGCCGCGCACTAGCGCGGCCGGCAGCGGGGTCCGAGCCGGGCGCCGCGGAAGCATCTTCCATGGGACCGCTAGATCTGACCAAGCAGAGGCCGCGCGGACCGCGCGCGACGCTCGCCGGCCTGGCCTTCATGCCGCGTACGATCGACAAGCTGCGCGCCGAGCAGCCCGGCGGCGATATGGGTGTGTACCTGAACCGCCCGGATGGCCTGAGCGCCTACATGTGCAAGCGAGTCGGCCTCGACATGGAGGAGCTGCGTGCGGAAGTCGCGCGCGCGGCCAACGAGGCCGAGGTCGAGGCCTGGCTCCAAGCGCGCCTTGATCCCGCCCTGATCGCCGAGGTGAGCGGCAAGCTGGAGAAGCTCGGCATCCACAAGCTCACGCCCGAGCACGTCGAGCGGGTCGCCGAGCATCACCCGATCCTACGCGAACGCCCCGACCTGATCTACTTCTTCGACATCTTCGAAGCCGACGAAGCCCTGGCGTAGCGCGCGGCGCTACTTCACCGCGCAGGTGCCGAGTTTCGGGTTGGTCGGCTTTGCGTTGGGGATGGGCCCCAGCTTGATCTTCGCGAACGTCGGGCTGTCGGCGGTTGGGAACGGCAGCTTCCCTGCCGGGTAACAGCTCGACGCCAGCAGGAACGCCATCACGTTCGCGTACTGCTGCGGCGTGAGCGAGCCGGGATTCGAGAACGGCATGTTTTCGAAGACGGTCGTCCGCATGTCGCTGAGGTGCCAGCTATCGGCCTTCGCCGTCGTCAGGAACTCCTTGCCGGCGACGGCCGGCCCGGCCGTGCCCTGCAGGTCGGCGCCGTGGCATTGCAGGCAGTATTTGAGGTAGACCGCGAGGCCGGCGTGGGCTTGGGCTAGCGTGAACGGCGGCGTGGCGCTGCCGGCGACCGCGACGACCTCCCGCGTCCGCTGCATACGCGAGGCCTGACGGCAGAGCGCCGCCGTCGCGCTCTCGTCCCGCGTGTAGAGCACCAGCACGTCGCCGCGCACGACGATGCGGCGGATGTTCAGCTCGTCAGGGATCAACGTTGCCGCGGCCCGCTGCGGCACGGCGATGTAGGCGAGCCGGCCGGCGACGACGCCGTACGACGGAGACCGCGTCGGCGCACCGCAGCCGGAGACGGTCAGCGCACCGCTCGGGACGCCGAGGGTCGTGTTGCCGAGCGCACCGCGCAGGCCACCCAGCACGCCGTCTTCCGACGAATGGCCGACGACGAGTGCCAGGTTCGCCAGCGTGCGGGTCAGGTCGGTCTCGTAGTCTTCCATCTCTTTGTCGCCGAGTGCGTCCTGGATGTCCGCGGCGGCGGCGAGCACGTTGGCTTTGGCACCCTGGACCGCCGGGGTCCAGACATACGAGGCCGTCTGGTCGAGCATGCGATCGAGGTGGCCGAGCGCGCCGACGCCGTCGCCGGGATCCCCGGCGGCGGCGACGTAGCCGTCGTCACGCCGGCCGACCAGCGCGTTCATCGCCCGATGCGCGGCGCGCAGATAGCTGGCGTGACCGACGGCGTAGCCGTCCTCGACGTGCACGATCTCCCTCACCGTCGCCCGCACGTCCGCCAGCGCGGCGAGCGCGTCGGCGTGCGAATCGGGGACCGGCGCCGCCGTCGTCGCGCCGGTGAGCGCGAAGACGGCGGCGAGGAAGAGGGCGATCGTGCGCATCGAGGTTCTCCGTGGATTTACGGCAAGGCGTAGGCGGTGATCTGCGCCGAGACCGGATGCGCGTAGGTTCCCTCCAACGTCGGCGCGCCCTGGTTCATGCGCGGATCGACGAAGTTGATGCCCGCCGGACCGTTCGCGATCGCGACGTACCGCTTCCCGCCGACGACGTAGGTCGACGCCGGGGCCTGGATCGCGTGACCGGTCACGGAGTGCCAGAGCACCGCGCCCGTCTTCGCGTCGTAGGCGGTGAAGTCACCGTTCACGCCGCCGGTGAAGACGATCCCGGTCGACGTCGTGAGCGCCCCGCCGATCTGCGGGAAATCGAGGTGCTTGCGCCAGGCAAACTTCCCGGTGCCGATGTCGAGCGAGCTCATCCAGCCGCTGCTCTTCCCGACCAGCGACGGGAAGCCGCCGCCCAGGTAGAACTGACCGGCCACGTAGGTCGCGGTGCCGTTCGACTTCCAGAGCCCGCACTGGTCGACGCTCGGGATGTAGAACGCGTTGGTCTCGGGCGAGTAGCTCGCGCCGTTGAACTCGACACCGCCGTTGGTATTCGGGCAGGCGATGTCACCGGCCCGGTTCGGCTCGGTGTTCTGACCCTTCTGCGTGCTGACCGCGACGTGGTAGACGACCGCGCCGGTCCCCGCGTCGAGGACGAAGAAGTTGCCGCCCTTGTCGCCGGCTGCGACCAGCTTGCGCGGCGCGCCGCCGACCATCCCGGTGAAGAGCACCGGCGGCATCGCCGGATCCCAGTCATGGGTGTCGTGCGGGATGAACTGGCGGTACCACTTGACCGTCGGCTTGCCGCTGCTGATGTCGAGCGCGACCATCGAGTTGCTGTACAGGTTCGCGCCCTTGCGGATCGTGCCCAGGAAGTCGGGCTGCGGGTTGCCGCAGTCGACGTAGAGCGTTCCGGTCGCCGGGTCGATCGCGACACCGCTCCAGATCGCGCCGCCGCCGCGCTTCCACGAGTCGCCGCTCCAGGTGGTGTGACCGGCTTCGCCGGGACCCGGAATCGTGCGCCACTCCCAGACGCGCTTGCCGGTGTTCGCGTCGAACGCCGTGATGTAGCCGATGCCGCCCCAGTCGCCGTTCGAGGCGCCCAGCAACAGCATGCCCTTGTACGGGACGGGCTGCATCGTGTAGAAGGTGTTGGTCAGGTCGTGCGCCGCCTGGACCTTCCACAGCAGTTTGCCGGTCGCGGCGTCGAGGGCCAGCAGGTGGCCGTCGAGCGTCGCTTCGTAGACCTTGTTGCCGACCAGCGCGACGCCGCGGTTGGCCGAGAAGGCGATGACGTGCGGAACGTAGTGGTAGTGCCACTTCTGCGCGCCGGTGGCAGCGTCGAGGGCGTAGACATCGTTGTGCGACGACGTCACGTACATCGTGCCGTCGTAGACGATCGGTGAGACCTCGAGCGGTCCGCGTGCATCGACCGGCGCCGTCCAGACCTGCTTGAGGCCGCTGACGTTGTCGGGCGTGATCTCCGTCTCGCTAACGTAGCGGTTGTCGCTGTAATCGTGAGCGGGAAGAACCCAGTTTACCGCATCGGTCGCGGCGTAGTCGGACGGGCCGGGGCCCGTCGCATGAGCACTGACATAGGGGACGAGACCGAACGCGAGCCCGAGCGATACTGCGACCGCGCCCGACGTTCGAAGCAAAGCGTCTTTCATGGATGCCCTCCGGCGACGAGTAAAGATTCCTACACAATCGCCTTCACGGTCCGGAAAGGATGACCCTGCGCTCGTCAGGTCGCGATGCGCCGGCGTTCCCAGTCGCCCGAACCCAGCCGCAACGTGGTCGCGACGGCCCGCAAGACCCAGCCGGCAGTCCAGGCGAGCGGGACCGACCACAGGCCAAGGTGCAGCACGCGGATCCCGAGTGCGAGGCCGGCGGCGACCAGCGCGGTGATCGCGATCCCCATGACCATGACGAAGCGGGTGTCACCCGCGGCGCGGATCGGCGCCAGCACCGTCATCGCGTAGCCTTTGAGCGGCAGCGTCACTGCGGCGTGCAGCGCCAGCGGCGCGGCGGCCAGCGACGCCAGCCCCGCATTGAGGGTGCAGACCGCTGCCAGCGGCCACGCCAGGATCGCGACCGACGCGCCCAGCGCCGCGCACGCTACGACGCCCAAGCGCGTCGCGTCGCGCTGGAAGCGCCGCGCGCCGGAGTAGTCGCGCGCGCCGACCCGCTGGCCGACGATGATCTCCGAGGCATCGCCCAGCGATCCCGGCAGCGCCCACGTCAGGTCGCTGACCAGCGAGAGGGCACGAAACGCGGCCACGGATTGGACGCCGCTGGGCGCGAGCAAGGCGATGGTGAGCGGTTCGGGCGCGATCTGCAGGACCAGGAAGACGAACTCGGGCCAGCTCAGCGCCGCGGTCAGCCGCACCAGGGCCGGCTCGATGTGGCGGCTGGCGAAGATGCGCAGCTCGGGCCGCCGCACCGCCGCGTGCAGCGCGTAGACCAGACCGACCAGCTCGGCGCACAGCGAGGAGATCCCGGCTCCGGTCAGGCCGAGCGGATGATGCGTCCCGACGCCCAGCGCGAGGACCAGGACCAAGGGGATGTGGATCGCGTTGATGACCAGCAGCAGCCGCAGCGCGAGCCGCGCGTCGCCGGCCGTCGCGAAGGCGACGGTCAGCAAGCCGCTCACGACCATCGGGACGAGGCAGATCATCCGCAAGGTCAGGTAGCGCGCGGCGCCGTCGACCGGCGCTCCCGCCGGCAGCATTGCGTGCAGCAGCGGCCGGCCCACGACGAACGAGCCGAGCACGCAGCCCAGCGCGATCGCCAGCGGCACGACCATCGCGGACCGCACGATCGCGCCGAAGCGCTCGCCCGTGCCGGCGCCGATCGCCTGCGCGCCGACGATCCGCACCCCGGTACCGAACGCGAACAGCCCGATCCAGCAGACCATGAAGACGCTGACCGCGCCGGTGATCGCGGCCAGCGCCGCGGCCCCGAGCGTACCGATTGCGATCGTGTCGACGATGCCCAGCAGTTGGTCGCCGATCATCGCCAGCGCGTTCGGCGTGGCCAGGCGGCGCAACGCGGCCGCCGCGTCGCGGTGCTCGATCGCCTCGATCGTGCTCACGCGAGCGGACGGTGCGCGGCGAGGTTCACGAACGGCGTGGCGTCGGGGGCGTGGCGCCGGCAGCGACGCGGTCGAGGTTCATCATCCGTCCGAACGGCCCGGGCACGCCGATCAGCACGTCGCACTGCGCGCCCGAGGCGATCGCGTCGATCGCGCGACCGAGCGGCGCGCCGCTGTAGCGCCCCTCGCGGTAGGAGCCCATCACGATCATGTTGGCCTGCTCGCGCTTGGCGATCTCGAGCACGGCCGAGGCGATCTGGCGGGCGTGGATCAGCTCGGTCCGGATCGTCACACCGTTGTGCTGCGCGATCGCCTCCGCGGTCGCCAACACGTCGTAGCCGCGGCGGTCCTCATCGGGCATCTGCGCGCTCTGCGGCAAGATGAGCGGAACCTCGATCACGTAGACGGCGAACAGGTCGGCGCGCTCGCGCCGTGCCAGCCGCGCAGCCAGCACCATCATGTGTTCGGAGTGGATCTCTTCCGAGAAGACGATCACGATGCTGCCGACCATCTCATGGAGCGCCTGCTCGGCCCGCGCCGCGACGATATCCGCCTTCGCGCGCGGCGGGTGCAGCATCCAGTAGATCGTCGCCACGACCATCGCGACGATCACCAGCGCGATCAGCGCGCCGATCGGATGGACCGGGATCGTCGTCGTCACGGTCCCGCCCCGCGCCGCCAGCGCACGAATTGCGCGATCCGGGTCAGGCCGAGCGCGAGCAGCGCCAGGCCGAGCAGCCCGCCGATGAGTTTGCCGCTCAGCGGTGCCGGCGCGATCGCGACGCGCCACACCATCACCGCGCCCAGGGCGGCGAAGCCGAACCCGAACGCCGCGCGCATGCGCAGGATGGCGGTCTGGTTGACGCGCATCAGGGCGGCGTCTCCGCCCGGACCGGGACCCGGCCGCGCTCGCGCAGCTTCGTCAGCAGCTCGTCCATCAGCTCGACTTCGCCGGCGTCCTTGAGAATCCGTAGCTGTTGCGAGGTCCAGTCGACCGGCCGCGAGCCCACCAGCGGAAGCCCCTTGCGCCGGCGGTAGATCAGATAGGCGATCAGGCCCAGGATCAGCCACGCCGGGCCGGCGACCCGGCCGATCGGATGGGTCATCAGGGTGAAGATCAAGATCGAGAAGATGCCCAGGAAGCCCAACACGCCGACGATCGGGAAGTACGCCCGCTCGCCGCGCACGGTGACCGGGATGTTGAAGGGGATGCGGAACTTGCGTGGGCTCAGCGGGTCGCGCAGCCGCAGCGCGATCAGCGCGACGAAGACGAACGAGTAGCTGGTCGCCGCCCCGAAGGCGTACAGATCGGCCAGCACGTCCAGGCCCGCCTCGCCGTGGAAGAAGCGGTCGTACGAGTGGTGCAGCCCTGGAACGATCGAGGGCAGCGAGGCGAAGACCAACACCGCCAGCGCCAGCCCGCAGAAGGTCACGATCGAGACGACCGGCGTGCGGAAACGCGCGTTCACGCGCTCGAACAGCGAGGGCAAAAGCCGCGCGCGGCTCATCGCGTAGGCGATCCGCGAGGAGCCGAAGACGCCGGAGTTCGAGGAGATCAGCAGCAAGATCGCGCCCAGGACCGGGACGTAGAGCGCGGCCAGCGCGCCGAAGTAGGGGACGTTGCGCGCCAAGACCGCGACCGCCGAGCCGGCGTTCTCCGTGTTACCGAGGTACTGGAAGAACTGCTGGGCGTGGCCGTGCGCGTCGGGCGGGACCGGATGCGAGGGCGTCATGCCGAGCGCGAGGTTCGCGTACGAGAGCGCGTAGACCAAAATGGTGAGGATGAGCCCGATCGACGTGCGCGGGATGATCGAGGCCGGCCGCTGCGTCTCTTGCGCCGCCTGCGAGATCGATTCGAGCCCGACGAACGAGATGATCGCCAGCGACGCACCGAGCAGCAAGTGGTTGGTGCTCGGCCAGAAGACGGTCATCGTGTGGATCAGCAGATCGGGGTTGAAGGCGAACAGGAAGCCGAAGAAGAGGATCGAGGTCTCGCTGACGACGTCGATCGCCGCGACGACGCCGTTGAAGGTCGTCGACTCGCGCACGCCGATCACGTTGAGGATGCACAGTCCGGCGATCAGCGCGAAGGCGACCCCGAAGTGCGTCCACGGATGGAGGGTCAGCGTCATCTGTGGTGCGAGCTGCGCCATGTAGTCGACGCACGACCAGGCGAACAGCGTGATGTCGATCGTGAAGTCGAGCAGCACCGCCCAGCCGGCGATGAAGCCGAACACGTCGCCCAGGCCGCGCATGACGAAGTACTGGCCACCGCCGGCGACCGGATAGGTCGACGCCAGCTCCGTGTACGCCAGGCCAATGCAGATGTAGACGAGCCCGGCGAACAGGAACGCGACGTTCGAACCGCCGGCCGCGGCACCGAGCACCAGCCCCAGGCCGACGAAGATGTCCGCGCCGACGTCACTGTAGCCCCACGAGAAGGAGCCCCAGGGCGTGACGGAGCGCCGGAGGGTCGGTTTTGGGCGCATCAGGTCAGCGGGTTCGGATCAAGACGCGCTGGAGTGCGTAGAGCAGCCGCTCGCCCTCCTCGAGCTCGCGTACCATCGACCGCCCTCGAAAGCTCGGCAGCGCTTCGGTCAAGATGTCGATCGCATTCGACACCTCGCGGCGGTCCGCGTTCGATTCGGCTTCAGTGTTCTTCTGGAGAACCATCGCCGCGTATTTGAGCGCCGTCTTCGCGCACTCGATCTCGTTCTTCGCCTCGGCGAACGCGGAGAGCGCGGACTGGTAGGCGCGCGAGGCCTCGGCCCAGTCGCCCTTGCGGGTGGCGAGCATCCCGGCCAGGGTTTCGGAGTAGCCGACATCGATCGGGCGCGACTTGCCGAACGTGCGCGCGAGTACCTCGCGCGCATCGGCTTCGATCGTCTTGCGCGCCGCATCGGCCGCCGTCGGCGGCGCGTTCGAGGCCGCCTGACCGCGTCGCAGCCCCGGATCGGTGACGCCGCCTGACGTGGGGCCGAGCAGCGTGCGCAGGTCGACGATGACCTCGGGCGCCGTCTGGTAGCGCCGATCGGGTTCCTTCTCGAGCAGCCGCATGATGATCCGTTCGACCTGCATCGGCACCGCGCGGTTGACCGAGCGGGGCGTGGGCGGCGGCTCGTTGACGTGCCCGAAGATCACCGCGACCAAGTCGTCGGTCTCGCTCTTGAAGGGGACTTGCCCGGTGAACGTCTCGTACATCATCACGCCGACGGAGTACAGGTCGCTGCGCGCGTCCGCCGCCTTGCCGAGGAACCGTTCCGGTGGCAGGTAAGCGATCGTGCCGACGATCTCGCCCGCGGTGGTGTTGCTCGACATGTCGGTCGCCCGCCGGGCCAAACCGAAGTCCATCACCTTGACCGAACCGCTGGGCAAGAGCATCACGTTGGCAGGTTTCATGTCGCGGTGGACGATGCCGTTGTCGTGCGCGTACGACAGCGCGTCGAGGATCTCGATGTAGTGGCGCAGCGCCTGGTGGACCGTCAGCTCGTGGGCCGGGACCGAGGCCAGCGTCCGGCCGTCGATCAGCTCCATCACGATGTACGACCAGTTCTCGCTGCGGCCGGCGTCGTAGACGGCGACGATGTTGGGGTGGTTGAGCCGCGCCATCGACCGCGCCTCGCGCAGGAAGCGGTCGCGCTCGCCGTCGTCGCGTTCGGTCAGCACCTTGACCGCGACCGTGCGGTCGAGCATGACGTCCTCGGCGCGGTAGACGTCGGCCATCCCGCCGCGGCCGATCAGCGTCTCAACACGGTAGCGCTCGCCCAGCGTGCGCCCTTCGAGCGTCGTCATGCGAACGCGCCGCGGCGCAAGGTCGCGCGACCGCGCTCGATGGTGACGACGTCGAAGCGCGCCTGCGCGCGCGGCGCGGCGATCTGCAGCCAGTCGCCGGCGGCCGCGCGCAGCCGGGCGCGCTTGCGCGCGTCGACCGCGCCGGCGGCGCTCCCGAAGGTGGCGCTGGCGCGCGCCTTGACCTCGACGAAGACCACCACGTCGCCCTCCCGCGCGATCACGTCGATCTCGCCGGCGGGGAGACGCACGTTGCGGCCGAGGATGCGGTAGCCCTGGGCTTCCAGCAGCGCGACGGCGGCGGACTCGCCGGTACGGCCGAGCTGCGCGCGATTCATCCTGGAACCGCCTCCGCTACGACGAAGGCCTCGAGACCGGGCAGTGCGTCCCACGCGGCGCGCACGCGCCAGAAGCCGCGCCGGTGCTCGGCGCACGGGCCGTGGGTGGCCAGCGCGGCGAGATGCTGCGGCGTGGCATACCCCTTGTGCTCGGCGAAGCCGTACTGCGGAAAGCGCTCGTCGAGCGCGACCAGCAGCGCGTCGCGATGGACCTTGGCCAAGATCGAGGCCGCCGCGACGGTCGCGCACTTCGCATCGCCTTTGATGACCGGTTCCTGCGGCGCGCTCCAGCTCTTGATCCGCACCGCGTCCGTCAACAGGTACTCGGGCGGGATCGCTAGGGCCGCCAGCGCGCGCTCCATCGCCAGCACGCTTGCCCAATAAATGTTCAGTCGCTCGATCTCGGCGACGCTGGCCTCGCCGATCGCCCACGCGGTCGCCTCGGCCTTGATCTCCTCGGCCAGCGCGGTGCGCAGCTCGGGCAGGACTTGCTTCGAGTCGTTGAGCCCGCGCAGGCGCAGCGGCCGCGCGACCACGACGCAGGCGGCGACGACCGGGCCGGCCAGCGGGCCGCGACCGACCTCGTCGGTCCCGCCGATCAGCCGGTGACCGGCGTCCCACGCGCGGCGTTCGTAGGCGTGCAGGCGCTCGAGGCGGCGCCGCTCCCGTTGCTCGGCGTTGCGGCGCTTGCGCTGCGCCTCGGCGGCCGCGGACACTAGCCGGCCTCCGGCCGTTCGAAGGTCAGGCGGCCGAACTTGCCCGTGCCGACGTCCTTGAGGAAGGCGCCGGCGGCGTTGTGCAGGTCGAGCTCGCCGCCGTGCCGCGTGAAGCCGCGCGCGCGGGCGAACTCGGCCAGGTCGGGGACGGGGATCGCCGGCCGGTGCGCGCGCGACCAGGCGACGAACGCCGCCAGGACGCGCTCGGGATCGAAGCGGTCGCGCGGCAGGGCCCCGGTCAACGCGAGCTGCCACTGCGCTTCCGTCGTCTCGATCTTCGGCACGAGAATCCCGGGCGTATCCATCACTTCCAATGTCGACTGGACGCGAAACCATTGCAGCGACCGCGTCACGCCTGCCTTGTCCTCCGTCTTCGCGGCGGTCCGGCCCACCAGACCGTTGATAATCGTAGACTTGCCGGTGTTCGGGATGCCGACGACGATGGCCCGCGTGACCCCCTCCCCGGTACGGGTCTGGCCGAGCGGCGCGCGCAGCCGGCGAACCGAAGCTTGATCCTTCCCGTTGACCGGGATCGCCAGTCGGCCTCGCGCCGCATACCACGCCACCCATTCCCGCGTCGCGTGCGGGTCGGCGAGGTCTTCGCAGCTCAGCACCACGATCCGCTGTTTGCGGGCGGCCAACTCGTCGAGTGCGGGGTTCGCGCTGGCGCGCGGGAGCCGCGCGTCGACGACCTCGATCACCACGTCGACGATCTTCAGCCGGTCGGCGAGCTTGCGCATCGCCGTCGCCATGTGGCCCGGATACCACTGGATCTGGGCGTCCTGCACGCCGCCGCCGCCGGGCATCAGATGCGACGCGGCGGCCAGATGCCGACCACGGCCTTGCCGGCGATGTCGCTCGCCTGCAGCACGCCCCAGTTGCGCGAGTCGTCGCTCTCGGCGCGGTTGTCGCCCAAGACGTAGTAGGCGTTGGGCGGGACGACGAGGGCCGGCGCGCTGCGATGGTCCGGATAGCGTACATACGGTTCGGCCAGCACGCGGCCGTCGATCCGGACGACGCCGTCGCGCACCTCGACGCGCTCGCCGGGCAGCCCGACGACGCGTTTGAGGTAGGTTTCGGGGTTCGGTGCGTCGTGGCGGAAGGCGACGACGTCGCCGCGCCGGACCGGGCCCAGACGGTACGCGAGCGTATTGATCAGCACGAACTCACCGGCGCGCACCCGCGGCTCCATCGATAACCCGTCGACCTGCGGTGTCCGCAGGAAGAACGCGGTCGCGATCAGCGCTAGCAGGACGAGCTGGGCGGACAGCGAGACGACGGTGCGCGCCTTCGTCACACGCACACCCTTCGCGCGAACTAGCGCAGAATCCTGAAACGATTGACGGGGAAGAACAGCAGGAACGCGTGGCCGGTGAACGATGCCTTGTGGCCGACGAGCGGTCCGGCCTCAAAACGCCCCGCAGCCTGCGCGAAGCCCCAGATGTGCGAATCCTCGGAATCGTTCCGGTTGTCGCCGAACATCAGGTAGCAGTTGGGTGGGATGCGGTCGGGTGCGGTCCAGTCGGCCCGGGGTGGGACGTTGGCCTGCGACGGATCGAGCCTGTTGCCGTCGACCCAGATGCCGTAGTCGCGGATCTGCAGCTCGTAGTTCGGCTTCTCCGCGACGTAGGGCTCGTTCAGCGGCTGGCCGTTGCGGTAGACGGTACCGGCGTGCACGCGGATCTGGTCGCCCGGCGCACCGACCACGCGCTTGATGAAGTCGTTGCTGCTGGGGATCGGCGGCGGGAAGACGACGATGTCCCCGTCGTGCGGCTTGACGAAACGGTATTCGAACTCGTTGACCAGCAGCACGTCGTGAATCTGGAGCGTCGGCTCCATCGAACCGCTGGGGATGTAGAAGGTCCGCACCACGAACGTGATGAGGAACAGCGCCACCAGCCCGGCGACGATGAATGCGTCGAGGTACTCGCGCACGACGCTCTGCGCCGTCGGAGCCACCGGTGCGCTCGGTGTGTCGGGCGCAGGCGCTGCGTCCGCGCCGACGCGCTGCGGACGCAGGCTCATCGCGAGGCGGATGATCGCGAAGACGCCAATCAGACCGAGGAGTTCGAGAGGAGTCACGGAGCCGCGGTTACTTCGCGGTCTTACGTTCCTTGATGCGGGCGGCCTTGCCGATCTTCTCGCTCAAGTAGTAGAGGCGCGAGCGACGGACGATGCCGCGCTTGGAGACTTCGATGCGGTCGACGCGCGGGCTGTGCAAGAGGAAGGTCCGCTCGACGCCGACGCCGTGCGCGATGCGGCGCACCGTGATCGCCTCGGCCAGGCCGCCGCCCTTGCGGACCGTCACCACGCCCTCGAACATCTGGACGCGTTCTTTCCCGCCCTCGACGACCTTCGAGTAGACCTTGACGGTGTCGCCCGGACGGAAGTCCGGGACGTTCGGCTTCTCCTGTTCCTTCTGGATCAGGTCGAGTACGTTCATGACAGCTCTCTGACGAACAGCGAAAAGCGCCGCGCAGCCGCGCGGGCAACCCCCGTAGTCTACCATGGACCCCCTACTCCGACAAGCCGACGGGGTTGCGGGGCGCGGACTCGGGGCAACCTGGGCTGACAGCCTGGCGAGCGGCCGCCTTGGGGCCGACCGTCTGGTTTCCGTAGAACTACGGCAAGTCGAAGGCCAAATAACCGCCCGCTTGGTTAGCGGCGGTAGATCATGGGGTCGTCATACCCCGTCGGTGGCTTCGGATGCGGACGCTTCCGCCACGCCTTGGGGCTAAAGATCATCAGGAACAGATCGACGATCTGCGAGGCCAGCCACTTCATCGTATTACCATCCTACCACGAAGATCAGGAGGTCGCTCAGGAAGAACGCGGCGGCGAGCACCGTCGCCCAGAAGCGGAAGCGCTTCTTGGCAAGGATTGTCTCGCTGTTCGCCTGGAACGCGTCGACCATCACTTGCCGCGCGCGCGCAAATGCGGCAGGGCGGTTGCGGTGCAGTTCGACTTCCAGATCGCCGATGTCAGGTGCGTCCAGCTGCGGATAGCCGATGATCGCGACGCTGATAAAAGCGACCGGCACGAGCAGCGCGACGGCCAGAAGTCGTGCAACGACTGGTCCCGACCGTACCGCGTCGGTCGAAAGCAAGTACGTCATCGCGCTGAATGCCAGTACTCCCGTCGCACTCAAGATGGCGTCGATCTCTTCGAGACTCCGGATCTGCGAGTCTAAGATGCTCTGATAGAATGCGACGTCGCGCTCGTCGGGGGGCTCTCCCGGTCGAGGTCCGACGACGACGCGCGCAAGTTCGTGCAGGAGGTCCGTCATGACGCGATCGTCGCACGCCTGTGTGACAGGGTCGTGGCCCTGCGATGCGGGGCTGTCGGGTTCGGGCCCCCTCTAGTGGCCGATCGGGATGATTTTGACCACCTTGCCGTCCAGGCGCGCCGGGTGGCCGGCGCTCGGCCCGCTGGCGAAGCTGGCGGTGAACTGGGCGCAGCCCCAGACGTGCGAGTCTTCCGAGTTGTTGCGGTTGTCCCCCAAGACGATGTAGCAGCCGGGCGGGCGGCGGTCCGGCGCCTTCCAGGCCGAGGGGGCCGGCACGTTCGCCCCGCCCCGGTCAAGCGGAGCGCCGTCGACCAAGATGGCGTCGCGGGAGATCTGCATCGAGTATCGCTGCGGTGCGCCGTGCTCGTACGCCAACTTGTCGACGAGCAGCAGATCGTTCTTCGCGATCGTCGGAAGCATCGCGCCCGAGGCGGCGTAGAAGTTGGCGTACCTGCCGGGCAGCGCGTGCGTGGCGATCTCGGTGACCGCGCGCGCTTTGTCGGTGATCGCCGAGCAACCGGTCATTGCACACGCGAGCAGCGCTCCGAGAACGAGCGTGCGGCCAACGGCGGACATCAAGCTTCGCCGTCGCGCTTGCGATTGCGCGCTGTGGCGCGCAAGCGGGACTCTTCGCGGCGCCAGGCGGCGATTTTGGCGTGGTCGCCGCTGAGCAGGACGGCGGGGACGTCGACGCCGCGGAAGGTCGGCGGGCGGGTGTAGGCCGGGTGGTCGAGCGCCTTGCCGTCGGACCACGACTCTGCGCCGGCCGAGTCGGCGTCGATCGCGCCCGGCAGTAGACGCACCGTTGCGTCGAGGAAGGCGAGTGCCGCGATCTCGCCGCCGGTCAGCACGAACTCGCCCAGCGCGACCTCCTCGATCGGATAGAGTGCCGACAGCCGTTCGTCGACGCCTTCGTAATGGCCGCAGATCAGCACCAGGCGGTCGAGCTGCGACCACGCCTGCGCGTCGGCTTGGCGGAAGACCGGGCCGCTGGCGGAGGTGAGGACCAGCCGGCGGCGTTCGTCCGGCGGCGCGGTCGCGAGGATGGCGTCGAGGGTGCGGGCCAGCGGCTCGATTCGCAGCACCATCCCGGGGCCACCGCCGTACGGGCGTTCGTCGGCGCGGCCGCTCCCGTCGAGCGCGTCGAGCAGGTGATGGGTGCGCACGGTGACCAGGCCGGCCTCGACGGCTCGGCCGACGATCGACAAGCCGATCACCGGGGCGAACATCTCCGGGAAGAGCGTGACCAGGTCGACGTGCAAGACTCCCACGTGGGCTTCTTCGACCGGCTGCGCCGTCTGGTCCCGGGCCGCGCGCCGACGGAGTCGTTCGCCCGCGGGACGCACGCGCTCGAGCGCGGCCGGCTCGAGCTGGCCGAGGCCGCCTTCGGCCAGGCCTTGGCGGCGGCCGAACGGCCGGCGCAGGTCGCGCTGGTTCACAACAAGCTGGCCTTGGTCGCGCGGGGCCGCGGCGACCGGGCCGGCACGATCGCCGCGCTGGTCGCCGCGCTCGAGGCCGACCCGCGTTCGGCAGCCGCGCTCACCACGATCGGGAATTTGCTGCTCGAGGACGGGGACCGCGACGAGGCGGTCGTGCACTACGAGTACGCGATCCTGGTCGACGAGGGGTACGGCCCGGCCTACCACAACCTCGGGGTCGCCTTTCACCGGGCCGGGCGGCGCCGCGAGGCCGTGCGGATGCTGCGGAAGGCGTCGCGGCTCGAAGGTCGCATGAGACGTCTCTGATGGACCACGAGCAACTGCGACTCGGCTCCGATCTGCTAGCCGCGATTCGCGCCGGCGTCAGCTCCGCGGTCGAGTACGGCGGCGCGTTCGTCGCGCCGTCGCATCTGATCTTGGGTGTGCTGGGCGACGAACAGGTCGGCCCGGTGCTCGAGCCGTTGGTGCCGCGCGAGAAGATCCTGCGCGCCGCCGAGGAGGCGCCCAAGAAGCTGCCGGGTGTGGTCGAGGTCCCCGAAGGTGCGCTGCCCGAGCGCGAGCGTCCGCCGTTCGTCCGCTACAACACGCTGGCGTTCCATTCGCTCGACGGCACCCGCGTGCTCTACCTCGACGGCGAGGCAAACCGTCTGTTCGTCGAAGGTTCGCGCCGCGCCGACGGCACCTATCACGTGCGCCACTTGGTCATGGGCTGCGCCGCCGAAGCGGTCAAGGACCGCGAGCTGCTCGAACTGTTCGGCGCCGATCCCGCCGGGGTGATGGCGGCGATGGTCGCGCTCGGGGATGAGTCGTTCGGCTAGTTCTGGTTGGTCGAGATCGCGTCGGTCTGGCGGATGTCCTCGAGGTACTCGAAGAGCTGCGGTAGCGTGATCTTCTCGAGCTCGCTGCGCAGCGTCATGCCCTCGCCGTCCTCGCCCTCGTCGCGCAGATAGCAGCGCGACTCGACGCCACCCGAGCCCTCGCTCAAGAACGAGACGGCGAAGCCCTTGCCCAGCGTGTCGTCGTAGATGCGCATCGCCGCCGGGTTGAGGATCTCGATCGAGTGCGAAGGGCTATTGGCATCGAAGATCGTGATCGTCAGGTAGTCGCGGTTGACGATCTCGATCGAACCGACCACGAACGTGTTCTTGGCAGAGAAAAACTCGTGTCCCCGCTTGTTACGCGAGCTCACTTCGTAGAAGACGCGATGCGCGACGAACCGGTTGAGGATCTTGCGCAGCGTCGCGATCGACGCCAGGGTCTCGGTCCGGTTCCCGCGGGTGTAGATGATCTTCAGGGCGCTGACCGGCCTTCATGGTGGTCTCCCCGCGGACGCCTTCCGCAAGCGCGCGGCGGGGGGCATGACGCGTTGCACGTGACCGAGAAGAAACCCTCCGCATGCTCTCGATCCCCGATATGGCGCTGCTCGGCGTTGCGGCCCTCATGTTCTTCGGCCCCGACCAGCTGCCGCGGGTGGCCCGCAAGGCGGGCTCGGTCATGCGGGAGATCCAGAACACCTCGCAGTCCTTCATCCGTGAGATGGAGCGCGCGGCCGACATCCACGACGTGCCGCCCTCGGCGCCGACGCCGACCTCGGCGGGATACACCGCCGAGCCGACCGCGGTCGACCCGGATCCCTACGCGCCGCATCCCTATGCGCCGCCGGTGGCCGATCCGTACGCTGACGCACCGCCGCCCTCGGCGTCGCGCGGGGTCGATCCGTACGCCGATCCGGTCTCCCTCGAGCCGCCGGTCGGCGAGAAACTGGCCGAACCGCGCCCCGCGCTCGGTTGGCCCGCGGTCTCAGCCGCCGCTGAGCCGGCGCCACAAGCCGATCACCCGACGCACGTATAGCTGCGTCTCGGCGAAGGCCGGGACCCCGCCGGCCCGCGCGACCGCGCCGGGCCCGGCGTCGTACGCCGCCAGCGCTCGCTCGTAGCGCGCCTGCGGCGGCAGGCCGGCGTAGCGCGCCAGCAAGCCGGCCAGGTGGGTCACCGTGCCGTGGAGATTGGCGGCGGGGTCGCCGGGATCGACGCCGAGCGCCGCCGCCGTCGCGGGCATGAGCTGCCCCAGACCGCGCGCTCCGGCCGGCGAGACCGCGGCCGGCTGCCACGACGACTCGACGGCGACCAACGCGACGACTAGCCGCGCGTCGATCCGCGCCGCATCCGCCTCGGCGATCACCCGCTGGGCGAGGGTGTCGGCGCGCGCGCCGGAGAGTGCGGGATCGAACGCCTGGAGCGCCGCGGCGTACGCCAGCACGACCGGGCCAAACGCGACGGGCACGCCGCTGGACGTGCCCGTGCCCCGGGTCGGCTAGTTCGGCCGACGCCTAGATATTCAGATTTTGGCGCAGCTCGTTGATGCGCGTCTCGAGCAGCCCGCGCACTTGGCGGTGCAGGCGGTCCTTCTGCTCGTCGGGGAGGCGCTGATAGACCAAGTAGCCGGCCGCCGAGAGCAGGCCGCCGAGGACGCCCACCAGGACGGTCTTGCCGGCGTCGCTGGCCGCGCCTTGGTCGTGATTGGGATTCGGCAGATGGCCGTTGTGGGGATTGCTCGCGTCGCTCATCGTGCAGGTCCTTTCGACGGGCTCGTACCCGGATGCTCCCCAGCGTGTTTCTCCACTTCGGGCTCGCGTGTACAGCGGATCGCGCCGGGATGCTGGCGCGCGAGCTGCGCGATCGCCAGCTCGGCCGTTGCGACGATCGCGTGGACGTCGGCGCGCTCGCGCGCCGGCGCGGGCCAGCGCATCGTGAAGTCGCCGCTCGCGCGCCGACCGCTCACCCGCACCCCGGCGACGTCGGTCAGCCCGACCCAGGCCGCCTGTAAGACCGCCGAGGCGGCTGCGCAGGCCAAGTCTTCGCCGTGCGGTGCCCTCTCGGTGTGGCCGCTGGCAAAAACGGAGGACAGCCGTTCCCGGCTGTCCCTACGAAAAACGACGTGCAGCACTGCGAACGTCAGAGCGTGATGCGCTCGATCCGGACCTCGGCGAAGCGCTGGCGGTGGCCGTTCAGCTTGCGAACGCGCTTCTTCGGCTTGTACTTGAAGACGAGGATCTTCTTGTCTTTGGCCTGGCGCAGCACCGTCCCGGTCACCGACGCACCGCTCACCAGCGGCGTGCCGATCGAGAGCTGACCGCCCTCCTTTGACGCCAGGATCACGCGATCGAAGGTCACCGACGCTCCGACTTCGGCCGCGATGAGGTCCGTGCGGATGACGTCGCCTTCAGAGACGCGCAACTGCTTGCCGCCGGTCTCGATGATGGCGTACATAACCCGGGAAGTCTATCATGCGCCCTCCGCTGCGTCAACGCGGGATGACGCCGCTCGGAGCCCGTAGGAGGCTCCTCCCCCCTGGAATTCCGAGGAGTTCTCGTGCCGCCGAACGCCCCCTCGACCGTCCCGTTGACCCTGCGGCTCAACGGCCGCGACCGGACCTTCCTGATCGAGCCCGAGGTGACGCTGCTGGACCTGATCCGCGAGCGCGCCGGCCTGCCCGGGACGAAGAAGGGCTGCGACCGCGGCCAGTGCGGCGCCTGTACCGTGCTGGTGAACGACCGGCGCGTGCTCGCCTGCCTGGCCTTGGCGCTGGCCCACGCCGGGGACCGCGTCCAGACGATCGAGGGGCTGGCCGAGGACGGCACGCTGCACCCGATGCAGGCGGCCTTCATCGAGCACGACGCGTTGCAGTGCGGGTACTGCACGCCGGGACAGATTCTCTCGGCGGTCGGCGCGCTGCGCGAAGGGCGGGTCGGCGACGACGACGCGATCCGCGAGGCGATGAGCGGGAACATCTGCCGCTGCGGCGCCTACGTCAACATCGTCGCGGCGGTCCGCGCCGTGCGCGAGGCGGCGCTCTGATGCGGCCCTTCGAATTCGTCGTCGCCGACTCGCCGGCCGCGGCGCGCGCGCTCTTGCGCGAGGTCCCCGGTGCGCGGTACTACGCCGGCGGGACGACGCTGGTCGACCTGATGAAGGCCGAGGTCGAGCGGCCGCCGCGGGTGGTCGACATCTCGCGCTTGCCGCTGACCGGCGTCGAGCTGCGCGCCGACCGGGTGCGCATCGGCGCGCTGGCGCGCAACAGCGACGTCGCCGACGACGCGACGATTGCGAGCCGCTTCCCGGCGCTGGCGCAAGCGTTGCGCAGCGGTGCGTCGGGACAGTTGCGCAACGCGGCGACGGTCGGCGGCAACCTGCAACAGCGCACGCGCTGCCCGTATTTCCGCGAGACGCGCTGGCGTTGTAACAAGCGCGCGCCGGGTAGCGGCTGCGACGCGCTCGAGGGCTTCAACCGCGGCCACGCGATCCTCGGGACGAGCAAAGCCTGCATCGCGACCCATCCCGGCGACATGGCGGTCGCGCTGGCCGCGCTCGAGGCCGAGGTGCTGATCGAAGGTGAGCGCGGCGAGCGGCGCGTCGCGCTGCGCGACTTCTACCTGCTGCCCGGATCGCAGCCCGAGCGCGAGACCGCGCTCGCGCACGGCGAGCTGATCGTCGCGGTCGAACTGCGCTTCGCCGCCGTCCACGAGCGCTCGTGCTACCTCAAGCTGCGCGACCGCGCGTCGTACGAGTTCGCGCTGGTTTCGGTCGCTGCCGGGCTGGTGCTCGAAGGCGGCACGATCGCGGCGGCGCGGCTGGCGCTGGGCGGGGTGGGCACCGTCCCCTGGCGCGCCGACGCCGCCGAAGCCGTGCTGATCGGCGCGGCGGCCGGCGAGGCGGTCTACCGGCGCGCGGCCGAGGCCGCGCTCGAAGGTGCGCGCCCACGGCCGCACAACGCGTTCAAGGTCGAGCTAGCGCGGCGCGCGATCGTGCGCGCGCTGCGCACGCTGGCCGGCGGTGCGGCATGAGCGTCACGATCGAGCGGCCGCGGGTCGGCCGGTACGTCGGTGCGCCGCTGGACCGGATCGACGGCCGGCTGAAGGTCAGCGGCGAAGCGTGCTACGCCGCCGACACGCCGGTCGAGCACCTGCTCCACGGCGTGCTGATCCAAGCGCAGATCGCGCGCGGCCGGATCGTCGCGCTCGACGACGCGGCGGCGCGGGCGGTGCCGGGCGTCGTCGAGGTGATGAGCTACCGCAACGCGCCGCGGGTCAAGGAGCTGCCCTTCGACTTCGGCACGCCGATGACCGAACTGCTCGCGCCGCTGCAAGACGAGCGCATCCGCTACGACGGACAGCACGTCGCGCTGGTGCTCGGCGAGACGTTCGAGGCGGCGCGCGACGCCGCCGCGCTGGTCGCGATCGCCTACGCCGCCGAGCCGGCGATCACGACGCTCGACGCGGCGACCGAGATCATCCACCCCGAGGAGTGGTTCGGCAGCCCGCCGCAGACGCGCCGCGGCGATCCCGACGGCGCGTTCGCGCGGGCCGAGGTGCGGATCGAGGCCGAGTACGCGACGCCCACCGAGCACCACGTCCCGATGGAACCCTCGGCGACGCTGGCGCACTGGCAGGCGGACGACCTGGTCGTTCACGACGCGACGCAGTACGTGCTCGGCACGCGCGCCGCTCTGGCGGCCGCCTTCGAGCTTGCGGTGGAGCAGGTCCACGTCATCTCGCCGTTCATCGGCGGCGGCTTCGGCTGCAAAGGCTTCTTCTGGGCGCATTCGCTGATCGCCGCGATGGGCGCGCGCCTGACCGGACGGCCGGTGAAGGTCGTGCTCGCGCGCGAGCAGACCTTCACCTCGCACGGCTACCGCACCGAGACGCGGCAGCGCATCCGCCTGGGCGCGGGGCGCGACGGCCGGTTGGACGCGCTGCTGCACGACGTGCGCGGCGTGACCTCGCAGGTCGGGATGTTCGTCGAATTGGCCGGGCGGGTCAGCTCGTTTCTCTACGAGTGCCCCAACGTCGCGATCACCCACGAGGTGGCTCGGCTCGACGTGCCGACGCCGACCGCGATGCGCGCGCCGGGCGAAGCGCCGGGAACGTTCGCGCTGGGCAGCGCGCTCGACGAGCTGGCCTACGCCTGCGGCCTCGACCCGCTCGAGGTCCTACGGCGCAACCATACCGAGATCGACGCCGACGAAGGCGTTCCGTATTCGTCGAAGCACTTGCTGGCCTGTTATTCGCGCGGCGCGGAGCGCTTCGGCTGGGCGCAGCGCTCGCCGGTGCCGCGCTCGATGCGCGCCGGCAACGAGTACGTCGGCTGGGGCGTCGCGACCGCGACCTATCCCGCCTTGCGCGCGCCCGCGCAGGCGCGGGTAACGCTCGGCGCCGATGGCAGCATCGACGTCGCCAGCGCGACGCACGACTTGGGCACGGGGATGTATACGATCCTGGCGCAGATCGCCGCCGACGCGCTGGGCGTCGTCCCCGAGGCGGTCCGGGTGCGCATCGGCGACTCGAGCTTCCCGCCCGCGCCGGTCGCCGGCGGCTCGATGAGTTCGGCCAGCGTCGGGCCGGCGGTGCTCGACGCCGCGCGGCGCGCGCGCGCCGAGGCCGTCACGCTGGCGACGCGCACCGGCGCCTCGCCGCTCTATGGCTGCGATCCCGCGGCGGTCGAGATCACCGGCGGCGTCCTGCGCGCCGGCGGCGACCCGCGTCGCGCGATCGGCTACGGCGAGGTCGTCCGGTTGGCCGGTACCGACGCGCTCGAGACGCTCGGTTCGGCGGCGCCGAACGGCGACGGACGCGTCGCGTTCCAGTCGTTCGGCGCGCAGTTCGTCGAGGTGCGCTTCGATCCTGAGCTGGCGCGGCTGCGCGTCACCCGCGTCGTCGGCGTGTACGACTGCGGCTGCATCCTCAACGCGAAGACCGCGCGCTCGCAGATGCTCGGCGGGGTCGTCTGGGGTCTGGGCATGGCGCTGCTCGAGGAGACCGTGCGCGACCCCCGCAACGGCGCCGTCATCAGCGACAACCTGGCCGACTATCACGTCCCGGTCAACGCCGACATCGAGGAGATCGACGTGCTGTTCGTCGAGGTGCCGGACTTCGCGTTCAACCCGCTCGGCGCGCGTGGGATCGGCGAGATCGGGATCACCGGCATCGCGGCCGCGGTCGCGAACGCCGTCTACCACGCGACCGGCGTGCGGGTGCGCGACCTGCCGATCCTGCCGGAGAAGCTGCTGGGGGCGCCGGTGTAATGGAGCTCGCCGGGGTGCGCACCGTCGTGCTCGCGGGCGGCAGTTCGCGGCGGATGGGATTCCACAAGCTCGTCGCGCCGTTCGACGGTGTCCCGCTGGCGCGCCGGCTGGCGCTGGCGCTGCGCGAGCTCGCGCCGCTCTTCGTCGCGACGCCCGAGGTCGCCGAGACGATCGGCGATCTGCCCTTCGTGCAACTCGTCGTCACCCCGCCGACCGCCGGTCCGAGCGCGACGCTGGCGTTGGCGCACGCGGCGGTGCCCTCCGATCTCAGTCTCGCCGTGCTGCCGGCCGACGCTCCGTTCCTCGACGCGGCTCGCGTTCGCGCACTGCTGGCCCGAGTCCCCGACGGTGCCGATCTCGCCTATCCGCAGGTCGATGGAACGCCCGGGCATCCGGTCGTGTGGTCGCCCAAGGCGCGCACCCGCATCCCGGATCTGCGCGACGACGAGCCGCCGGCGAACGTGCGCCGCGATCCCGCGCTGCGCGTCGTCACGCTGCACGAGAGCGACGAAGCGTACGTGACCGACGTCGACACCCCCGATGCGTGGCTGGCGGCCGAACTGGCCGCGCGCCAAGCGCGCGAGGCGAAGCGCTGATGCACGCTCTCGTGCTCGCCATGGGCCTCTGGTCGGTCTCGCCGTGCCGGTATGGCGGCCTCGCGGCGCGCTGCGGGGTGATGACCGTGGCGGAAAATCGCAACGTCGCGCACGGCCGCACGATCGACGTCCATTTCGTCGTCCTCCCGGCGCGCAAGAAGCCGGTGCGCGAGCCGATCTTCTTCATCGCGGGCGGCCCCGGTCAGGCGATCATCGCGCTCATCGAGCCAGGCGCGAAGCAGTTCGCGCGGCCGTATCTGGATCGAGACATCGTCCTCGAGGATCAACGCGGGACGGGAACGTCGCATCCCCTCGCCTGCAACATCGCTCCGACCGAGGCGGTGGTCGACCGCTGGCTGTTCGCACCGGATGTCGTCCGCGCGTGCCGCACCCGGCTCGCGCGCGAGGCCGATCTGAACGCCTACGGGACGGACGTCGCCGCCGACGATGTGAACCTTACCCGCCGCCGCTTGGGCTACGGAAAGATCGTCCTGTGGGGTGGTTCGTACGGAACGGACCTGGCCTTGGTCTACCTGCGCCGTCACCCCGACTCCGTCGCCGCGGCGATCCTGGAAGGCGTCGCACCGCCCTGGTTGCTCTTGCCGCTCCCGTTTCCGCGCGGCGCCCAAGCGGCGCTGGAGGACCTGGAGCGAAGTTGCGCGGCCGACCAGGCGTGCTCGCGCGACTTCCCTCGCTTCCCACAAGAGTTCGGCGCGCTGATCGCACGCGCGAAGAGCGGCATCCCGGTCTCCGGCGGCCGGATCGCGTTCGAAGTGCTGGTCGACCGCCTGCGGCAAGCGATGTACGACTCCTACACCGCGTCGTACGTTCCCCTGATCGTCCATCGGTGGTCCGGCGGCGACAGCGCACCGTTGGCCAAGCTCGTCTCGACGCTCTCGCACACCATCCCCGGGTTGCTCGCGATGGGGATGAATCTGTCGGTCACCTGCTCGGAGTCGTTGGCCTTCATCACGCCGGCCGATGCGGTTCGCGCCTCGGCCGGGACCTTCATGGGCGACGCACGCTATCGCGCGCAACGCGCGGCTTGCAAGATTTGGAACGTCGCGCCGGTCGCACGCAGCTTCTTGGCACCGATTCGATCGGGCGTACCGGTGCTGATGCTCGGCGGTTCGGCGGACCCAGCCACACCGCCGCGCTTCGGCGCCCAGGAAGTCGCTTATCTGCCCCGGGGGCGACAGGTTCTCGTGCCGCACGCCGGACATGACTTCGGCTCACCGTGCGTGGACCGAATCGAAGCGTCGTTCCTGGTCGCCTATCACGCCAAGACGCTCGACACGCGCTGCTTGGTCTCGGCCCACCGCCCGCCGTTTGCCACGACCCTCAAGGGGTTGTTCTGACCGAGCGGCCCTGAAAAGACATGAGGCCACCCCCTTGCGGGGATGGCCTCATGGTGGCGGATCTGGGTTTAGGCGAGTGCGTCCTTGAACGGGAGCGAGCGGACGCGCTTGCCGGTGGCCCGGAAGATCGCGTTGCCGATCGCCGGTGCGATCGCCGGCACCCCCAGCTCGCCGATCCCGCGTGGATCGGCCGTGCTCTGCACGAAGTGGACGACGATCTGCGGTGACTCGGTCATGCGCAGGACCGTGTAGTCGTAGAAGTTGCTCTGGTCCACGACGCCCTTGGTCAGCGTGATCTTCGCGCTGAGCGCCATCGCCAGGCCGTAGTTGAGCGCGCCCTGCACCTGCGTGAAGGCGATGTCGGGGTGGACGACGCGGCCGACGTCGACCGCGATCACCGCTCGCTTGACGTGCACGATCGGCGCGTCGAGCGTGATGTCGGCGACGACGGCCGAGTATGCGCCGCCCCACCAACCCAGCGCGAGCCCTTGCGTCGTGCCGGGCAGCGGGTGTCCCCAGACCTTGTCGGTGGCGAGCTGGAGCACCCCCCGCGCCCGCGTCGCCTTCTCGCTCATGTTAGCGAGGCGGAACGCGAGCGGATCGGCGCCGGCTGCGTGCGCGAGCTCGTCCATGAACGACTCGGTGACGAAGCAGTTCCAGTTCGCACCGGGGGCACGCATGAAGCCGACCGGCACCGCGTAGTCGTGATCGGAGTAGTACGTGATGGAGTTCGGGAACGCGTAGTCCTCAGGCGTCATCGAGTCGACGGCGAACGCGTCGAGGCCGTTCTTGAAGAGCGGCGGCGCCCAGGTGCGCAGGATCGACTTCTCCGCCTTGCGGTGCTCCCACGCGACGACCTTGCCGGCATCGATTTTGGCCCGTATGACGTTGACCGCCATCGGGCGGAAGGCGTCGTTCTTGACGTCGTCCTCGCGGCGCCACGTCGTCTTGACGGGCTTGCCCGACATGTGTTTGCCGATCTCGACCGCGTCGACGACGAAGTCGGGGTGCAGCCGGCGCCCGAAGCCGCCGCCCAGGAACGTCGTGTGAACCTGGACCTTGTCGGCGGTTACGCCGCAGATCTGCATCCCGATCGCCTTGGTGCGCGACTGCACCTGCGTCGGCGACCAGATCTCCACGCTTCCGTCGGACTTCACCCAGACGGTCGTGTTCATCGGCTCCATCGGCGCGTGCGCCAGGAACGGGCCCTTGTAAACCGCACCCAGCTCCTTGCCCTGCGCCTGCGAGATGTCGCCCGGTCCGACCTTGCCGGCGACGACCGTCGTCGTGCGTGCCAGGTGCTCGGCCTCGGCGAACAGCTCCGGCGAGCCCTTCGTCATGCCGGGCTTCCAGGTGACCTTGACCTTCTCGGCACCTTGGAACGCGGCCCAGGTGTTGGTGGCGACGACGGCGACACCCGAGCCGATCGGGAAGACGTCGACGACGCCCGGCACCGCCTTCGCGGCGGTTGCGTCGAACGAGACGACGGTCCCGCCGAACGTCGGCGACTTCTGGACGTTCGCGTAGAGCATCCCGGGCAGCACGACGTCGATGCCGTAGCGCGCCGTGCCGCGGACCTTCGCGTCGACGTCCATGCGCTTGGGGGAGGTGCCGATCAGCGTGAACTGCGCGGGATCCTTGAGCGGGACGTTCGTCGGAACCGGCAGCGTCGCGGCGAGCGGCGCTAGCTCGGCGTAGGTCGCGTGGTTCGCACCCGACGTGACGACGCCGGCCTTGGTCGTGCAGCTCGCGGCCGGAACGCCCCACTTCTGGGCGGCGGCGGAGACGAGCATCGCGCGCGCGGTCGCGCCGGCTTGGCGCAGCACCGGCCACATGTCCGGCGTGCTGGTGCTGCCGCCGGTCGTCATGTCGAAGGTGAAGAGCTTGTCGGCGTACGCGTCTTCGGCCGGCGCGAACTCGCAGACGACGCTCGTGATCGGGAAGTCGAGCTCTTCGGCGACGAGCATCGGCAAGCCGGTGTAGATGCCCTGGCCCATCTCGGACTTCGAGAGCATCACCTTGACGGTACCGTCGGTGCGCACGTGGACCCAGACGTTGGGCGAGAACTCGGCCGGTTCGGCGGCTCCCGCCACGGCGGCGAGAACGGGCCGCATCGTCGGCAGCATCGCACCGATCGCCAGACCGGCGCCCATGCCGGTCGTGACGGTGAGGAAGGAGCCGCGGCGCATCACGCGACTCCCGCGGCCGTCTTGACCGCGGCCTCAATGCGCTGATAACAGCCGCAGCGGCAGATGTTGCCGGCCAGCGCTTCGCGGATCTGGGTATCGCTGGGTTTGGGAGTCTTCGCCAGCAGCGCCGCCGCGGTCATCTGCTGGCCGGGCTGGCAGTAGCCACACTGCGGCACGCTGTCCTTGACCCAGGCAAGCTGGATCGGGTGCGTCCCGTCGGGCGAGAGCCCCTCAATGGTCGTGACCTTCTTGCCCACGGCGCGCGCGACCGGGGTCATGCACGAGCGCACCGCGACGCCGTCGAGGTGCACGGTACATGCGCCGCAGGCGGCGACGCCGCAGCCGAACTTCGTGCCGGTGAGACCCACCATGTCGCGGATCACCCACAGCAACGGCATATCGTCCGGGGCGTCGACCGTATGGTCCACCCCGTTGATGGTAAGTTGTTTCATCGCAGCCCTCCCTGAGCGGTGGGAGGTTTCGTCAGACGGCGGCGGCAGCCATTCCGACGGCGGGGCCGTCTTCGAGCCGCAGGGTCAGCCCCTTCGCCGAGCCGCCGGTCCGGTGGAACTCGGAGAGCTCGGTGCAGAACACCCGGTAGCCGGCGTCGTGCAGCCGCTCGCGCAGCCGGCGCGAGCATGCGTGCATGACCAGCGCGTCCCCGATCTCCACGGCGTTGCAGACGAACTCCAGCGCGTCCTCGCGCGGGACCTCGATCAGCCAGCCGGGCTCGATCGCCCGGCGCAGCAGCGACTGGGCGTGGGGCGAGAAGGCCTCCAGGTGCGCCAGGACGTGGCCGCTGGCCAGCGGGCAGAGCACGGCGTCGAGGTGGGTGAACTGCTCGTCGGTCATCAGCAGCGGCAGGACGCGGCAGCCGACGATCTCCTGCAGTTGCAGGGTCGCGCCGCGCTCGGTGCGCCAGCCGTAGCCGGCGTAGAGCAGCGGGCGCACCCGGTCGAACAGCGCGTCGCCGCTGCCCTCGAAATAGGTTTGCCGCAGGAAGGTCGTCGCGAAGCCGGCGCGGGCCAAGGCGGCGCGGTAGATTGGCTGCTCGCGGCGCCGCTCGGCGTGCCGGAAGCTGGCCAGGATCGCCAGGTTCCCCGAGAGCAGCGCGGCGTTAGCCGTGTAGACCAGATCGGGGGCCTGGTCCTGGGGGTCGAGCCGGACGAACTCGGTCTCGCCGACGCAGCCGGCCAGCTCGACGAAACGGTCCCATTGCCGCACCGCGTCCCCCGAGTAGCGGGGACCTTCGCGGGGCGGGCTGACCAGGAACCGCGTTACCATGTCGGCTCCATCCTAGCTCGGCCTCCACCCGAGCGTCCTTCGACAAACGGTGCGTCCTGGCAGGGGACGATGCGCCGCGGTGGGTACGCGGGTCGCATGAAACACGAATCGGACAAGGGCGTCCGGCAGCTCCACACGGTGGCCGACGACGAGGAGCCGCTCACTCGCCGCGAGGCGGACGTGGCCGGGATCACCACCACCCCCGAGATGGTCTACGGCGAGAGCGACGAGGACCCCAACCGCGAGGACCAGCAGGACGCCCACCACGGGTCGGACGCTTAGACGTCGACGTAGATCGCGTCGCCCTCGATCCGCACCGGGTAGGTCGGCAAGGGAACCACGGCCGGCAGTGTCAGGGCCGCCCCGCTGGTCACGTCGAACAACGCGCCGTGGCGCGGGCACATGATACGCGAGCCATCGAGCACGCCTTCATCGAGCGGGCCGCCGTCGTGCGTGCAGACGTCTTCGACCGCGTAGAGCGTGCCGTCGACGTTGCACAGCAGCACCCCGACGCCGTCGACGACGACGCGTTTGGTCGCGCCGGGCGGGATCTCGGCAGACGTGGCGACCGGGTGGGGCACGGCCGAGGCGTTCGCGAAGCGCGCGCCATGACCCGTCCGTTCCTCCTCGCCGCGGCGCTCGTCGTCGCGCTGGCGACCCCCGCCCTCGCCGCCAAGACCGTCACGCTCCCCGACGGCCTCAGCTACACCGATCTCAAAGTCGGCAAAGGACCGCTGCCCAAACCCGGCCAGGTCGCGATCGTCCACTACGTCGGTACTTTCCCCGACGGCTCGAAGTTCGACAGCTCGCGCGACCGCGGAGTGCCGTTCAGCTTCGCCCTCGGGCAGCATCAAGTGATTCCGTGCTGGGACGAAGGCGTCGCGACGATGCGGGTCGGCGGCCACCGCAAGCTGGTCTGTCCGCCGGCGTTGGCCTACGGGGAGCGCAGCGTCGGCACCGTGATCCCGCCCAACGCGACGCTCGACTTCGACATCGAACTGCTCGGCATCAAGTAGCTGGACCAAGCAGGTCCGCGCCCGAGCGCCCGGAGAATCGCTCGCCACCCCGTGGAAGCACCCAAGCGGCGCAGGCCCCGGGGCACTTCGATGGTCGTGGAGGGGTCGTCGATGTGTCGTCAGCTTCGACGCTACTGTGCAGTCGGCACACTTTTGCTTTTCCCGATTACGTTGGCTGCGTGCACGAGCTCCGGTCAAGTGGTTCCGCAGAGTGCGACTTCAGAAGACGCAGCGAGTTTCGCTCGACAAGGTTTTGGCGGGTGGGTCGCCTATCTGTCGCAAGGCCCTTTTGGTGCGCAATGTAATATTCCGCTACCGACGAGCGGGATCGAAATCGTTACGGCTAGCGGAGACGTTCTCAGATCGCTCCCGATCGACTCGCTAGCTATGGGCTTGGACGACGCCGGGAATCTGTACAATCTCTACAGCGTGCCGTCTCCCGCGGGTTGTGGGCTCAACAGGACTGACGCAGTGTTGCAACGGTACGCCCCCGGGTCGACGAAGCCGAACGCGACCTATCAGACTGCGTTGAACACGGATGACGTTCAGACGAGCGGCGCCGGTGAGGTAGCAGCCTTCTCCGCCACGCTGACGCCAACCGGCGACACGCTCAACGTCGGCGTGTGGCACCCGGGCGCCGCAGGCGGTCCGCCGAGCTATTCGCTGACGGCAGCACAGTCATGCTACGCCTTCGACCTGCACCATGACGGCACGATCTACCTCCCCCAGTATGTGAACGGCACATCCTCTTATGCCGTCTATCCGCCGGGCAGGGCGACGCCGGCGCGGACGATCCCTGAGACGATCGTCCCTCCGAGCCAGCAGGCCAACTTCTGCGCGAACTACATGACCGTCGGTCGCGACGGCACGCTGTACGTGACGGAATACACGGACTTCCAACCCGATCCGCTGGCCGGGCTCTATATCTATTCGCCGGACGGAAAGGAGCGCTTCGTCGCGACGACGAGCGACAGCAACGGCCCCGGACCCGAAGGCGTCGACGTCGATGCTGCCGGCAACATCTACGTCGCGAACAACAACAACGCCGTCACCATCAACAGCAGCGGTGATCTCGTATACCAATCGGACAGCTTGCACGACGTCGAAGTCTTCGCGCCGGGTGGGAGATCGGTTCTCCGGCACATCACCGGGGATTTCGATCCAATCGCGGTCGGCGTCACGCCCGACGGGACCGTCTTTTTCACGAGCTTTAGCATTGCGAAGGCCCCAATAGTCTCGGTCGTCTACGGGACGTTCGCCGCGACTCCGGGGAGCATGGCGGCGATCCGGGTCGCGGAGAGTGGCGGTAACTCAATCGTGCTCTACGACGGCCGGCAAGAGACGGCTGCGAGCATCGATCGCATCCCCTGATCCTAGCAGACCGGCGAGCGCGCCAGATTCCCGACCGGCAGCACCGAGAACGTAAAGCCGGGACCGATGGTGATGTTCTTGCCCCAGCGCACCGTATTGACGCCGGTCATCACCAGGCCCGGGACCGGTAGTGGGATGTGCGAGATGCCCTTTTCGATCAGCGTCGTCTCCGGCGAGTACGCGAGCGGCAAGGTCGGATTCATCGCGACGTCGATCCGGGCGGCGTTGCCATCGGGCTTCTCGACGATCAGGTAGCGCGGCTCGAGTGCAATGACGCCGTTGTGGTCGTGGCGTCCGGCGGCCGACGCCTCGCGGACGATGCCGTAACCAAGCGTCCCGGCCGGGATCACCGCCCCGTCCTCGAGCGTCATCACCTCGGCGGTGCGAAAGCGAAACGCGTCGCCGGCGCGCGCGCTCGCCGAGGCTACTTTGTCGAGCATCTCGGCCGGGATCGCGTAGGCGCAGACTTTCGTCGCACGCACCGGAGCGCGCGCGGTCAGCACGACCAGCGCGGCGAGCGCGAGCGGGACGAAGGGGCGGGTCGTCAGCCGACCGCGCCCTCCATCTCCATTTTGATCAGCCGGTTGAGCTCGACGGCGTACTCCATCGGCAGCTCCTTGACGAAGAAGTCGAAGAAGCCGTTGACGATCATCGCGGTCGCGTCGGCTTCGCTCAGCCCACGGCTGCGCGCGTAGAAGAGCTGTTCCTCACCGATCTTCGAGACCGAGGCCTCGTGCTCGACCGTCGAGCGCTGCTCGTCGACCTTCATCGTCGGCAGCGTGTCGGACTGCGAGATGTCGTCCATCAAGAGGGCGTCGCAGCGCACGCGCGTCTTCGCGCCGACCGCGCCGGCATGGATCTCGACCAGACCGCGGTAGGTCGTCTTCCCGCCGTGCGCGGTGACCGACTTGTTGGTCACGACCGAGGTCGTGTTCGGCGCGGCGTGGATCACCTTGGCGCCCGCGTCCTGGTGCTGGCCCTGGCCGGCGAACGCCGCCGAGAGGATCTCGCCGCGCGCGCCCTCGCCCATCAGGTAGATGGCGGGGTACTTCATCGTCAGCCGCGAGCCGATGTTGCCGTCGACCCACTCGACCGTCGCGCTGCGCATCGCCTTGGCGCGCTTGGTCACCAAGTTATAGATGTTGCGGTACCAGTTCTGGATCGTCGTGTAGCGGATCGAGGCGCCGTCCATCGCGATCAGCTCGACCACCGCCGAGTGCAGCGAGCTGGTCGAGAACTGCGGTGCGGTGCAGCCCTCGATGTAGTGGACCTTCGACCCCTCGTCGGCGATGATCAGCGTGCGCTCGAACTGGCCCATGTTCTCGGTGTTGATCCGGAAGTAGGCCTGCAGCGGCATCTTCACTTCGACGCCCTTGGGGACGTAGACGAACGAGCCGCCCGACCAGACCGCCGAGTTGAGCGCGGCGAACTTGTTGTCCTCGACCGGGATGATGGTGGCGAGATACTTCTTGACGATCTCCGGATACTCGCGCAGGGCGGTGTCCATGTCGCAGAAGATCACGCCGTCCTTCTCGAGCTCCTCGATGACGGAGTGGTAGACGACCTCGGACTCGTACTGCGCCGAGACGCCGCTGAGGAACTTGCGCTCGGCCTCGGGGATCCCGAGACGGTCGAAGGTCCGCTTGATGTCGTCCGGGACATCGTCCCAGTTCTGCTCCGTCCGCTCGCCGGCTTTGACGAAGTAGCGGATGTTGTCGAAGTCGATCTGCGAGAGCAGCTCGGTGTCGCCCCACGTCGGCATCGGCTTGGCCCGGAACACGTCGTAGGCGTGCAAGCGGAACTCGAGCATCCACGCCGGCTCGTTCTTCATCGACGAGATGCGCTCGACGATCTCGCGCGAGAGCCCCTTGTCGGACTTGAAGACGTAGTCGGCTTCCGAGTCGTGGAAGCCGTGTCGGTACTCTTCGATCAACGTGTCGGGCGTGGCGGCCATCAGGTCTCCCAGGCTACCGGTCCACCCTGGGCCGGTCAAGATAGTGCAGGGGTTTCTGTACTTTCTAACCCGCCCCCTCCGCCGGCCGTGGCAGGCCTGCAGCCGTGCGGACGGCGGCTAAGAGGACCTCCAGGTCCTCGGCCCCGGTGCGGTGGTTGATGATGCAGACCCGCAGGGCAAGCCGGCCCTCGACGCGGGTCGTGCTCGGGACGGCCGCCCCGCTCTCTTGGACCGCGACGGCGACGGCGGCGTTGAGCCGGTCGAGGGCGGCCTCGTCGAGGCCGGGCCGGCGGACCCGGAAGCAGACGACGTTCAGGCTGACCGGGGCCAGCAGCTCCAGGTCGGCGGCCGCGGCGACCTGGGCGCCCAGCGCGGCAGCCAAGTCGCAGCAACGGGCGATCGCCGCGCCGAAGCGCTCGATCCCGTAGTGCCGCAGGGTGAGCCACACGCGCAGCGCGCGGAAGTCGCGCGAGAGCTCGAGGCCGTACTCGGCGTACCACGGCGCGCCGGCGGCCGTCCCGCGCTCGGCCGGGACGAGGTAGTCGGCCGCCTCGGCGAACGCGGCGCGGTGGGCGCGCTCGTCGCGGAAGAGCACGCAGCCGACGGCGTACGGCGCCTGCAGCCACTTGTGGGCGTCGAACGCCAGCGAGTCGGCGCGCGCGATCCCGGCGACCAGGTGGGCGTGGCGCGGGCTGAGGATCGCTAGCGCCCCGAAGGCGCCGTCGACGTGCAGCCACAGCCCTTCGGCGGCGCACAGATCGGCCAGCGCCGGCAGCGGGTCGAAGGCGCCGGTATCGACCGTCCCGGCGGTCGCGACGACCAGGAACGGGCGCGCGCCGGCGGCGCGGTCGGCGGCGATGCTGGCGCGCAGCGCGGCGAGGTCGATCGCGAAACGCTCGTCGACCGCGACGGCGCGCAACGACCCGGTGCCGAGTCCCGCGATCCGCAGCGCCTTCGCGATCGAGCTATGCGCGCCACGCGCGGCATACGCGACCAGCGGTGCGCCGGCGAGGCCGCGCTCGCGCGCCGAGGGGCCGAGCGCGGCATCGCGCGCGGCGCAGATCGCGAGCAGATTTCCCATCGAGGTGCCGGTCGTCAGCAGGCCGCTCCCTGCCGGCGGGAAGCCGAACAGCTCGCCGAACCACGCCACCACCGCGCGTTCGACGTAGACCGCGGCGTGTTCGCGGCCGCCGACGTTGGCGTTCATCACGCCGGCCAGAAACTCGGCCAGCGCGCCGGCCGGCGTCCCGGCGCCGTGGACCCAGCCGAAGAAGCGCGGGTGCAGATTCCCGGTCGCATACGGTAAGATCAGCTCGCGGAAACGCGCGTAGCTCGCCTCGAGCGGTTCGCCCGTACGCGGCAGCGGTTCGCGCAACGCGTCGCGCACTGCGTCGGGGACCGGTTGCCAGGCGGGCCGCTCGCGGATCGTGGCCAGGAAATCGACCGCGTCGTCGACCGCCTGGTGCACCAGCGCGCGAAACGCCTCCCAGTCGGCGGGATCGAGCGACGTGTCGCTCAACGGCCGAGCCGCCGGCGCACCATCGCGTCGAGCGCGGCGTAGATGCGCGGGACGTACTCGTGCTTGTAACCGAACAGCGCGCGATCGTCGAGCGAGTGGATCAAGAGCGCGTTGTCGGCCTCGAAGATCAGCAGCTTGCCGTCGCGGTCGATCGCACAGTCGATCCCGACGTAGTCGAGCGCGAGCACCTCCGCCGCCTCGCGCAGCGCCTCGGCCAGCTCTCCGGTGAAGACGTCCTCCATCCGCGCCAGAAAGGCGTGCTCTTCCTCGCGCATCCAGGCGTGCTCGGTCATCGGCGCATTGTAGTAGTGCACCATCCAACGCGGCGAGATCGCCAAGTGGAACGGGTACGGCCGGCCGTCGACGAAGACGATGCGGTACTTGCGGTAGAAGCCGTCGGCGCTGCGGTAGTCGACGAACGGGCTGACGTAGAACTCGGCCGCGTCGTGCGCCGCCAGATACGCGGCGCGGCCCGCATCGTCGTCGATTCGCTCCAAACCGTGACCGCCGTGCGCGTCGAGCGGCCGGACGATGTGCGGCGTCGGATAGCCGGCGGCGGCGTACGCGGCGCGGCTCAGCCGCTCCGTCGTGACGACTCGGCAATGCCGCGCGCCGGCGAAGCCCCGGGCGAACGGGATGCGGCCGAGTTGCGCGATGCGCGCCGGGTCGTTGAGGACCGGTGCCGGCTGGTCCGCCAGCGCCTGTTCCAGGAACGTCAGCGCCGGCTGGGCCGCTTGCGACTCGCCGGCGGCGACGAAGACCGCGTCGTAGCGCGGCAGCGCCGGCACCGGCCGGGCCGGGTCGACGTACCAGCGGTGGATCGTCACCTGGGCCGGGTCGAACAACAGGTCGACCGGGGTGTTGGCGGTCCACGGTCCGGGGACGCTCGGGACGAGCAGCGCGTACGCCTCGCGACCGCCGGCCAGCGTCGAGTGGATCGACGCCAACGCGATCGCCTCCGCCTGATGGGCCAGCGCCAACTCTGGGCGGCCGAGGATCTGGGCGACCTCGTAGATCCCGACGTGCGCGCCGATTGCCCGCCGGTCCGCCGCCACCGCGGCCTCGAACGCCGCTAACGCCTCGGCGTGGCGTCCGGCGGCGGCGTGCTCGCGCCCGCGCGCGGTGAGCGCGGCGGGGCCACCGGCAGTTGGGCTCGGCTCCGGTACGGGGTGCATCGTTCTCCTCGTGGGATCGGCCGGCGGAAAAGGGGTGCCGGTCTTTCTTGCCCCCGGCACTTTACAGGCGACCCCCCCGGGGGTACACTTGGCGTCGGACTTTTCGACGACCCCGGTGCCGTTTCAGGCTCGGGGCGGCGGCAGTCAGCCCCGAGAACACGAGTCGTGGGACGGCGCGCCCAACGCGCCATCGCAGTGGACCGTCCGTGCGGTAAGCAGAAGGGACCGCGCCGGCAAGCGTTCGCTGATAGGTCGACGACGAGACGGTGTACCGCACACGTCGGACGACGCGCCTGGAGGTGGGATTCTCCCAACCGAAAGCCCTGAGGAGCCAACAATTGAAAGCACTCGGCACGCACATCGTCTGCGAGCTGTCGGGCTGTAATCCAGCCAAGCTCACCGATGTCGAAGCAGTACGTGAGATGATGCAGGCGGCGGCACGCGCAGCGAACGCCACCGTCATCGAGACGGCCTTCCACCGCTTCCAGCCCCAGGGGGTGTCGGGCGTGGTGGTGATCCAGGAGTCGCATCTGTCGATCCACACGTGGCCGGAGACCGGCTACGCAGCGATGGATTTTTACACGTGCGGCGAGCACACCGATCCGTGGGCGGCGTGTCAGTACGCCGCGGAAGCGCTCGATGCGCAGCAGATGTTGACGACCGAGGTCAAGCGTGGGATCGAGGCCGGCGCCGGTCGCTTCACGCACGTCGTCACGACCGATCACGACACCCGCGATTTGGCGATCGCCTAGCGAGTACGACCCTCCTCTTGGTCCTTCGAGCTCAGGGAGCATCCCCGACGCCCGCTGCCACCGGCAGCGGGCGTCGCGTTTCGCGGGGACGAAGCAGAACGTGATGCACCGCGTCTGCCCTGCGACCCGTCGATCGCTTCTGCTGGCCCTCGTGTTCGGCGCGGCGCTGGCCGCGTGCAGCGGGGGCGGGTCGAGCGCGACGCCGCCTGGTGTTGCCCCGACGGCGACGCCGGTCCCGACGGACACGCCCACGCCGACCCCGGTCCCGACGCCGACGCCGTCGCCGCAGATCGCATCGAACAGCACCTACTTCAGCCCGCTCCCGACGCCGGCGACGCTCGGTTTTACCGGCCCCAGCCAGACGGCGACGATCACGGTCACCGAGCCGGGTTACAGCACGTTCACGCTCGCCGCCGTAAGCGGCTCGCAGATCAACGGCACCGGCTGCAGTGGCGCGATCGTCGCTAACGTCTCTGCGCACACGGGGACGTCGTTCACGTTCACGTCGTCGGCCAGCACGAACGCGTGCGGGTCACAGGCATACACGGTCACCGACTCGAGCCTGACCGATACGCTGCTGATCGTCGAGCTCACCCAGACCGACGTCGGCATCCAGGGCAAACAGCGGCGGCACTGACGCCGCGGCGCGCTCGCGTTATTGGTTGCCGACCAAGACGCAGCGTTCGAGGAACACGGCGTGGGGGCCGACGCCGCGGGTCAGGGTGAGGCTGCGCGCGCGCAGCAGCCACTGCATCCCCGAGCCGACCAACAGGACGCCGCCTTCCGGCGCCTCGCTGCGCGCGAAGACCGAGGCGCGGCCGTTGTAGAGGACGCTTGCGGCGTGGGCAGTGAGCCCGATCTGCACCATGCCGCCGTTGGCGCAGTGGTAGACCAACGTCATCGCGGGGCCCAGCACGCGGTTCGGCTGCGGCGTCGAGGGCACGGGGGGCGGCGGCCCGGGCGTCGCGGTGGCCAGAGCCAGCGAGAGCACGCCGAGCGCGAGGAAGGGCGGCATCGACGTGTTGGCTTCCGCGACGGTGGCGCCGGACCTGGCCGCTCGGCAGGGCATTGCGCTGGCGCGACCAACCGGAGGGGCGCCATGCCGAAAACCGAGCAGTTCCAGTGGTACACCGAGCAGTTCGCGCCGAGCGAGATCCACGCCCACGCGATCGACGAGACGTACTACGTCGGCCGCACGGAACTCCAGTCGATCGCCGTGCTGAGCACGCCGGTCTTCGGCAAGCTGCTCGTCCTCGACGGCGACACGCAGTCCTCGCAAGCCGACGAGAAGATCTACCACGAGACGCTCGTCCATCCGGCGCTCGGCGCGATCGACGATCGTGCCGAGGTGTTGATCCTGGGCGGCGGCGAGGGCGCGACGCTGCGCGAGGTTCTGCGCGACGAAGCCGTGCGCCGCTGCACCATGGTCGACATCGACGGCCGCGTCGTCGAGCTGGCGCAGCGTTATCTGCGCGAGTGGTCGGACGGCGCCTTCGACGACCCGCGCGCGCGGGTGATCATCGCCGATGGGCTGCGCTTCCTGGCCGAGGACGACGGCACGTACGGCGCGATCGTCAGCGATCTGACCGAGCCGCTCCCCGACTCACCCTCGTTCCCACTCTTCAACGGCGATGTTTTCCGGAACGTGAAGAAGCGGCTCGCGCCTGGCGGCGTCTACGTGCTGCAGGCTTCGACGGCCGGCTTCCACACGATGGCCCTGCACGCCAAGATGGCGCGCTCGCTGCGCCCGCACTTCCGTTACGTGCGCAGCTTCTACACGCACGTGCCGTCGTTCGACAACGACTGGGCGTTCTTGGCCTGCAGCGACGCGGTCGACGTCGCCGCCACCGACCCCGCGCGCATCGACGCGTACGTCGGCGCGCTGCGCGGCGAGAACTGGTTCTACGACGCCGAGACGCACCGGCGGCTGTTCGCGCTGCCACGCTACCTGCGCGCCGAGCTGGCGAAGGACGGCGACGTCTTCGCATAACAGCTTGCTCTGCTAAACAGAACAGCAGCCCCTCAGCTGCTTTTTTCTCAAAGCCACAGGAATTCTTCAGACTCTCGTCCTATGCTAGGTGCCCCTCGTCACACTAGTAGGTTTACACGGCCGACCGTCGTTACGACGGGCGGCTACAACGCGCGGGTGATCTCAGGCAACTCAGTTGCGGCACGGAGCAGGAAAGTCGGTGGACGATCTCAGCGACCGGAAGTTCGTACAGCGGAAGCGCCTCGTGGAGACCATTCTGCGCGAGCGGCCCCCGGTGGCCTTTTGCGCCGCCGCGGCGGGCTACGGAAAATCGGTGCTGGCGGCGCAGCTGCTCACCGCGACCGCCGGCTCGCGGCTGCTCGACGCAGCCGCCCTCGACGCTGCCGCACTGACGGCCGCCCTCGACGGACACGGGACGGCGTCCGATGGGCGCGGGCCGGTGACGGTCATCGACAACGCCGAGCACCTGGACCAGGCCACCTTGGCGGAGCTCCTGCGCTCCGCTGTCGCGGGCGCGACCCTGGTCGTCTGCAGCCGGACCTATCCGAAGGCCGTCTTCTCGCGCGCGCTGCGCCCGACCGAGGTCATGACGGTCGGCGAGCGCGATCTGCGGCTGACCCGAGCCGAGATCGCCACACTGTTCGATCACACGCTCGACGACGGTCTGCTGGTGCGGATCGAGCGGCTGACCCTCGGCTGGCCGATCGCCGTTCAGTTGCTGCTGCGGGCGGCGCGGATCGGCCGGTTGGAGACGCTGATCGACGATCCCGACGACATCGAGTTCCGCCGGCTGCACGGCTTCATCCGCCAGGAGATCACCGGCTCGCTGAGCGCCGTCGAACTGGACCTGCTGTGCACGGTCGCCGCGCTCGAACCGACGACCCTGGACGAGCTCGCGACGGTCGTCGGCGGTGAGCCCGAGCAGGCACTGGGCCTGTTCCGCGCGCTCCCGCTCGTGCGCGAGGAGCGGGGACGCTTTTCACTCCATCCGATGCTCGCCTCGTACGTGCAGCGGCACGTCGGACGCCGCAAGGCCGAGGCGGCGCAGCGCGCCTCCGAGGCGCTGCGGCTGCGCGGACAGGTCCTGCGCGCGGCCCACGTCGCGCTCTCCGGCGGCGAAGTGCGGCGGGCTGCCGATTTCGCCGAGGGCGAGGTGCGCGGCCTGGCCTCGCCTCCCCGGGAAGTGGCGGAGTTGGTGCGGCGGCTCGACATCGCCTCGCTCGACGACCATCCGCGGTTGTGGAGCATCGCGATGCGTCACCGCGACCACGAGTTCACGCCGACGGAGGCGCTCGCGCGCGGCTTCGCGGTCTGGGATCGGCTCGACGCGAACGCCGCCGTTGAGACGCTCTTGGACGTCGCCGACGTCATCCGGGCCGGACTCGCACGCGCCGCCGCCTGGGACCAGGTCGATGCGTTCGAACTCGAGTGCGCGGCACGGATGGGGGCGCGTGGCGCGCTGGATGATCCGCGCGTCGTCGCCTCGTTGCGCATCGCGTACGCGCGCTTCGCGCTCGCGCGCGGCGAGGCGATCGAGGCCGAGACCGTCCACCGGGTGCTCGGCGGCGAGCTTTCCGAGGTCATGCGGGTGACGGCGCTGATCGACGTCGTGGCGCCGGCGGCCGCCGCGGCCGGCAACCGTAGCGCAGAGCGCCGCGCGTTCGAGGACGCGATCGTGCGCGCGCGCCGAACGTTCGTCCATTCGCTCTGTTCGCGGACGCTGTTCGGCGCGGCGGCCGCGGCCTGGATCGCGGGTGAGGATCCGCTCTTCGAGCGCTACGTCCTTGCCCTGGGCGATCTGATGGAAGAGCACGGCGGGGACGACCGGGTCGCGCGAGCGCTCATCGAGGCGACCGCCGGCCGCCCGCTCGCGTTCGGTGAGCGCGTCGGTCCGGCCGTGCGCGCGGTCGTCCAGCTCGTGCTGGCCTCACGTCTGCCGGAGAATGCCGAGCGGCGCAACCTGCTCGACGACGCGGTTCGCGACGCCGACGCGTCCGGCCGCGTGCGGTTGCGCGTCCTCGCCCGGCTCGCCGCCGCCTCGACCGAGCTCGAGGGAGGCCGGGTCGCGGCCGAAGCGCGCGCGCTCGCGCTGAGCGCGTCCGACGAGTCGTTGCGCCAGGCGGTCCTGGACGGGAGCGGCGCGCTCGCCCCGTTCTTGCGCCGCTTCCCCGGTGGGAGCGCCACCGAGCGCGGTGCCGAGGTCGTCGAGGTGCAGGTCCTCTCCGGCCGGGTCGTCCGCAACGGTGCGACGATCGCGCTCTCACCCAAGGAGTTCGCCTTGCTCGGATTGCTCGCGATCCACCGCGAGCCGATCGAAGCCGACACGTTGCTCGAAGCGCTCTGGCCGAACACGCCGAGCGACGACCGAACCGTCGGTCTGCGTGTCTATGTGAACCGGCTACGCAAACGGCTCGGCGATCCGCTGGCCGTCCATTCGACCCAATACCGCTACGCGCGCGGCCCAAACGTGCGCACCGACCTCGAGGAGATCGCCGACTTCGTCGCGCGGCTGCCGCGCCACGGCGGCGACGAGCGGACCGTCGAGCAGGCGATGGGGTATCTGCGCCAACTCCTTGCCGGGCCGGTCGCCGCGCTGCTCGATCTCGCGCCCGCGCGCTCGCTGCACGCGCGCGTCAACGTGCAGGCCGAGCGCATCGAAGCCTGGCTGCAGGAGCGGCGCGCGTCGTTCCCGAGTCACCTGCGCATCGCGGTCGACGACGTGCTCGAGCGCGAGGAAGAAGAGCCGCTGGTCCCCTGAGACCGGCTCAGAGGCGAACGATTTTCTTGCGGTTCGTGGTGACCGCCGCCGTCGCGTTGCGCGTGTCGAGCACGGCCGGACTCGCGTCGACGATCTGCTCCCAGGGGATCCCACTATGGTCGGTCAGGATCACCGTACAGTCGGCGGCGGCAAACTCCAGCGCCTCGACGGCGACGCTGCGGCGCACCTTACCGCGCCCGTCGACGAACGAGGGGACCAGCGGGTCGAAGTACTCGACCGAGGCGCCGGCCCGCTCGAGCAGCTCGATCACCTTGAGTGCCGGCGACTCGCGCCAGTCGGCGACGTCCTTTTCGTAGGCGACGCCGATCACCAAGACGTCGGCATAGCGTAGCGAGCGGCCGCGTTCGTTGAGGATGCGGCTGAGCTTCTCGACGACGAAGTACGGCATGCGCAGGTTGATCTCACCGGCCAGCTCGATGAAGCGGGTCGTGAAGTCGAACTGGCGCGCCTTCCAGGCGAGGTAGAACGGATCGAGCGGGAGGCGGCGGCCGCCGACGCCCGGACCTGGATCGAATCGCCCGCTCCCGGCCGGCCGGGAATCGGCCTTGATGACTTCCCAGACGTCGATCCCCATCCGGTCGCACAGCAGCGCCAGCTCGTTGACGAGGGCTGCATTGACCGCGCAGAACGTGCTCTCGAAGACCTTGGTCATCTCGGCGACGCGCGGCGAGCTGACGGTCGTGACCCGCTCGACGGTCTGGCCGTAGAGGACTTGGGCGAGCTCGCGGCAACGCCGCGTGACGCCGGCGACGATGCGCGAACCGGGCCGGTCGCGGCGCCGATTCGGCGGGTCACCCCGTTCCGCCGAGAAACAAAGGAAGAAGTCCTCGCCGACGGTCAGGCCGGACCGGGCCAAGATCGGCAGGAGCAGCTCCTCGGTCGTGCCCGGGTACGCCGGGCACTCGAGCACGATCAACTGGCCATGGCGCAGGCACCGCGCGAGCGCTTCGGCGGCGCGGCTCAATGCCGAGACGTCCGGGTCCTTGTTCGCCGTCAGCGGCGTCGGCACACAGATGGAGACGACGTCGCACTTCCCGAGTTCCGAGAAATCGGACGATGCGCGGAGCGCGCCCTTGGCGACGGCCTGCGCCAGGGCGTGGTCGTCGACGTCGTCCAGATAGCTGATCCCGGTGTTCAGGGCTTCGACCCGGGCTTCGTCCGCATCGAAGCCGACCACGCTGTAACCGGCGGTCACCTTTTCGATCGCGACGGGAAGCCCGGCCCGTCCAATGCCAATGACACCGACCCGCGCCGTCCGGTCGTGGATACGCCCGCGGAGCCGAGTGCCATGTGTGGAGAGGCGAAACTCCACGGTTTCGATCACGTCGTGGACCTCCCGGTGCGAGAAAGAAAGTCGCGTCGGGGCACATGCGTCACGAGACAGACCGATAATCGGACCGCCTGCGTACCGGGCTATCGTACGGCCTCCACGTAACCGTCGTGTTAACGCCCAGCCCGGCCCATCGGGGCGCTCGCGTTAACGCCGTTGTAACTGCCATGACCTACGATGACCGCACATCCAACCAAGCGGCGCTCCGAGTTGCGGCTCCTTGTACGCACTCGACGGCCGCCGTATTTCCGACGTGCTGGCAACGGAGGACACGTGGAACAGACACCGATGAACGTGCGGAAAGTCGTGGGGCTCGGCGGCATGCTCCTCATCGCCGCGATGTTCGCGGCATGCGGTGGCGGCAGCGTCTCGGTGCCCGGCCCCGCGCCGACCGCGACTCCGACCCCGGTCCCCATTCCGAGTGCCTCGCCGTTCTCGGTGACGCAGCAGCAGCTCGGTATCCCGATCGCAACGGCACCGCCTTCCGGCCCGACTCCCTCGCCGGTGCCGATTCCGCTCGCCAGCGCGAACGGCGTGGCCGTCATGTTGGTCATGCCTCCAGCGAACTCGGCCGGCACCGAGAGCATCACGGCAACCGTGCAGAATACCGCGCCGACGTCCGTGCCGGTGCTCGACTTGAAGCGCGCCGCGCAAGCGCTCCGGCGCACCCAGCAGACCATCCCGGCGGTCGCGGTCGTGTACCTCGGGCTCTTCTGGGGTTCGCCGATCACGTTCCTGGCGACGCCAGGTTTCTCGATCGTTGTACCAGCGGCCGACATCGTCCCGAACACTTCGTATTACTTGGCCTTGTACGACCCGACCCGTCCATCCCTCGGCTGGCAGTATGGTTTCGAGGGACCGGCTGCGGTCTCGGGGACGACGCTGAACTTCGTCGGCAGCACCTCTGCGTTCTCGTTTGCTTCCGACGTGCAGTATTGGCTCGCGGTGATCGCACTTCCGCAATCGGTGGCTCCCACACCGGCGCCCAGCGTCGCGCCGACCACGGTGCCGACGTCGTCGCCGCCGCCGCCGCAGTCGCCCGGCGCGACCATGACGATGACCTTCGACGACGAGTTCAACGGTGCGGCCGGCGCGCCGGTCAACACCACGAATTGGACCGACGACACGGGGCCGTGGAGTCAAAACCAAGAGCTCGAGGACTACGCGAACGTCACGAGCCCGAGCGGCACGAACTACGCACCGCAGTACGCCGAGCAGGACGGCAACGGCCACCTGGTCATCACGGCGAACAGCGGGAACCCATTCGCCGCGACGTGCTCGTACGGGCCATGCCAATACGTCTCGGCTCGGCTGACGACACGTGGGATCTTCTCGCAGACCTATGGCTACTTCGAAGCACGAATCCAGATCCCGCCGGGGCAAGGACTATGGCCCGCCTTCTGGCTGACGGACGGCACCGGCACGACGAGCGGTGAGATCGACGCGATGGAGACCATCGGCTCGGCACCGGCCACCGTCTTCGGAGCCCTGCACGGTCCTGGATTCAACACGACCGGTCCGCTGACCGTCGAATACACCGAGCCGAGTGGTGTCGCGCTCTCGAGCGGGTTCCACATCTACGGTGTGCTTTGGAACGCCAGCAGCATCAAGTACTACCTGGACAACGCGCTGTACGCGACCGTCACGCCCTCGACGATTCCCGCCGGCGGGACGTGGGTCTTCAACCAGCCCTTCTACCTGGTGCTCAACCTCGCGGTCGGTGGCGATTTCCCCGGCTCGCCGAACTCGAGCACGCCGTTCCCGGCGACGATGATCGTCGACTACGTCCACGGCTACAAATAGAGAGGAACATGCGCTCCTTTCGGCTCGCACGGACGCTGCTCGCGGTTGCAGCAGCGTCCGTGTCCCTCGTAGCCATTCCGCGTGACGTGGTCGCCGACGCCCCCGTCCATGTCGGGGACCAGGTCTACGTCAATATCTACAACCATCCAGAGTTGTCTGGGGCGCACGTCGTCGACAGCACCGGCAACATCGTCCTGGTCATGGCGGGCATCGTTCACGTCGCGGGCGAGACGACGCTCGATGCGGCCCGGAGCATCAGCGCCCGCCTGAGGCCCTACCTTCCGTACGTGGCGGTCGAAGTACAGCGGCAAAGCGAGGGATCGTCGATCACGATCGCCGGCTGGCCCTTCCCCGTCAACGACGGCGTCGTGAAGTACTACCCGGGCCAAACGCTGGCCGGGGCGATCGACGCGATCCGGATGACCGGGCAGACACCGGAGCTGGTCGCGCAGAACGCGCCGTCGGCCTTCGACCCGTACCACTCCCAGATCGACATGCGTGCCGTGCAAGTCGAGCGCGACGGTGTGCTGCTCGGCACCTACGACATGGTGGCACTGGCAGCGGCCGGGAGACCCGGTCCGCAACTGCGACCGGGTGACGCCGTGCAGTTCCACGACAAGCCGATCGCCGTGCAGGTGAGCGGCGCCGTGCGCCAGCCGGGCTTCGCATACCTGGCACCCGACGAGCCGCTCTCGGACGCGATCGATCAAGTCTACGGATTGACCGACGCCGCGCGAACGGCGGGAATCATCCTGCGACGCGATGGGACAGAGACGGCGATCTCGATCGCCGCCCCGGCCTTTCGCGAGCCGGCGCAAAACGGCGACGTCCTCATCGTCCAGACCGCGCCGCAGGTGACCGTCGCCGGGATCGTGCTGCATCCGGGCACGGTGACGCTCAAGAGCGACGTCTCGCTGCTGGCGGCCGTCTTCAGCGCCGGCGGCCCCGACAAAGACGGCGATCTCGGGCACGTCCACGTCGTGCACGACGGCGTCGTCAAGACGTACGACGTGACCCTCGTCGCGCGGGGCGACCTGTCTGCCAACCCTCGGCTGGCCGACGGCGACCAAGTCTACGTGCCGCACGGGAAGCGGATCGACAATACAATCCTGGCCTCGCTGGCCGCGACGCTGCGCTGGATCCTCTTCCCATGATCGTTCGCGACGACGCCGTCTGGGCCCCGACCATCCGTTCCGATCAGCGTGTCGACACCGCGCCCGAGCGCGACGATGCCTGGCCGCAGATCAGCCTGGTCTACGGCACCCGCCGCTCCGCGCGCTTAGCGCGGCGCGTCCTGGACGTTCTCGTTGCAGTCGTGGCCCTCGCCCTTACCGCGCCGCTGCTGCTCGTTGCGGCCGCCGCGATCGTCGCCGAGGACGGCGGCCCGGTCCTGTTCACCCAACGGCGCGTCGGACGGTTCGAACGGCTGTTCACGATGTACAAGCTGCGCACGATGCGCGTCGAGATGTGCGACGACCGCCTCACGCCGTCGACGTCGCGCGATGCGCGGCTCACGCGCGTCGGGCGCCTGCTGCGCCGGACTTCGGTCGACGAGCTTCCGCAGCTGGTCAACGTGATCCGCGGCGAGATGGCCATCATCGGGCCGCGTCCCGAGATGCCATTCATCGTGCGCCAGTATGCGCCGTGGCAGCACCTCCGGCACCTCGCCGCGCCGGGCCTCACCGGGCTGTGGCAGGTGACGTGCCGCTCTCAGATCCCGCTGCACCGGCCGGAGGCGACGCTGTTGGACCTCGAGTACATTCGGCGCGCCTCGCCGTCGACCGACCTGAAGATCCTGCTCGAAACCGTTCGGGTCGTGGTGAACGGCCGGGGAGCACACTGATCATGACGCAAGGCTCGCGCAAGGTGTGCGTGGTCGGGACCGGTTACGTCGGCGTTGCGACGGCGATCGGTCTGGCCGAGTTGGGGCATCGAGTCACCGGCTACGACGTCATCCAGGAGCGGGTGATCGGCCTCGCCGCGGGGACACCGCCGTACCGGGAGGGTAACCTCACCGCTCGGTTGCGCGCGCAGCTCAGCAGCGAACGTTTGTCGTTTCAGCTCGACCTCGAGGCCGCTGCGGCCGGCGCCGAGTTCGTCATCATCTGCGTCGGCACGCCGTCGCGGCCGGACGGCTCGGCCGACATGAGCGCGCTGCACGAGGCGCTCGAGAGTCTCGGCGGCGTGTTGCAGGGTCCGGGGACGATCGTCATCCGTTCGACGGTGCCCTGCGGCACAACCGATCTCATCGCTTCGAACGCGCCACCGTTCCACGCGGTCCTCTACGCGCCTGAATTTCTGCGCGAAGGGCATGCGCTCGACGACTTCCTGAACCCCGACCGCATCGTCATTGGCGTACGCCACCCCGAAGACGCGCGTGGATTCGCCGCGCTCTTTGCGGAGATCGAACGGCCGATCGTCGTCACGTCCTATCGAAACGCCGAGTTGATCAAGGTGTTTTCCAATGCGTTTCTGGCGCTGAAGGTGACCTTCGCGAACGAGGTCGCGAACCTGTGCGACCAGCTCGATGCGAATGCGCTCGAGGTGCTCGGTGGCGTCGGATCGGACCGGAGGATCGGGCCGGCCTTTCTCGCCCCTGGGATCGGCTTCGGCGGACCGTGCTTCGAAAAGGACCTCAAGAGCTTGCGCAGCCAAGCCCATGCGCTGGAAGTGCACGGTGAACTCGTCGAGGCGACCCTGCGCGCCAACGACCGGCAGCCACTCCGGGTCGTCGAGAGTCTGGCGCGGGAGTTGGGGACGCTGCGCGATGCGGTCGTCGCGGTTTGGGGCCTGGCCTTCAAGGCGGGGACCGATGACCTGCGTGACTCGCTGGCGATCCGCGTCGTCGACGAGCTCCACCGGCGTGGCGCGCGCGTCGTCGCGCACGACCCGGCGATCGCCGGCGCGCACCCGATGGTGAAGTGCGAGATGCGCGATACGGCCGAGGGGGCGCTGGCGCAGGCCGACGCCCTGCTCGTGCTGACCGAATGGCCGGCGTTCGCCGCCGTCCCGCCGGCGACCATCGCCGGCGCCTTGCGACGCGGCGTCGTCGTCGATGGTCGAAACGTCCTCGACGGTGAACGCCTGGCGGCGTTTGGGATCCGTTACTACGGCATCGGCCGTCGCTTCGGCGACGACCGCATCCAGCTCGGCCAGCGTGCCGCATCGGTGGGATGAGATGAAGGTCGCTCAAGTCAAAGACCTGCTCCTTCGGCGCTGGCGCCCGTTCACGGTGGCGTTCCTCATCGCAGCGCTCGTGCTGAACGTCCTGGCGGTGCTCGTCGTCCCGACCGAGTATGCCGCGGAGTCCTCGGTGTTGATGGCCGCCGGCGGTGATCACGACACTCCCTCGGACGCGACGTCTGCGACGAAGCCGATCCTCTCGGCCGATTTGCCGTATCTGGCGACCACGGCAACCGTGCTCGCGAACGTGGCGCGCGACATCGGTTGGCCGCGCAACCCGCACGCGCTCGTCCAGCTGATGCACCACATCAAGGCGAACCTCTCGGCCCCGCCCGCCGGCGCGATCGCGCTGGCGCCGGGAGCGATCGTGGTGATTCGCTTCACCGGTCTCTCGTCGCTGGACAGCGCCGCCGGTGCCAACGCCGTCGCCGAGGAGATGACGCGCTTCTACCACGACCGCGCGACGGAGCGCTTCAGCGTGCTGACGGCGGACCTGCAGAGGCAGGTCGACGCCCGGCGCGCGCGGATCAACCGCGTCGACGCCGAGATTCAACGGCTGACGGCGGCTGCGCCATACCTCGCGACGCACGACGACACGCACTCGCTGAGCGCCCAGTACCAGACGCTGTCTCAGGAACGCGCCGAGGTCGAGGCCGCCGCGCGGGGAGAGGCGGCTGCGGCCGCGGTGACGAGCCGGCGGCCGGCGGAAGCCGAGCTGGCGGCGCGCCGCGAGATCACCGAGAGCGATCCCGCGTACCGCGACGTCGCGGATCAGTTCGGTCACGATTTCGCGCGGCTCTCCGCCGTGCAGGCGCAGTACTCCGGCGCGTATCCCGGCTTGCCGGAGCTTCGCCACACCGTCGCGGGTGAACGGCAGGCGGTACAAGGCCGGCGCTCGACCTTGCAGCAGAAGCCCCCGGCGCTCGACGTAGGATATGCGGCGGCGCTCGGCGAGGTGACTCGTGCGCAGTCGATCGCGGCGGGCGACGCGGCGAAGCTCCAAGGCCTCAACCAGGTACTCGGCGAGACGCAAGACCGATTGAACGCGGGCAAGTCGCTGGCCTCACGATTCGACGACTTGCAGCGGGAACGCGACGTCCAGACCGCCGCCTACGGCGTGCTCTCGGCGCGTCTCGCCGAGGCGCGCGCCGACCAGGCTCAGGCAGGCTCGATCGGTTCCGTCAGCGTGCTCGACCGTGCCGCTTATGGTAAGCCGGTGCTCTACACCGTCCTTCCGGTGCGGATCGCGCTGGCGCTCCTCCTGGCCCTGTGCATCGCCTTCGCGACGATCTTCTGGCTCGACCGGCGAGAGTATCGCATGTGGTCCGTCACGATCGTCGAGAACGTCTACGGCGCGCCGATCGTCGCGACACTGAACTGAGGAAGGCCCGTCATGGCAATCACTCTCGACGAGCAATTACGAATCCTTCGCGTCGCGGTCGAAGCCGATATCAGCCCCCCGAGCCAGATCCTCGTCGCCTCGGCCGAGGAAAACGACGGTGCGCCGGCGCTGGCGCTCGGCCTCGCCCGCGCGTTCGCCGCGGCGGGTCGCTCGACCGCGCTGCTCCGTCTCGACGCCGCTGACCAGCGTACGGGGTCGGCGCTCGGGCTTCGGCTCGCGGAGCTGAAAGCGGAATACGACGTCTGCATCGTCGAGGCGGCGCACGTTTTGGAGAGCAGCGTCGCGCTCGACGCTGCGCGGATCGTCGACGGCGTGATCCTCGTCGTCGGCTTGGGGCGGCGCGTGCGTCGCGCCGACCGGGACGTCGTCCCGGCGCTGACGCGCTTCGGTGCGCGTGTCCTGGGCGTCGTCGCCGCCGAACCGCGGCGTTTGGCCGAGTTGGCCGCGGCCGGCGCCCATGACGTCCACATCGTCGGGCCGGCACGCAGCTCGCTGCGCGTCGTGCTGGGCGAGACGGCTCAGTCGCCAACCTCCGCGGAAGCGCACCTATTGTTGGAGCGCTGAGCGGCAGCGCATGGCCTCGATCGTCGTCGGCGGCGCCGGGTTCTTGGGGAGCGTCCTCGTCGACGCGCTGGTCGCGCGCCGCGAGCCGGTCGTCATCGTGGACACGCTGCAATCGGGCTCGCTGGCGAACGCCGCGAGCGCCATCGCATCCGGGCGTGCGGCGATCGCCTTCTGGGACCGGCACGGATCGCTCGCACAAGTTTCGGAGGCGCTGCAGGTGCTGCGCTCACGCCCCACGGTCGTCTTCGACCTCGCCGACGCCCCCGGGACGAGCAGCCGCATCGCCGCCGCGCTCGCCGTGCCGGTCGTCGCTCTGCGACGGGCGCGCGAGCCGCTCGCCGGGATCGAGGTCCACACGGTCAGCACCCACGTCGAGCACGCGTTGGTTTGTCGTGGCGTAGCATACGGCCCGCGGATGCGCCGCGGGCCGGCGCCCCTGCTCTACGAGCTTTTCGCGGCGTGCGCTGCCGGTGAGCCGCTGCCGATTCGTGGGCTCGAGGGGCTGCCGATCGAGGTCAGCTTTTCGCGCCGCGTCGCGCGCGATCTCGTCGAGCTGGGCCACCCGAACGGACGGCGCCTCTCCGCCGTGCGCGAGGCCGATGCCGTCCTCACGACCGCCGAGTTGGCCGCCACGCTCTGCCTCGTCGCAGGGACCGCGATGCGCACGTGTCCGGCGGATCCGGCGTATGTCCCGCTCTCGACGGTCCAGTTGCCGGCCGTCGCGGCCGACACTCGCGAGCTCGAGCGGCCGGTCGCGGAGACGCTGGCGTGGTTTCGCGACGCGGCCGTGGCGAACGCTCCGCTCGCAGCCGGGCTGTCGCGGTGAGGCTGCCGCGGCTCGTTGGTCACTTCGGCGGCTACTTCGCGGGGAGGATTCTCCCCGCGCTGATCACCGTGCTCGCCGTGGCCGCCTACACGCGGCTGCTGGACCCGGCGGAAGTAGGCCTCTACGCACTGCTCGCGAGCATCGCGCTGTTCGCGGCGGTCGCGTTCTATTGGGTGCGCGTCGCGATGCTCCGCACGCTCGGGAGCACGCTGGTCATGGAACCCGCGCTGGCGCGGACCGTGGTGATGTCGTTCGGCGGGACGGCGCTGGCGCTGGCCATCGTCGAGGTGGCGGCGCTGACGGCATGGGGCCGGTTCTCGACGACCGCGATTGCGCTGACCGTCGCGGCGACGATCGCCAACGGCTGGTTCGAGCTGACGATCACCGTGCTTCAGGCGAAGCGGGCCGTCGGCGCGTACGGTGCGCTCAACGTGACCCGCGCCGTGGCCACCATCGTCGCTTCGCTGGGCTGCATCGCGGCGGGGCTCAAGGGTGAAGGGCTGCTGCTCGGCTTCGCGTTCGGCAATGCGACCGCGCTCTTCGCCGTGCGCCAGTGGGCGCCGGCGGCGAGCGGAGCATTCGACCGAGCGCTGTTTCACCGGCTCCTGCACTTCGGCTGGCCGATCACCGCGACCGGCGTCCTCACGCAGCTCAACGTGACCTTCGATCGGCTCCTGCTCGGCGTGACGGCGGGGACGGCGGCGGTCGGCATCTACTCGGTGGCCTTCGACTTCTCGCGCCAATCGGTCTATCTGCTGATCTCAGCGACGGCGCTCGCCGGGCAGCCGCTCGCCATGCGGCTGCTCGACACGGACGGCGTCGCGGCCGCGCGCGCGCAACTCCGGCAGAACGTGCGGCTGATGCTCGGCCTGGCCATCCCCGCGGTCGGCGGCCTGGTCGTCCTCGCCGGGCCGATCGCGCACACGTTTTTCGGCCGCCACTTCCAGACCGGGGCCGAGACGATCATCGCGCTCGCCGCCGCGGCGACGGCGCTCTACGGCCTGCGCACGTTCTACTTCGACCAGGCCTTCGAGCTCTCGCGCCGGACGCGTCCGGCCGCGGTCATCAGCGCCGCGTCGGCGATCGTGGCGATCGCCTGCAGCCTGACGCTCATCCCGCGCTATGGCGCGTACGGGGCGGCGTCCTCCGCGCTGATTTCGAACGCGCTCGGCGTCGGCCTGAGCGCGGCCTGGGGGCGGCGGTTCTTCCCACTCCCCTTCGCAGCCGCGGGCTGGCTACCGGCCGGGGCTGCGACGCTCGGCATGGTCGCCGTCTTGGCGCTCATCCCGGTCCACGTCGGCGTCGGTGGGCTCGCGCTCGCCTGCCTGGCAGCCGTCGTCGCCTACGCCGGATGCTACGCCATCGCCTCGCGCGTGGAGTTCGCAAACGCGCTCGGTGCCCGCGTCAACGGATCGCTCGAGACGTGACGATCGCAGCGACGCCGGCCGATCTCTCGCGCCGGTTCCCCTCGTATGATGTTTTCGGTGCGAAGATCACGCCGACCACCGCGACCGACCTGCTGGAGATCATCCGCACGCACGTCGAGGCCGCCGAGCAATGCATCGTCGCCTCGCAGAACCTGCACGGGTTGCGAGTGCTGCAAGACGATGTCGCCTTTCGCACGCTGCACGCGCTGCCGGAGACCTACGTTCACATCGACGGGATGCCGATCGTCGGGCTGTGCCGGTTCGCCGGCGTTCCGGCGCGACGCGATCACCGGGTAACGCTGCTCGACGTCATCTGGCCGCTGCTGCGTCTCGCCGCGGCGTCGGGCTGGCGCGTCTTCTGGATCGGCGGTACGACCGAGGTCCAGCGTTCGGGTCTGGCTGAGGTTCGTTCGCGCTTCCCCGGGCTCGAGCTCGAGGGCTGTTCGGGCTACTTCGATCCGCACGGCCAGAGCGGCGCGGCGGTAGCGAGCGCGCTGGTGGCGTTCCGCCCGCACGTCGTGCTGGTGGGAATGGGGATGGGTCGACAGGAGGGGTGGATCCTCGCTCAGCGACACGCCGTGGCGCCGGCGTCCTTCTTCACGGTGGGAGCGTGCTTGGAGTACATCGCCGGCGCGACGCCCACGCCGCCCCGCTGGATGGGCCGGCTGGGGCTCGAATGGTTGTTCCGGCTCGCGGCCGACCCGGCACGATTCTGGCGCCGCTATCTGGTCGAGCCGTGGCCGGTCGCGGTGGCGATCCTGCGCGCGCGGCGTCGCTCGGAGCGGCGCCGATGAGTGCCGCGCAGCGCGAGCTCGTGATCGTGAGCGACTTTTTGCCGGACTACCAGATCGCTCTGGAACGTTCCGGGCTCTCGACCTACGTGAAAGCGATCGTAGCGCGGTTCGCCGCACGCGGCTGGCGCATCACCTGGCTGTTGCTGCGCCCGCGCATCACCAACCTGACGATCGACGAGGCGCGTTTGCCCTACCACCTGGTCTCTCCCGCGATGCGGCGCGCGTGGGGGCGCTCCGTCCTCTGCTCGCCGATCGCCATCGCGACGACCCTCGCCTATCGGCTCTTCGATGTGCTGCCGAAGCCGCTTCGCACTGCGGTCGAACGGGCACGTCTCTCGTTGCGGCATGCCCGCGGTTTCGCGCACGTCCTCGGTACGTTTCTCTCGCCGGGCGAGCGCCGCTTCGTGCGGAACTACACGCAGCGCGCCGCGCCGGACGTCGTCCTCTACGACTCGATCTTCAACTATTGCGAAGGTGCGCGAGCGCGCAGCGGTTGGGTCATCACGCACGACGTGAAGATTCAGCGCGCCGAGTCGCTCCGCGCGCGGGGCTTCGAGGTCCGGCCCCGCGGCTTCTCGTCCGAAACCGAGCGCGCCGTCCTGTGCGCCGCCCGGAACCTGATCGCGATCCAGCGCGACGACGCGGCGACGTTTCGCCGAATCGCCCCTGCGGCGCGGGTCGTCGAGCTGCCGATGGCGATCGATGTGGGCGACACGACGCGCGCGCCCCGACGTCCCGGACGGTGCGTGCTCGTCGCGAGCGGCACGCTGCCGAACGTCGATGGCATCGGCTGGTTCTTCGCCTCCTGCTGGGACGAAATTCGGGCGCGCGTTCCGCACGCGCACCTGGAGATCTTCGGCACGATCTGCTTGCGCCTCGCGAGCGTCCCCGAGAACGTGACGCTCATGGGCCCCAGCCACGAGCTGCCGGAGATTTTCGCGGGCGCGGCGGTCGCCATTGCCCCGCTGCTCGCGGGCAGCGGTCTCAAGCTGAAGGTCGTCGAGGCGATGGCGTACGGCGTCCCGATGGTGACCACCTCGATCGGCGCGCAGGGACTGCTCGACATCGAGCCAGCGCCCTTCGCGGTCGCGAACGATCCGCACGGGTTCGCTGACGCAGTGACGCGGTTGCTCACCGACGACGAGGAGCACGCCGCGCTGGTGCGTGCCGCGCGCGCGGCCGCGCCGCGCTTCCACGCCGACCAGGTCTTTGCGCAGCTCGAAGCGGCGATCGCCGACGATCTCGACGCCGGCGTGACCAGGCCCGCAGGCGAGAGGAGCGCGGTCATGGCGACGAGCGCCCGATGAGCTCTCCCGACATCTGCCTGGTGGTGACGACCTATAAGCGGCCGCGTCTGCTGCGCACCGTCATGGCGAGCCTCGGCCGTCAGACCGGAATTGCGGCGGACCGCGTGACCGTCGTCGTGCTCGACAACGACCCGGAAGAGACCGCCCGCCGCGTCGTCGACGAGATCGCGGGGTCGCTGCCCTTTGCCGTCGGCTACGCCGTCTGCCCGCGGCCCGGGATCGTGAACGTGCGCAATGCGGCCCTGGCGATCGGCCGTGAACAGGCGCCTTTCCTGATCATGCTCGACGACGACGAAGTGCCCGAGCCGCAATGGCTGGCGGAGCTGATGCGCGTCCAAGCCGAAACCCGCGCCGAGGCGGTGATTGGCCCGGTGCCGCGGCTCGTCCCGGAGAGTGCGCCGGCGTGGATCCGCCGCGGCGCCTTCTACGATATCCCGACCTTCGCCGACGGCGAGCTGCTCGATGACGGTTGCACTGGGAACAGCGTCTTCTGGCTCGAGTCACCCGCGTTCGAAGGCTTACGTTTCGACAGCGCCTTCGACAACGCCGGCGGGAGCGATCAGTTCTTTTTTCGACAGCTCCTTGCGCGCGGTGGCGTCGTCGCGTACGCCGCCAACGCGCTGGCGCCCGAGCACGTCCTGCCGCAGCGGTTGTGCATGACGTACATCCTGCGGCGGGCGTTCCGGCGCGGGAACACACTCTGGTATTGCGACCTGCGCATCCATGGAACCGCCGCGAAGATGGCGCTTCGGCTGTGCAAGGCGCTCGGCCGCATCGGCTTGGGCGTTGTCACGATCGGGCCGCGAACGGTCGTGCGTGGCAAGACCGGCATCGTTGAAGCGATGGTCGACGTCGCGCGCGGACTCGGGACGATGGCGGGGCTCTTCGGCGTCGTCTTCCAGGAATACGATCAGGCCAGCACCATCAAGTATGGCGCGGAGGGGGCGTCGTGACGCCCGACGTCTGCCTGGTCGTCACGACCTATCGGCGCCCGAACCTCCTGCGCTGCGCTTTGGCGGGTGTGCGCCGCCAGGCGGGCGTGGCCCCTGCCCGCGTCACGGTCGTCGTCCTCGACAACGATCCCGACGAAAGCGCGCGCGTCGTGGTCGAAGAACTCGCCGCGCCGTTCCCGTTTCCGCTCGAATATCTGGTCGTGCGGGAGCGCGGGCTCTCGCACGTGCGAAACGCCGCGCTCGCCGTCGCGCGCGCGCGCGCGCCCTTCCTCGCAATGCTGGACGACGACGAGATCCCGGAACCGCAGTGGCTGGCCGAGCTGCTCCGCGTGCAGTCGAAGACGCAGGCCGACGCGGTGAGCGGCCCGGTGCTCGCGGTGGTCCCGGCGTCAGCGCCCGCGTGGATCCGGCGGGGCGCGTTCTACGATATGCCGCGCTTTCGGGACGGTTCTCCGCTCAGCGACGGCTGCACCGGGAACGCGCTCCTATCGCTGCGCGCGCCGGCACTCAACGGGCTCGGCTTCGACCCGGCCTTCAACGCGGCCGGTGGCGAGGATCAGTTTTTCTTCCGTGAACTGTTGGCGCGCGGTGGTCGGATGGCATACGCCGCCGACGCCGTCGCCAGCGAGCACGTCGTGCCGAGCAGACTGTGCGCGGCGTACATCTTGCGGCGCGCGTTCCGGCGCGGCAACACGCTGTGGTACTGCGACCTGCGGATCCACGGGACGGCGAGCGCGATCGTTCGCCGCATCGGAAAGGCGTTCGCCCGGACGGCGCTAGGCCTGGCGAGCCTGCCGCTGCGGCTGGCCGTACGAGGGCGCACCGGTGCGGTCGAATCGCTCGTCGACATCGCCCGCGGCGCCGGGATGCTGGCCGGAGTATGCGGCGTGCTGTTCCTCGAGTACGACCGCTCGAGCATGCTGCGCTACGGGACCGAGATCTGAACGATGGTGACGCTGTCCGCACGCCGCACCGCTGGGCCGACGCTGGTCGATCGCCTGTTCGTCTTCGCGGTCATTTTGCTGGGGATCCTCGTCGTTCGGGTCACGACGCCCGATCAGGAGTTCAGCTCGCTGGTCGAGACGAGCTCACCGCTCTCGGAAGCCGTCTGGGGCGGCCTCTACGTCGTCGCCGTCGTCGGTCTCGCGCGCCGGCCGGGCGGTCTCTCCCAGCTGCTGCGCTCGTCCTGGCTGGTCGTCGCGCTCGTCGCGCTGGCCCTCCTCTCGACGCTGTGGTCCGACGACCCGGGTGCGACGGCGCGGCGGGCAGTCGGTTTGGTCGGGACGACCGCCTGCGCGTATTTCATCGTCTCGCGCTTCACGCTCGAAAGCTTCATCGATACCTTCGCCGTCGTCGTCATCGCCGCGGCGTTGCTCAGCCTGGCCATCGTCGTCGTCTCGCCCGACGCCGGCTTGATGCACCTCGAGTATACCGGCGCACTGCGCGGGATCTTTTCCCACAAGAATCGGCTCGGGCTCTTCCTCGCGTTCGGACTCATTACCGTCGCGATGGCGGCCTGGCACCGGCGCGGGCCGTCAGCGGCGTTCTTCTGGGCCGGCGGGCTCTTGTGCCTGGCCGAGCTCGCCGCGACGCGCTCGGCAACCGCACTCTTGACGCTGCTCGTCTGCGCGGTCGCCATGGTCGTCGCGTTCGCGGCGAATCGGCGGCGCGCGCTGCCGCTGGTGGCCGCCATCGTGGTCTTGGTCGGCGCGTTCGTCGCCGGAGCTGCCCTCGCCACCGACGGCACGCAGAATCCGGTCTTTGCACTCCTCGGCCGCAACGCGACGCTGACTGGGCGGCTGGAGATCTGGACGCACGTCGTGCAGGCGATCGCAGCCCATCCGCTCGTCGGGTACGGGTACGACGTCTTCTGGCAGCCGGGCGGATCGTTCTTGCAGTTCAATCCAGGCACAGCCGGCTGGCGCCCGTTCCACGCGCACGACGGATATCTCGAGCTTGCGCTCGATCTCGGCCTGGTCGGCTTGGCAATCATGCTGGTCGTCCTGGCGCAGGCAACGCGCGCGGCTTGGCGCTTCGTGGTGCGCCGGTATACCTTCGATCGGGCCTGTCCGCTCGCCGCGCTCGCGTTCTTCGTGACGCTGAACGTGAGCGAGGCCTACATCGCGAAGTACAATGACTTCGACTGGATCATCTTCCTCACGTTCTTCCTGTTCACGGTGATGCCGGAGAGGACGGCGAGCGACGCGGTGCCGGAGCGTCGCGCGCCGGTGCAGCCGCGCTTCGTCGTCAGTGCGAACGGCCTCGTGCGCGGGTCCGCCGCTTCGACGAGCGGACCCCGGGGAACCCGGTGATGCGCGCCGGCTCCGCGCACGACGCTACCCGACCGTCAGTGCGCCGCGCACGTCCCGCCGGCCTCGTAAGCGCGAACGTACCGGGTCGTCACGGTAGCGGGGAATGCCGTCGCGGCGTTGGGCATTCCCGGCCAACTCCCCGGACCGCCGACCTGCAAGTTCACCAGCAGATACATCGGTTGATTGGAGATATTCCGGACCGAGCCGGTCGCGCGTCCATCGACATAGTACGTGATGCTCGAGTGCGTCCAGGCCACGCCGTACGAATGGAATCCGTTCGGGTCCGCTTGCGTCGAGGTGATCTGCTGCACCGTCTTGTCGACGGCGTGGGTGGTCTGGTAGACACGCTCCGGCTCCTGTCCGAGCACCTCCATGACGTCGATCTCCGGCGGGTAACCGATGACGGGCAGCAGCCAAAACGAGGGCCACAGTCCGCGGCCTTGCGGCAACCGCATACGTGCCTCGAAGTAGCCGTAGGTTTGCGAGAAGCTGTACCGGGTCGTGATGACTCCGGAGACGTATGCGGGCGGGGGCGTCATCGCTGCGAGTGCGGGCGGCGCGGCCCTTGCCGTGATCGTCAAGCCGTCGCCGGAGACCGCAAACGGGTTCAGGCCGAGCGGCGGCTCGCCGCGCCGCAGCGCGAAGCCTGGATCGACGTACAGCGCGGCATCGTGCGCACCGGGGTTCGTTCGGCCCCAGGTGTAGGTGGTGTCCCAGACACCCTGTTGGGTCTTCGGATCGTAGGGCCGAAAGGACGTGAATTCGTCGTCGAACGTGACGTCGTAGCGCGTCCCGTTCAGGCAGAGCGGCGGCTGCGTGGCTGGGCTCGCGGCGACCGTGACGTGGTGTGCCGAAACGTAGCCGATCGTAAGCATCGTGGCGCAACTTCGTCCCGCTCGGGCGCGCCCCTGTTCGACGAGGATTCCCGATGACGACGATGTTGTTCGCGCTGGCCGACCAGCGAAACGACGCGTCGTGGGCCGCGCGGCTGCGCAGGCGTCGGTTCGCGCTCTTTCGCGAGCTGCTCGCGACGCTGCCGCGTCCGATCTCGATCTGCGACGTCGGTGGGACGACCGAGTTCTGGCGCGGCGTCTCGCTCGCCGACGAGGACGACGTCGCGGTAACCGTGGTGAACCTCGAGCAGCAGCCGTCCGCCGGCGAACGGATTCGCACGCTGGTCGGCGATGCGCGCGCTCTACCGTTCGACGCGCGCAGCTTCGACGTCGTGTATTCGAACTCGGTGATCGAGCACGTCGGTACCTTCGCCGACCAGCGCCGCATGGCGCAGGAGGTCAGACGCGTGGCGCCGCGCTACTTCGTTCAGACGCCGTCGTATTTCTTCCCGATCGAGCCGCACTTCTTGGTCCCGGGCTTCCAGTTCTTACCGCTCGACCTGCGGGCGGCGCTGCTGATGCGCCGCCGGCTGGGCTGGGTCGCGCGGGCGGAGTCGATCGAGCGTGCACGGGAAGAGGTGCTCTCGGTTCGATTGCTGCGGCGCTCGCAAGTGCGCGCGTTGTTTCCCGACGCGCGGATCTACTGCGAGAAGCTCTTCGGGCTCACCAAGAGCTACGTCGCCTACGGTGGGTGGTAGCGGATGAACGTTGCGATCCTCGGCGGCGCCGGCTTCATCGGCTCGCACCTGGTCGACCGCTACTTGCGCGACGGCCACCGCGTGGTCGCCGTCGACAACCTGTGCACCGGTGCGCTGGCGAACCTCGCCGACGCGTTCGCCTACGAGACGTTCTCGTTCTTCGAAGCCGACGTCAGTGGGGGGATCCCGGTCGACGGCCCGCTCGACCTCATCCTCCACTTCGCCTCGCCGGCGAGTCCGGTCGACTACGCGCGGCTGGCGGTCGAGACGCTAGCGGTGAACAGCCGCGGAACGCAGGCCGCGTGCGACCTCGCCGAGGCGCGTCAGGCGCGCCTGGTGTTCGCCTCGACCTCGGAAGTCTACGGCGATCCGCTCGTGCATCCGCAGGCCGAAACGTACTGGGGAAACGTGAACTCCGTCGGTCCGCGCGCCTGCTACGACGAGGCGAAGCGCTTCGGCGAAGCGCTGATCACGACGCGCCTGCGGTTCGGAAGCCTCGACGCGCGGATCGCGCGCATCTTCAACACCTACGGGCCCCGGATGGGGTTCGCCGACGGCCGCGTCATCCCGAACCTGCTCACGCAGGCGCTGACCGATCAACCGCTGACGGTCTACGGCAGCGGTCGCCAGACGCGTTCCTTCATCTACGTCGACGATCTCGTCGAGGGGATCGTGCGGCTCGCCGCGCACGACCTCTTGCGCGGGACGGTAGTGAATCTCGGCCGGCCCGACGAGTTCACGATCCTCGAGGCTGCGCGGCTGGTCGCCCGGGTCGCCGGCGTGCCGCTGGTGACGGAGCGACGTCCGCTGCCGCAGGACGACCCGGCGCGGCGGTGTCCCGACATCACGTTGGCGCGCAAGCTGCTCGGCTGGGAACCGCGCGTCGACCTGCGCGACGGATTGGAGCGCACGATCGCCTGGTGGCGCGAGCGTCCCGAGCTCACCAGCGCGAGCTGAGGCGGCGCTACCAGCCCAACAAACGCGCGATCATCTCGGCGCGGCGCCGCGCGCCCGTCTTGACGATGAGGTTGCGCACGTGCGCGGCCACCGTCGGCGCAGCGATCTCGAGGCGCTCGCCGACCTCTTCGAGCGAAGCGCCCTCGATGAGCAGCCGCGCGACGGAAAGCTCGCGTGCCGAGATCCGGTACCGCCGGGCGGCCGCGTCGAGATCGAGCGAACCGCGCAACCGCTCGAGGAACAGCGCCAAACCGACCGCACCGTCGCGCGCAAGCGGGACGATCCGCACGACCAGCGAGGGGAACGGGAAGATGATCTGCTCGTGCGGCGCGGCTGCGTCGACGTCCCAGCCGTCGATCGCCTCGCGCACGGCGGCCTCGATCGCGCGCGGCAGTCCGCCGGGCGCCGCCGACGTCGTCTCGTCGGTGCGCCACTCGTCGAAGGGGTCGGGCATCGTCGACGACTGCACGCCGAGCTGGAGGTCGGTCACGTAGGCGCGGATCGGCGAGCGACGACGGACGGCGGCGAGGTCGGGCAGCTCCGCGACGGGCTCGAGCCCCCGGACGGCAACCGCTTCCAGCAACGTGGCGCGCTCCGTCTCGTTGAACGCCCGACCGGTTCGGCGGGCGACGAGCGCGACTTGGCCCGGCGAGCGATCGGGCAGCCGCAACGCGAGGACGTCGACGAAGCCCGGCGGGCGCGGCGAGATGCGGCGCAACGGCGTCGCGCGCGCCCGCGACGCCTCGACGATCGCGAGCGCCCGCACGTGGTCCGACACCTCGCCGAGCTCGGCGCAGACCTTGCCGTCGGCGTCGGCGATGACGCCGATCCCGATGGCGGCCGCTCGTTCGAGCCGATCCAAGATTTCACGCGCCGCCGTCACCTGGCGCCCTACCAAGCCCGGTTCTGCGCGTCCTGCTCCAAGCGGCCGGCTACGGATGTAGGGCGGCGCTCACCGCGGCGCGCGTGGCCAGGATGCCCTCGAGGTTGCTGGCGGCCTGGGCGGCGTCCGCCGCGAGCTTTACCTCTTTGGGGCTCCGGCGAAGCACGACGTCGCGCAGCACGTCGCCCAGCGCGAAGCCGAGTGCCATGCCGCCGGCTCCCGCATGCGAGAACGGTCGCATCAGCGCGTTGCGCTCGGCGGCCCCGCCGAACCGGAGGGCCCGGGCGCTCTGCACGGAGTCGAAGGCCTGCAGCACGTAGAGGGCGGCACGCGAGAGGGTCGGCAGCGACGACGTCGGCCGGGTGGTCTGGAATCGTGGCAGCTCGACGGTCACCGGCATGTGGAAGACGACGGCGACCTGCTGGGCGGTCGCGGCCGTGGTGGTGGGGTCTGCGTTCGCCGGCTGCGCTGCGAACGCCGTAGAGGCGACGAGGCCGAAGGCGAGCGTCCGAAGCGCTCCGATGTTCACGGGATTGCTCTCCAGGGGTAGCGAGTAAGGAGGTCTCGCTCCGTGAATCGGAGGAAGCGGTCGCCGGAATGATAGTTTCTACTAGTCTAAATGCCAATTGTGCGCATGCTAACAGTTAAACTCGTGTCAAGCCAATGCTTATCTTGCTTAGCAGGAAACCGAAGGGACGGCCGGTGCTCGAGCAGGTGCCAAGGTGACGCGCGGGCGAGCAGAACGCCCACATGGCGTTGAGCGGTCGCCGCTTGCGGCGCGCGTTGTGGTTCGTCGCGGCGACCGCACTCGCGGTCGCGTTTTTCTGGAGCGCGACGGCGTACGCGGTCTACCGTGCCACCTCGCCGCCACACCTCGCCACCCTGCTCTTCGGTGACGAGGCGGCGCGAATCGGGGACCCGCTCGGGATCTCGCTGCACGTCGTCCTGCGCAAGCTGTACAGCGTGGTCGCCTTCGCGCTCGTCTGTGGTGCCTGGATGTGCGCGTTGCGTCCGTCGCGTGCGCGACTGTGGTGGGCCAGCATCGTGCTGGGCGCGGTCTATTCCGCCGCGATCGAGGTCGCCCAAGCGTACGAAGGCTCGACGGAGGGCCTGGCCTGGAACGCGTTCGACGTCGTGTGCGGTGCGCTCGGTGGCGCACTCGCTGCCGCCGCACTCACCCGATTCGGCGCCCAGAGGACGCCGCGCCGCGCTGGGCGCATCCCCAGCGAATGACGGCCGACGGCTCGGGAGCGCTGCGCCGCACCGCCCTCTACGAGGCGCACCTCGCGCTGGGCGCGCGGATGATGCCATTCGGCGGTTTCGAGATGCCGGTCCAGTACGCCGGCATCCTGGCCGAGCACGAGGCCGTCCGCCAGCGCGCCGGGCTGTTCGACCTCTCGCACATGGGGCAGTTCTCGTTGCGCGGCGGCGACGTGGCGGCCTGGGCCGATACGCTGACCTGCAACACGCTCGCGACGCTCGGACCCGGTCACGCGCGCTACACGATCTTCACCAACGCCCAGGGTGGCGCGCACGACGACGTGATCTTCTACCGCATCGACGCGCGGCGCTGGCTGCTGGTGGTCAACGCGTCGAACGCCGCCGCGATGTGGGAGTACCTGCAGGATGAGGCGTACGGCGACGTCGTCCTGGAGAACCTGCACGGCGAGCGCGCGCTGATCGCGATTCAGGGACCGCGCTCGCTGGCGATGCTGCAGCGTGTCGTGGAGGCGGACCTGGCCGGCCTGCACTACTACGGTTGCGTCGAAACGCACGTGCGCGGATTGGCCGACCCGGTGCTCGTGGCGCGCACGGGCTACACCGGCGAGGACGGCTTCGAGCTGTTCCTCCCCGGCGAGGATGCGACCGGTGTGTGGGATCTGCTGCTCGCTGAACATCGCGCGCAGGGCCTGGCGCCGTGCGGGCTGGGCGCGCGTGACGTGTTGCGGCTCGAAGCCGCGATGCCGCTGTACGGCAACGAACTGACCGAGGAGATCACGCCGCTGCAAGCGGGGCTGGGCTGGGTGGTCAAGTTCCAGAAGCCGGCCTTCCGCGGCAAGGACGCGCTGCTCGCGCAGCGCGACGCCGGCGACTACCCACGCATCGTCGGCCTGGTGATGGACGGTCCCGTCCCCGCCCGCAGCGGCTATCCCGTCTACGCGAACGACGCGCGGGTCGGGACGATCCGCAGCGGTTCGATCGGGCCGTCGGTCGGCAAGAACATCGCGACCGCGCTGGTCGACCCCTCGGCGGGTTCGGTGGGGACGGTGCTCGAGGTCGAAGTGCGCGGCGCGCGCCACGCGGCCCGGGTCGTCGAGCTGCCGTTCTACCAGCGCCCAAAAACGTGAGCGCGCAGCGGCAGGTCTGGGCCGAGCCCAGACACTAGGAGGAGCGACATGGCAGGCGTACCGGCAGAGCTCCTCTACAGCAAAGAACACGAATGGGTCGCGCTCGAGGGTGACGTGGCGACAGTGGGGATCACCGACTACGCGCAGTCCTCGTTGGGCGACATCGTCTACGTCGAGTTACCGCGGGTCGGCGTGACGCTCGCGCAGTTCGCGAACATCGGGGTGATCGAGTCGGTCAAAGCCGTCTCCGACATCTTCACGCCGGTCGGCGGCGAGGTGATCGGGATCAACGATGCCATCGACGGCGATCCGGCGCTGGTGAACCGCGAGCCGTACGGCGTGGGCTGGCTGTTCAAGGTGAAGCTCGCCGACGTGGGCCAACGGGACGAGTTGATGACCGCGGCCCAATACGAGCGGCTGATCTCCGAGGCGTAGCCGCGCGGGCCGAGGAAGTCCCGCCGGTACCCCTTTCCCATCGGCCCGTCCGCGGGCCCGGAGCCCTTCCCATCTACACGCCGCACACTCCCTCGGACATCGAGGCGATGCTGCGCGTGGTCGGGGTCGGGTCGCTGGACGAACTCGTCCGCGTCCCCGACGCCGTCGCGCTGCGCGAGCCTCTGCACCTCACCCCCCAGCTCAGCGAGATCGAGATCGCCGCGCGCTTCGCAGCTTTCGCCGAGCGGACGACGGCACCGCGATACGTCAGCTTCCTGGGCGCCGGCGCCTACCGCCATTACATTCCGCCGGTCGTCGCGGCACTGGCGATGCGGGGCGAGTTCCTGACCTCCTACACGCCCTATCAGGCCGAGGTCTCGCAGGGCTACCTGCAGGCGATCTACGAGTGGCAGACCTACGTCGCGCTGCTGACCGGCCTGGACGTCGCCAACGCCTCGGTCTACGACGGCGCGACCGCGCTCGCCGAGGGCGTGATCATGGCGGTCAACGCGACCGGCCGCAAGGCGGTGCTGATCTCGTCGGCCGTCCATCCGAACTATCGTGCGGTGCTGCGCACCTACGCCGAAGGGCTCGATCTCGCGATCGAGGAGCTGCCGTACGCGGCCGACGGACGGACCGACCTCGCCGGGCTCGACGACGCGCTCGCCGCGAGGCGCTACGCCGCGGTCGTCGTGCAGTCGCCCAACGTCTTCGGTGCGATCGACGCGCTGCCCGCCGGCGTGGGCGCGCGCATCGCGGCCGCCGGCGTGGTCCCGATCGCGGTCGTCGCCGAGGCGCTCTCGCTGGCGGCGCTCGCCGCGCCGGCTTCGTGGGGCGCGCAGATCTGCGTCGGCGAAGCGCAATCGTTCGGCAACGCGGTCGCCTACGGCGGCCCGCACGTCGGCTTCATCGCCGCGACGAACGCGCACCTGCGCCGCATCCCGGGCCGGCTGGTCGGCAAGACCGTCGACGGCGCCGGCCGCATCGCGTACGTGCTGACGCTGCAGGCGCGCGAGCAGCACATCCGCCGCGAGAAGGCGACCTCGAACATCTGCACCAACCAGGCGCACTGCGCGCTGTGCGCGACGATCTACCTCGCCGCGATGGGCGCGAGCGGGCTGCGCGACTGCGCCGCGCTCAACGTCGCACGCACGCAGGAGCTGCGCGCGAAGGCGGGCGCGCTGTCGGGCTTCGCCGCGCGCTTCACCGCACCGACCTTCAACGAGTTCGCGCTGCGTGTCCCCGGCCGCGCCGCCGATGTGCTCGCCGCGCTCGAGCGCCGCGGCATCCTCGGCGGCCTCGACCTGGGCCGCTTCTATCCCGCGCTCGAGGACTGCATCCTCGTCACCGCGACCGAGCTGACGTCGAGCGCCGACGTCGACCGTCTCGTCACCGCCCTCTCGGAGATCCGGGTTCGTGCCGCAGTCCACGTCTGAGACGCCGCTGATCTTCGAGACCGGGCAGCCCGGCCGCGCGAACCGCTACCTGCCTGACGGTCCGGCGCTCGAGGGGCTGCTGCCGCGCGAGGCGCTGCGCGAGGGGTTGCCGCTCCCCGACAACAGCGAGCTCGACGTCGTGCGCCACTTCACCCGCCTCTCGCACAAGACGTTCGGGATCGACTCGAACTTCTATCCGCTCGGGTCGTGCACGATGAAGTACAACCCGCGCATCAACGACGCGATGGCCAACGTCCCGGCGCTGCGCGACCTGCACCCGTTCGCCCCCGACCACGCGGCGCAAGGGGCGCTGGCGGTGATGTGGGAGCTCGAGCGGGCGCTGGCGTCGCTGTTCGGGATGGCGGCGTTCTCGCTCAACCCGGCCGCCGGCGCGCACGCCGAGCTGACCGCGCTGTTGATCGCGAAGGCGTACTTCCGCGCGCGCGGCGAGACCGAGCGCACCGTCGTCGTCGTCCCCGACACCGCGCACGGGACGAACCCCGCTTCGGCCGCGATGGTCGGCTTCACGGTGCTCTCGCTCAAGAGCGACGCGCACGGCCGGGTCGATCCGGCCGAGCTGGCCAAGGTCGTCGGTCCGCAGACCGCGGTCTGCATGATGACCAACCCGAACACGCTCGGCTTGTTCGAGCCGCGCATCCACGACGTCTCCGACGTGGTGCACGCCGCCGGCGGGCTGATGTACTACGACGGCGCGAACGCTAACGCCCTGATGGGCAACGCGCGCCCGGGCGACATGGGTTTCGACCTCATGCACCTCAACCTGCACAAGACGTTCTCGATCCCGCACGGCGGCGGCGGCGCGGGCGCCGGCCCGGTCGGCGTCGCGGCGCACCTGCTCGACTACCTCCCGACGCCGGTCGTGCGCGCGAGCGACGCCGACGGCCGGCCCGTCGAGGCGCCGGGCTGGCGGGAGACGGCCGAGCTGACCTTCGCGCTCGACTTCGACCGGCCGCGTTCGGTCGGACCGATGCGCTCGTTCTGGTCGAACTTCGCGCACATGGTCCGCGCGCTCGCGTACTGCTATGCCAACGGCGCCGAGGGACTGACCCGCGTCTCGCAGCTCGCGGTGCTCAACGCGAACTACCTGCGGGTCGGCTTGCGCGACGCGATCGACATCCCCTACGACGAGATCAACCGCCACGAGTTCGTGGCGTCGGCGCAGTCGCTCAAACGTGAGACCGGGGTGCGCGCGCTCGACCTGGCCAAAGCGCTGCTCGACCGCGGCTACCACGCGCCGACGATCTACTTCCCGCTGATCGTTCCCGAGTGCTTGATGATCGAACCGACCGAGACCGAGTCGAAAGAGACGCTCGACGGGTTCATCGCCGCGTTCCGCGAGATCCTCGCGCAGGCGAGGACCGATCCGCAAGCGCTGTTCGACGCGCCGGTGACGACGCCGGTCGGGCGGGTCGACGAGACGCGCGCCGCGCGTCAACCCGATCTGCGCTGGCGCCCGGCCGCGAGCGCCACCACGTGAAGCGCGCCACCGTCTTACAGGGCGCAGGGCTCGCCTGCGGCGCGTTCGCGTTGGGCGGCGGCGGAGCGGCGCTCGCGGCCGACTCGGCGCCGGCGGCGCCCGGCGACGCCTCACTCGACGCGCTGCTCGCGCGCGATTGGGTGGACTACCACCGGCGTCACCCCGAGGCGGCCTCGTACGAGGGCGACCGCAGCGGGGACGCTGCGTGGGACGATCCGTCGGCAGCCGCGGCGGCCGACGAGGCGGCGCACCGGCGCACGGTGCTCGCGCAGCTCGAGGCGATCGACCCGGCGACGCTCTCCGCCACCGGCGCGCTCAACCGCACGCTCTACGCCGAGCGGCTGCGCGACGCGCTGCAGGGTTACGAGCTGCACACCGAGCTGTTCGCGCTGAACCAGCGCGGCGGCGTGCAGACCGACGTCGCGCTGGTCGACGTGCTGCCGTTCGCGACGCCGGCCGACTACGCCGCTTGGACGACGCGCGTCGAACGGTGGCCGGCGAAGGTCGACGCCACGATCGTTGTGTTGCGCGCCGCGGTCGCGGCGAAGATGCTCTGGCCGCAGGTCGTCATGCAGCGCGTCCCGGCGCAGATCGACCGTCTGCTGGTCGCGCCCGAGCAGCATCCGTTCTTCGCACCGTACACGCGCGTGCCGGTGGGCATCCCGGCAGCCGAGATCGCGCCGTTGCGCGAGCGCGCCCGCACGGCGATCGCCGGCGGCGTGCTCCCCGCGCTGAGCCGCCTGCGCGCCTTCCTGACCGAGGTCTACCTGCCGGCGGCACCGGCCGCCGTCGGGCTCGCGCCGGTGCCCAACGGCGCGGCGCTCTACGCCTACTTGGCGCGCGTCAACGTGACCAAGCCGGTCGATCCGCAAGCGGTCCACGCGCTGGGCTTGCGCGAGGTCGCGCGCATCCGCGCCGCGATGGAAGAGGTCGCGCCGAAGACCGGCTATGCCGGCGGGCTCGAGGACGTCTTCCGGCAGATGCGCGCCGATCCGGCCAATTACCACGCCACGGCGGAGTCGCTGCTGACCGCGTATCGCGCGCTGGCCAAGCGCATCGATCCCGAGCTGGTGCGATTCTTCCGCGTCCTGCCGCGCGAGCCGTACGGGGTGGTCCCGATCCCGGCGGCGTTCGCGCCCGACACGACGACCGCTTATTACCAGCCCGGCGCGCTCGACGGCTCGCGCGCCGGGAGCTACTGCGTCAACCTGTACCGGCCCGAGCAGCGCCCGATCTACGAGATGCCGGTCCTCACCCTGCACGAGTCGGTCCCCGGGCACCACCTGCAGTTCGCGCTGCAGGCCGAGCTGGGGACGCTGCCCGATTTCCGGCGCGCCGGTTACTACGTCGGGTATTCCGAAGGCTGGGGGCTCTACGCCGAATCGCTCGGCGCGGCGATCGGCGTCTATGACGACCCGAAGACGACGCTGGGTGCGCTCAGCTACGAGATGTGGCGCGCGGTACGGCTGGTCGTCGACACCGGGATGCACGCCTTCGGCTGGACGCGCGAACGCGCGATCGACTACTTCTTGGCCAACGCGGCGAAGACGCGACTCGACGTCGAGAACGAGATCGACCGCTACATCACCGATCCCGGTCAAGCGCTGGCGTACAAGATCGGTCAGCTCGAGTTGCTCGCGCTGCGCGACCGCGCGCGCGAGCGGCTCGGCGCGCGCTTCGATCTGCGCGACTACCACGCCGTCGTGCTCGGCGCGGGCTCGGTTCCGCTCGACGTCCTCGACCGGCGCGTCGAAGACTGGCTCGCGCAGGCGTAAGCGCCGGCCGCGGCCGGAGAAGGAGCGGGCCGCGTCGTACTCCCGCGCATGGCCAGGCGTGCCTCGCCGACGCTCACCGAGGCGGAGTATCGTCTCATGGACATCCTGTGGGCGCTCGGCAGCGCGACCGTGGCCGCCGTCCACGCGCGGCTCGACGATCGGCCGATCGCCTACACGACGGTGCTCTCGACGCTGACGATCCTCGAACGGAAGGGCTACGTGCGCCACACCGTGCGTGGCAAGGCCAACGTCTATCGGCCGCGGGTCGAGCGCGATGCGGCCCGGCGCAGCGTGCTGGAGAATGTCGTGACGACCTTCTTCGGCGGCTCGGCGCGCGCGCTGATGCTCAACCTACTCGACTCCGAGCGCTTGAGCCCCGACGAGGAGCGCCGCCTGCGGACGCTGCTCGAGGAGCGGTCGTGAGCGGGCCGGCCGCGCTCGGAACCGCGGCGCTGGCGTGGGCGCTGGCGAGTTTGCCGCTGGCCGGGCTCGCGCTGGCGACCGCGCGCAGCTTCAGCCGGGCGGCGGTCCGCTATCGCTTCCTGACCGCGGCCTTCGCGCTGAACCTCGCCGTCGGGCCGCTGGTCTGGCTGGCGGCCGGCATTCGGCCGCCGGCACACGCCGCGCCGGCCGCCGCGGGCCTCCCGGAACCGCTGGTGGTGCCGCTGGCCGGGGCCGCCGCCCTGATCGCCATCGTCCTGCTGCTCGAGCTGGGTCTGGACATCGTACGGCTGCGCCGCATCAAGCAGCGGGCGGTGCGGGTCGGGACCAGCGCCGTTCGCGGCGCGCCGATCGGCGTCTCCAGCCGGGTCGCCAGCCCGACCGCGATCGGCTACTTCCACCCGGCGATCGTCGTCCCCGACGGCTTTCGCGGCCGGGTCGATGACGCGGAGTGGCGCGCGGTCCTGCGCCACGAGTGCGCGCATCTGCGGCGGTATGACGACTGGGCGAAGGCCTTGCAGAGTGGGCTGCAGCGAGCGGCCTGGTGGCTGCCGGGGCTGTGGGTGGTCGGCCGCGCGCTCGACCTGGAGCGGGAGCTGGCCAGCGACGATGAAGCCGCCGCCGCCGCCGGCCCACGCCGCTACGCCGCGTGCCTCTTGCGCCTGGCCACCGGCCGCGCCCCTGACTCGGCCGCGCCGGCGCTGTGGGGCCGCCGTTCGCACGCGGCGATCCGGATCGAGCGGCTGTTGCGGCCGGCCGTCACCGTCTCGGCCCGGCTGCGCGCCGTCGGGCTGGCGCTGAGCGCGGGCCTGACGCTGGCGATCGTTGCCGCCGCCGTCCTGGCCGTCCCACCGGCCCGCTCCGAGCCGCCGCTCCAGGCGGCCTGGACCGGCCCGCCACCGGAGCGGGCCGCCGGGCGGCCGACAGCTACGCACCTGCTGGCGCGCCTGGCCGTGGCGACGCCGCGGTGTCCGCGCGCGACCCCACGGTTGGCGGCGCACCTCGTGCGACGTGGCGGGCCGCCGGCGCGCCGGCGGCCACCGGTTCCGGCGCGCACGCTCGCCGCCGCACCCGTCCGGACCGCGCGGCCGGCGCCGACCCAGCTCGCCTACGCCCCGCCACGGCCACGGAACACCTCGCTGCGGGCGGCCCCGGGCGCGCCGACGAACGCGCCGGCAGCGGCCTCCGCCACGAGCGCCCCGGCCGACACCGATACTGGGTCGGTCACCGGAGCGAGCGAGCTCCGGGCCGGCTTGCGCTGGATCCAACTTCCGCCACTTCCCTGAGCCCGGGGACTGGCGTCCTTCTTGGGTCGGCACGCTATACTAAAAATACCAGCCCGGCACGTCGGGCTGGATCTGTCTGGAAGCGATGATGCGGATCAAATACGAGGTCTCGGCGGGTGGGCTCGTCCTACGGCAGGGCCCAGGGAACTTGGAAGCACTGCTGATCGGGCGGGGCGAGCCTCGCGTTTGGTCGCTGCCCAAGGGCCACGTCGAGCCGAAGGAGACGCACGAACAGGCTGCCCTGCGCGAGGTCCGCGAAGAGACCGGCTGTTGGGCTGAGATCCTGACCAAGCTTTCGGACATTCACTACTGGTTCTTCCTGAACCGGACCAAGCACAAGAAGGACGTCCACTTCTACCTGATGCGCTATCGCTCGGGCGACACGGCGAACCACGACCACGAGGTCGACGAGGCGCGCTGGTTCGACATCAAGGCGGCCAAAAAAGCGCTCAAATACATCAATGAGAAGCGCCTGGTCGACCTGGGACTCGAGTGGCTGGAGCAGGACGGTGCCGGCCTCTTCGAGCTGGAGACCGTCGCCGCCGTCTCAGCGGTGAGGGACACGAGCGCGTAATTTGCAGGCGACCCCCGTGGTCGAGGAACGGGCCTTGCACGTCTCGCTCGACGTGTTCGATGGACCGCTCGACCTGTTGCTGAACCTCGTCAAGGAGCGCCAACTCGACATCGCGACCGTTCCGCTGGCCCTGGTCGCCGATCAGTACCTGGCGTACGTGCACGCGATGGAGTCGCTCGACGTCGAGCTCGCGGCCGACTACTTGGTCGTCGCCGCGACGCTGGTGTTCCTCAAGTCGAAGGCGTTGCTGCCGCCGATCCCGGTCGAGCTGGCCGGTGATCCCGAGGAATCGGCTGAGGCCGTCGAAGCGCGGCTGCGCGAGCGGCTGATCATCTACTCACGCTATCGTGACGCCGGCCAGGAGCTGCGCGCGCGGGCGGCCGAGGCGGCGGCGTACTACGTGCGCAGCGAGGGCGGCGACCCGACGGCCGCGTTCGTGCAGCGCTACGCGATCGACCCGGCGAAGTTGGCCGGCGCGCTGGCGGCGGCGTTGCGCGCCGCGAAGCCGGAGAAGCGCACGATCGTGCGCGAACGCGTCTCGCTGGCCGAGCAGATGGACGTCGTCGCGCGCGCCGTGCGCCGGACCGGACGCAGCTCGTTCTTCACACTCTGCGCGGGGCTCGACCGGGTCGCGGTCATCGTGACCTTCTTGGCGATCCTCGAGCTGGTCCGCCGCGAGCGCATCCGCATCGCGCAGGACGAAGCGTTCGCCGACATCGCGCTGCTGCCCGTCCCCGAAGCCGATCATGCAGCCTGAACTCGTCGACACCGGCACGCTGCGGCGCGATTGCGAAGCGCTGCTGTTCGTCGCGTCCGAATCGCTCTCGATCAAGCAACTCGCCAAGCTGACCGGTGCCGAGGAGTCCGCGGTGAGCGTCGCACTGCAGCAGATCGACCAAGAGTTCGAGCACCGCGGGATCGTGCTGCGCGAGATCGCCGGCGGCTACCGCTTCGCCAGCAACCCGGCGGCGCGCGAGTCGGTCGAGGCCTACCTGCTGCCGCCCAAGACCAACCTCTCGCCGGCCGCGCTCGAGACGCTGGCGATCGTGGCCTACACCCAGCCCTGCACCAAGGGTGAGATCGAAGAGATCCGCGGCGTCTCGGCCGACTCGGTCATCGCGACGCTGGTCGACCGGCGTTTCCTGGTCGAGTCCGGGCGGAAGGATACTCCGGGACGCCCGATGCTCTACAAGACGACGCCGGAGTTTCTCGAAGCGTTCGGACTCAACCGGCTCGACGATCTGCCCCAGGTCGACCTGGACGCCACCGCGCCGGTCGAGTTGGTGTTGCCGATCCCGACCCTGACGGCGTCCGCGCGCGGCCGGTCGGTCTCGAACCAACCGTCCACTCGATCCGACCCAGCCGACACACCTGAAGAAACGGAGCCCCAGCCATCAGCGGTATGACCGCACCCGTCATCGATCCCGCCGCCCTGTGGGCGGCGATCGACCGCAATTGTCAGCGCGTCGCGCTGGCCCACGACCTGATCCAGCCGGACGAAACGTTTCGGTTGACCGAGGATCAGCGCAAGGCCGTCCTGACCATCGCCGAAGGCCTCGACGCGGGCGACTTCGAGTTTCTGCTCAAGGCGCCGACCGGCTCGGGGAAGACCGAGGTCCTGATGCGCGTCGCGGTCGACACCGTACTCGCCACCGACGGCGGGTACTGCGTGATCCTCGCGCCGACGCGCGATCTGATCCGCCAGCACGTCACCTACCTGACCGATCGGCTCGCCGGGACCGGGATCGGCGTCGGGCAGATCCACGGTGGCGCTTCGCCGGGCGAACGGCGCGAGGTCGAAGCCGGTCTGGCCGCCGGGACGGTCCACATCATCGTCGGCTCGGCGATGATGCTGACCATCGACCGTTACTGGGACCTGATCGACCGCAGCGCGCTGCTGATCGTCGACGACGTCAACGCCTTCGACGAGCGCGAGCACCTGCGGCTGCTCGAGGACCTCGACTGCCCGATGATCTTCGCCTCCGCGACGCCGGACGAGTTGCGGCGTTTCCTCGAACGGATCGGCGCGCTCAAGCGCGTCGTCTCGATGAAGAAGATGCCGTTCGACGTGCTGCCCACCAAGATCCACAAGACCGAGGGCGTCTGGGGCGAGCCGCCGGCCGAACAGCTCTCGCGCGCCGATGCGCTGATCCGCGAGCACCTCGCGCGCGGCTCGCGCATCTTCGTCATCGGGCGCACGCGCGGCGACGTGCCGCGCTTAGCCGAACGGCTCGAGGCGACCTACGACATCCCGGTGCAACAACTGCGCGGCGACATGGCCGATACGCTGGAGCAGAGCGGCCGCTACCGCCGCAAGGGCGTGAAGGTCAACGAGGTCGGCACGCGGATCGAGATGATGAACAAGTTCCGCGCCCAGGCACCGGCCGTGCTCGCCGCGACCAACCTGATCGGTAGCGGGATCGACATCCCGGCCGCCGATTTGATCGTCATCACCGATTCCGACGCCTTCGGCGAGTCGGAGGTCGAGCAGTTGATCGGCCGCGTCGGCCGGCGCGAGCGCCCGTCAGACGCCGTGCTGATGACCGGCACCACCTTCGAGCGCAATCCCTCGCGCGCGATGGCCCCGAGCGGGCGGGCCAAGAGCTTCATGCCGCGCGGGACGCGCGCGCGACAGTTCGACTACGGGCGCCGCCGATAACCGGGTGATGCGCTACGGCCTGCACACGCGGGTCGGCGGCGGCCACGAGGCTGCCGTCGCGTACGCCCGCAAACTCGGTTGCACGACGTTGCAGTTCTTCAGCGGCAACCCGAAGACGTACCGGGTCGGCCCGATCGACGTCCCCGCGTTCGAGCGCTTCGCCGACGCGCGCGAAGCGGCGGGGATCGCGCCGGTCGCGATCCATACCTCGTACCTAATCAACCTGGCCAGCGACGATCCCAAGACCGTCACCGGCTCGCTGCGGCTGCTCGAGAACGACCTCGCCGTCGCCGCCGCCGGCCGCGTCGCGTTCGTCAACACCCACCTGGGCTCGTACGGCGCGCGCGACCGCAACGCCGGCTTCGCGGCCGTCGTCGCGGCCCTCGAGCACGCGCTGGCGGGGATCGCGCCCGAGGTCGCGCTGGTGCTCGAGAACAGTGCCGGCGCCGGAGCGCTGTGCGGCGGGACGATCGAAGAGCTGGGGGCGTTCGTGCGCGCGATCGGCCACCCGAACCTGCGCGTCTGCCTGGACACCGCACACACCTGGGCGGCCGGCTACGCGATCGACACCCGGGACGGGGTCGAGCGTTTCTTCGCGCTGGTCGAGCGCGAGCTCGGCCTGGACACCGTCGCGATGTTCCACTTCAACGACACGCAGATCGAGTTGGGCGGCCACCGCGACCGCCACTGGCACATCGGCGAGGGGCGGATCGGCATCGAAGGGTTCCGCGCGATCATCGCGCATCCGGGGGTGCAAGGGAAGATCGCGATCCTGGAGACACCGGGGGAAGAGGAGGACGATACCCGCAACCTCGCCGTGATCCGTACGCTAACGGAGGGAGTAACGGTATGAACGACCGGCGGCGCGCGCAACGCGTGCCCGTGGACGTCGCGGTACGGTATCGCCGGCACAGCGAGACCACCGAACACACCGCGCGCATCGAGAACATCTCGCGCAGCGGCCTGCTGCTCGTCGCCCAGGAAGCGGTCCCGGAGGGGACCCGCCTGCGGATCGCCTTCGAGGGACCGGATGGAACCTCGCACGCCATCGTCGGCGAGGTCGTGCACACCGCGCCGACCGGGCGGGTCGGCCTGACGCTGGTGCACCTCGAAGAGGTGACGCTGCGCTACGTGCGCGACGTGCTGGGGGTCGCGTGAAGGACGGGTCGGATGAGCGGCGGGGCGACGAGCGGGTCAAGGTCAACCTGTCGGTGCGCTATCGCCAGGGCGATGGTCCCGATCGGTACGGCACGATCGACAACATCTCGCGCAGTGGGCTGCTGCTGGTCGCCGGCGAGACCTTCCCCGAAGGGACCCGGCTGACGATTGTGCTGGAGGGTGGGGACGCCCGCCACGAGATCGCCAGCCGGATCGTGCGCTCGACGGCGATGGGCGGTTTCGCCGTCGCGTTCGTCGAGGTCGGCCCGGCCGCGCTCGCCTTCGTGCGCGAGGCGCTCGGCGTCCCTTAACTCCGCGCGGTACGATCGCCGAATGATCGTCCATTTCGATCTCGACGCGTTCTACGCGTCGGTCGCACAGCGCGACGACCCGGGCCTGCGCGGCGTGCCGTTGGCGATCTCGGGCTCCTCGCGCCGGGCCGTCGTGCTGACCGCATCCTACGAGGCGCGGCCGTTCGGCGTCCGCTCGGCGATGCCGCTCTACCGCGCGCGCGAGCTGTGCCCGCAGCTCGTCGTCGTGCCGCCGGAGTTCACCCGCTATCGCGAGGCCTCGCGCGCGGTCTTCGCGATCTTCGCCGGCGACGGGCGCGCGGTCGAAGGGCTCTCGCTCGACGAGGCCTACGTCGACGCGCAGACCGACGCGCCCCACGTCGCGCAGGCACTCGCCGAGCGCGTGCGCGCACAGGTGCGCGCCGAAGTCGGCCTGACGGTGAGTGCCGGCGTCGCGCGCGGCAAGATGGTCGCCAAGATCGCCTGCGATCTTCACAAGCCCGACGGGTTGACCGTCATCCCGCCCGGGACGGAGGCCGCGTTTCTCGCGCCGTTGCCGGTCGGGCGGCTGTGGGGTGTCGGTCCCAAGACGCAGCCGCGCTTGGAGGCGGCCGGCGTGCGGACGATCGGCGACGTCGCCGCGCTCGCCGACGAGCCGCTCTACGCGCTGTTCGGACGGGGCGGCCCGTTTTTGCGCGACCTCGCCCGCGGGATCGACGACCGTCCGGTCGACCCGACGCGCGAGCGCAAGTCGATCTCGACCGAGGAGACCTTCGAGTACGACGTGACCGACCCGGCGCGCATCGCGGACGTGCTGCGCGCGCAGGCCGACGAGCTGGCGCGCGACCTGCAGGCGCAGGGACTGCGCGGCGCGACCGTCGGCGTGAAGATCAAACGCGCCGATTTCAGCCTGACTGGGCGCCAGACGACGTTGGCCGCCGCGACCGACGACGCCGACGCGATCCACGCCGCCGCCCGCTGGTGCTGGGAGCGCTCCGAGGCCGCCGGGACGCCGATCCGGCTGCTCGGGACGCGCGTCGCCTCGCTCACTGACGAGGCAGCGCGCGAGCTGCGGCTGCTGTGATCAGCGCGACCGGCAACGCCGTGCAGATGAACGACGGATTGCGCACGTCCGCACCGCGGTAGCGCAGCGGCGTCCCGTCCAGCCCCACGACGGCCGCGCCGGCTTCGTGCGCGACGGCGTGGCCGGCCGCGACGTCCCACCAGCAGGTCGTCCCGAAGCGCGGGTAGAGCTGCGCGGTCCCGTCGGCGACGAGCCCGAGTTTGAGCGAGCTGCCGGCCGCGATCGTCGTGTGCGGCGGAAGCGCGGCGAGGAACGGCGCGAGCGCTTCGCCTGGGTGTGAGCGGCTGGTGACGACGACCAGTGGTCCCGTCCGCCGAACCTGGATCGCGTGGGTCCCGCTCGCATCGGTCCGCGTCGCGCCGCGCCCGCGCGCCGCGGCGTAGGTCAGTCCGCGCGTCGGCACGTGGACGACGCCCAGTATCGGCTGGCCGTCTTCGACCAGCGCGACGTTGACCGTGTACTCGCCGTTGCCGGCCAGAAACTCGCGCGTCCCGTCGAGTGGGTCGACCAACCAGAACCGCGCCGGCGCCGGGCCGTCGGCGCGCGGGCTCTCCTCGGAGATCACCGGCGTCGTCGGATCGAGATCGGCCAGCGCGGCGAGCAGCAGCTCGTTGGCGGCGAGGTCGGCTTGGGTCAGCGGCGAGTCGTCGTCCTTGGTCCACACCTCGCAAGCGGCCATCTCGAAAGCGCGGATCGCCGCGCCCGCGCGCAGGGCGGCGGCGCACACGCCCTCGAGCAGCCGGCTCGCCTCGTCAGCGGTCATATGTGATCGGCGGCCCAGCACGGATCCGCGCCGTCGGCCCGCAGCCGCGGCAGCGCGGCGCGCCAGGCGGCCCGAAAGGCCGGCGCCAGCGGGATCGCCATCGCGACCGCGTCGCGGCGCGCGCGGACCGCGGCGCGCGGCAAGGCGGCGCGCGCCGGCGCGGGTGGGAGCCAGCCGGTGACCTTGCGCAGATCGCCGGCGGCGGCGCGCAGCAGCGGCGCGATCGCGGCCGCGTCCTCGTCGCGCGCGAAGGCGAACTCGTCGAGAACGAAGGCATCGGCGGCCGGGATGCGCCGGCCGATCACGTAGGCGACCAGCGTGCGCGCGCGCCGGACGCCCAAGCGCAACGGCTGACCGGCGTGCTCGCGCGACGCGTCGCGCAGGCGCAGGCGCTCCCACTCCAGCGGCGTGCGCGCGAAGGCGAACGGCCGGCGCGCGTCGAGCGCGTCGAAGACGCGCCGCATCGACGCGGCGTCGCCCGCGCCGAGCGCTTCGACCGCGAGGCGTTGACCACCGAGCGCGTCGGCGCGCAGGGTGAGCGCGCGCGACGGCAGCGCCGCGAAGCCCAGGTGCTCGTAGAAGCGCGGGCCGATGTCGCTGAAGAGATACGCCAGCGCCGTGCCGGCGGCGCGTTCGGCGTCGAGCAGCGCGCCGAGCAACGCGGTCGCGTAGCCGCGGCCGCGCAACGCCGGCGGCGTGAAGACGGCGCCGATGCCGGCGGCCCGGAAGCGCCGCTCGCCGCAGCGCAGCGTGCGGTCGTAACGTTTGCAGGACGCGACCAGACGATCCTCGACCCACAGCCCCAGCGTGCGGAACCGGCGCCGGCCCCAGGCGGAGCCGGCGGTCGCGCGCAGCTCGGCCGTGTACTCCTCGAAGCTCCGCTCCCCCGCCCACAACGGCGCCGAGTGGGGCAGCACCTCGCGGACGTAGGCCTCGGCGCTCAGGGTTTGGAGCCGCAGCATGAGAGGTGTCCCGGCCGAGCGGGTAAGAGGGGCGAGCTATGATGATTCATCAGACTCTCGCCGGCTTGGCCATGTCGACGGCCCTGGCCGTCTCGGTACTGGCGGTCCCCGTCTTGGCCGTCGCGCAGCCGATGCCGATGCAAGGCGGCGGCGCGATGATGCAGCAGGACCCCAACCACGTCCGCGGCCGCGTCGACTCGTTCGACGGACACTACCGGTTGGTCGTGCACGGCCAGCGGGTTCGCCTGCACCCGGGGACGGTCATCCATCCGACCGGCGCGACGATCGCCCCCGGTCAGTTCGTGATCGTTCGCGGCCATTGGACCGGCCATCACTTCGATGCCGACGAGGTCCGCATCCGCAGCTAACCCCGCCCCGCCAGGAGCGCCTCGATCTCGGCCGCCAATTCGGGCGCCGCGACGCCGCGCGTCGGTCGCCCGAAGGCGGAGATCGTGACGGTCCGGTCGGCCCGGCCGAGTGCGGCGGCGAACAGCCGCCGCTGCTCGCGCACGTACGCCGCGCGCGGCTTGGCGTGGTGCTCGTACCAGGTGAACTTCGCGGTCCGGGCCGCCGGGGCGTCGCCGGCGCTCTCCTTCGGGATCATCCCGTAGGTCGGGCTGAACAGGAACGCGTCGGGGACGTAGTAGGGTGGGAACGCGCCGGCGCGTGCGTCGACGACGACGACGTGATCGAAGCGCCGCGCCAGCACGTGGTCGACGGCGCCGACGACGACCGCGTCGGCGCGCTCGTCGAGCAGTTCCGGGCCGTCGGCTTCGGTGGCCAGCCGCGCGCAGTATTCCAGCGCATCGGCCGGGTCGGCGCTGGGGCGGCGCGTCGCGTACTCGGCGATCAACTCCAGCAGGCGGTCGAGCAGCGTCGCGCGCAAGCGGCCGCGCGCGGCGGTCTCGTGCGGCCGGGGCAGGAGCAGACCGCCGTCGGTGACGATCGCGCGCGCCGCCGTCGCGACGTCGAGCTCGCGCAGCCATCCGCTCCAGCGCGCGCGCCGGGCGCGGAACCCGGCCAGCCGCTCGCGCGCGGTCGCGCTCAGGTCGCCGTCGCGCTCGCCGCCGAGCAGGTTCGTCCCCAGGCGCAGGTCGCGCCGGTGATCCCAGCGCCGGTCGCCGGGCTCGTCCGACTCGGGCAGGGCGAAAAGGAGTGGCTGCGGGCTGGCCGGCTCGCCGCACAGGACCGCGATCGAGGCGTCGGAGAGACGCAGCATCGGCGTCTGGAGCGCGCGCAGGACCCAGACGTGGTGGAACGGGTCGACGGCCGTCCAGAGCAGCGCCAGCGCGTCGAGGACGTCAGGCCGCTCGAACAGCGCGGGGTCGCCCGCCAACGCCAGCGGGAGATCGTGGGCCAGCAGCGCGTCCTCGTAGGGCGCCAGCGTGCGCAGCGTGCGGTGCAGGACGGCGATCCGCCCCGGCGGCGTCCCGGCCGCGACCAACCCCGCGACGTGCGCGGCGACCGCGGTCGCCGCGGCCCGGCGGTCGGCGGCGCGCAGCACCCGCACCCCCTCGCCCGGCGGGACCGGCCGCGCCGGATCGGCGTCGATGACCGCGCGCGCCACCGCGGCGATCTGCGCCGGCAGCGACCCGGGGCCGAGCGCGACCGCGGTCGTGGCGCGGCCGAAGATGCGCTCGGGCCGCGCGCCGGCGAAGGTCTGCGTCGCGGCGTCCGGATCGCCCGCCGCCGTCACCCCCTCGAGGCCGTCGCCGAAGAGCGTCGCCAGGAAGCGCAGCGCCGCCGCGCCCAGGTCCTGCGCGTCGTCGACCAGCGCGACGCGCAGACGGCGGCGCAGCGCGCGCACGATCGCCGGGCGATGCTCGAGCAGCCGCGTCGCTTCGACCAACGCGTCGGCGGCGGTCAGGCAGCCGTGCCGCACGAGCTCGTCGACGTACGCGCGATAGAGGCGCGCCAGAATCTTCGCCAGGTCCAGTTCGCGCTTGCGTTGACGGTCGAGCTCGTTGGTGTCGACCGCGAGCGCGGCGCGGTACTCGTCCTTGGTCGCGGCGACCAGCGCCGGCGAGGCCAAGTTGGGCGGGTTCGCATAGAACGTCGTCGCGCCACGCTGCGCGGTGTGCAAGAAGGCGTCGGGATCGACACCGGCGTCGCGCAGTTTGCGGATCAGCCGCAGCGCGGCGTCGGCGAAGCGGTCGGGGGTGCGCAGGCCGGCGATCTCCGGGTCGACGTCGGTGCCCAGCCAGTCGCTCCAGGCAGCCGAGAACAGCGGCGCGGCCGCGCGCTCGAAGATCTCGGTCGCTTCGAGCGGTCCGACCAACTCGAGGTCGAGCGCGAGTCCGGTCTCGAGCGGGTGCGTGCGCAACAACCGCAGCGCGAGGACGTCGAGCGTCGCCGCCTCGACCGCGATCCCACTGGCCGCGGCGATGCGCACGCCGAGCGCCTGCGCGCCATCGGCGCGCGCGGCGGTGACGATCGTCCCCTCGGCCAGGCTCGGGTCGACGGCGAGCAGCGCGCCGAAGCGACGGACCAGCGCCTCGGTCTTGCCGCTCGCCGGCGGTCCGGTGACGACGATCAGCCCGTGCTCGGGTGGGAGCGCGAGCGCGCGCTCGAGCGCCAGGTTCGCGATCCGGCCTTCGGACGGCAGCGAGCTCATCGTCCGAAGCGCTCCTCGAGCGCGAACGGTCGCTCGCGGCAAGCTTCGGCATAGGCGCAGTAGCGGCACGCGTTGGGATCGTCGGTCGCCGGGAAGCGCGCGAGCGTCCCGGCCGACAGCTCACCGGCGAGCGCGATCATCCGCTCGCGGGCGCGTTCCAGCTCGCCGACGCCGATCTCGCCGCTCGTCACGCTGGCGCGCGGCGGCCGCGCGCTGCGCACGACCTCCAGCTCGATCGGCGCGACGTCGAGCAGCGCGTCCTTGAGCGGGATCAGCGCGAGCTGGCTGACGACGTCGCCGGCCAGCGTGCGCGCCCAATAGTAGAACGGCAGTTGGAACTCGCGGAAGGCGCGGACCTCGGCCAGATACTCCTGCGCGCTGGTCGCGATCGCGCCGGTCTTGTAGTCGACGACGGTGACCGTGCCGGTGCGCAGGTCGCGGTCGAGTCGATCGATGTACCCCACGAAGCGGTACCCGCCCAGCTCGACGTCGGTCTCGGTCTCACAGCCGATCACTTCGAACGGGACGCGGCGCGCGCGCTCGAGCAACCAGCTCAGATAGCGGCGCGCGGTCCGGCGCGCGCGGCGCTTCTGCAGCTCGAACTCGACCGGCGCGTCGAAGCGCGTGCGGTGCCGGTCGAAAGCGGTCACGACGCAGTGGTCGAGCGCCTCGCCCAGCGGCGTGGCGCGCGCGTCGTCGAAGCGCACGTGCGTCTGATGGAAGTCCTCGAGGGCGGCGTGGAACGCGATCCCGTAGAACGACGCCGACGAACCGCGGTCCTCGACCGCGGCGCAGGCATAGCGGAACCACCACTTGCGCGCGCATTCGGCGTACGCGTTGAGCGACGAGGCGCTGAACGAGAGCCGGCGCGTCGCAACCGGCGCCGGCGGCTCGTCCTCGACCGGGGCGGCGGGCGCGAGCTCGACCGGCGCGGCGCAGAGCGGGGGTGCACCGTCCAGCTCGGCCGCGATCTCGGCGATCAGGTCGTCGGCCTCCCAGGCGTCGACGAACGCGCGGGCCGCGTCGAAGTCGCGCGCGACGCGCTCCAGCGCCGCTCCGGTCGGCCCGTGCGCGATCGGGAAGGCCGAGCGCAGCGCGGCCAGCACGCTGATCGGCGTGGCGTCGGGTGCACGATAGGCCGCGCGCAGGCCGGCCAGGCCTTGCGCGAAGCGCGTCGCGGGGGCGACCGCGCCGCGCGCGATCAACTCGAGCAGATCGGCCCGTTCGCCGGCCGTCGCGAGCAGCGTGCGCGCCTCGTCCGCGGCCACACCGCTCTGCGGCGCGATGAGCGCGCGGCGCGCGTCGGCGTCGCTCCCCGACTGCGCGAAGCGCAGCAGCGCGACGACGCCGGCGAGCGCGGCGCGGTCGAGCGGCGGCGGTACCGGCGGCCCCAGCTCGACGATCTCGAAGGGGATCCCCGCTTCGACGGCGAGCCGGCGCCAGGCGAAGGCGTCGTCGGCTTCGCCCAGCAGCGCGGCGTCGACCCGCAACAGGTCGGTCCCCAGCGCGTGCGCACCGCCCAGCGCCGCGCGCAGCGCACCGCGCACGTCGAGCGCGTCGGCGAACGCCGTCAGCGTGCGGACGTGGCCGGCCAAGGGTTCGAGCTGGGCCGGGACGGGGCCGCGGTCGAGCGCCTCGACGACGCGGGCCGCGAGCGAGGAGCTGCGGCGCACGTGCGGCGGGAGAGCAACGTCCTCGCGCGTCGCCGCCATTCGGCGCACGATCGCGCGCCGCTCGCTCGCCGCCAGCACGCGCCGGCCGACCAGCCGGGTCAGCAGGGCGGCCGGCGCGATCGCGTCGTCTGCCGGCAAGCGCCGTTCGTCGACCAGGAGCACCTGCCGAGCTTCGGTCGGCGGCACGAGGCGCCCCCCGGTATCCACCAGCGTCCCTGGAATCTGTGGACGCGCGTGGAAAGGGTGGACGGTGGCAAAGAGACGGATCATCGTCGGAGTCTCGGGGGCGAGCGGCAGTGTCTACGCCTTCGCGACGCTGCGCGCGCTGCGGGCGGTCCCCGACGTCGAGACCCATCTGGTGGTCTCGCAGCAGGCGCGGCGGACGATCGTGCTCGAGACCGATTTGACCGCGGCCGATCTCGAGTCGCTGGCCGACGTCGTCCACACCGACGAGGATCTGGCCGCGACGATCTCCTCGGGCTCGTTCGTCACCGACGGCATGTTGGTCATCCCGTGCTCGATGCGGACGGCCTCGGCGATCGCCTACAGCTTCAACGCGAACCTCTTGGTTCGCGCGGCCGACGTCTGCCTCAAAGAACGGCGGCGCCTGGTCCTGGTCGTGCGCGAGACGCCGTTCCATCTCGGCCACCTGCGCACGTTCGTGCAACTCGCCGAGATGGGAGCGGTCATCCTACCGCCGATCCCGGGCTGGTACGCGCGTCCGCGCACCGTCGAGGACATCATCAATCACACCGTCGGCAAAGCCCTCGATCAATTCGGAATCGACGCCGCCCTGTTCCCCCGTTGGAGCGGCGCGCCGAGTTAATCTACGACGCGGCGGCGCGCAGCGGGGCGGGCGGGTCTTGGCGGTTCCACTCGACGCGCGGGGGGATCAGCCGCAGGTCGATGCGGTCGCGGTGTTCGGCCGCCTGTCGGATCAGGCCCGCGATCGTGTCGTCGTGGAGCAGCGTCGGCTCGAGTCCCAGCGAGCGGAGGTTCGTGTTGACGCAGTTGTAGTAGTGCTCCTCGCGCTCGCTCCGCGGGTTGGCGATGTGCGCGATCGTGCACTCGAGCCCCAGCGTGCCGGCGACGCGAGTGACGCGCTCGGCCAGCTCCTGGACGCTGAACATCTCGGTGAACTGGTTGAAGACGCGGTATTCGCCGGCCTGGGCCGGATTGGTGACGGCGATCTCGATGCAGCGCACCGTGTCGCGGATATCCAAGAACGAGCGGGTCTGCCCGCCGCGACCGTAGACGGTCAACGGGTGACCGAGCGCGGCCTCGACGCAGAAGCGGTTGAGCACGGTGCCGAAGACGTGGTCGTAATCGTAGCGGTTGGCGAGCACGCTCGAGGCCGCGGTCTGCTCGGTGAACGTGCCGTAGACGATGCCCTGGTTGAGGTCGGTCGCGCGCAGCTTCCAAACCCGGCAGGCGAAGTAGATCTGGTCGCTGTCGCTGACCTTGGTGAGATGGTAGAACGAACCGGGTTGCTTGGGGAACGGGAGCGTGTCGGTGCGCCCGTTGTGCTCGATCGTGATGAAACCTTCCTCGACGTCGATGTTGGGCGTGCCGTACTCGCCCATCGTGCCGAGCTTCACCAGGTGCGTCTGCGGCGCGCGCTCGTGGAGCGCCCACAGGACGTTCATGTTACCGATCGTGTTGTTGAGGTGCGTGCGGACCGCGTGCTCCCGGTCGATCATCGAGAACGGGGCACTGCGCTGCTGGCCGAAGTGGACGACGGCATCGGGAGCGACGCTCTCCATCACGCCGCAGAGAGCTTCGTAGTCGGTGACGTCGGCGCGCTCGAAGCGAATCGTCTTCCCGGTCAGGCGCTTCCACTTCTCGACGCGGCGGCGTGCCGACGCGATCGGGACGAGCGAGTCCAACCCGTGCTCGCGATCCCACTCGCGGCGCACCAGGCTGTCCATGATGGTGACGTCGTGACCGCGGCTCGACAGGTGAAGCGACGTGGCCCACCCGCAGTAGCCGTCGCCGCCGATCACCAGGATTCTCATCGTCCCACGGTCCTTTCGTTGCAGTTGTATCGGCTACGCAGCATCACAGAGCTGCAAGAGCCGGTCGAGATGCGCGTCGAGGCGATACGCTTCGGCGTGTGTGCGTGCATTGCTGGCAAGCGAGCCCCAATTCTCGCCGTCGAGGACGGAACGGATCGCCTCGGCCAGCGCGGCCTCGTCGCCGCGGCGGACCGCGATCCCGGCGTCGGCGATCCAGTCCTCGATCCCGCCGACCCGGTAGGCGACCGCGGGACGACCGCGCGCCTGACCCTCGATCCCGACCAGTCCGAACGGTTCGGGCCACAGCGAGGGGACCGCGACGGCCAGCGCGTCGTCGATCGCGCGGCGGAGATCGGCCGCGCCGACGCGGCCGAGCCACTCGACCGTGACGCCCAGGCGGGCGGCTTCGGCGCGCGCGGCCTGCTCCTCCACCGCGCCTTCACCCGCAACGACCAGCCGTGGGCGCAGCGCGGCCGGGAGGCGTCCCAGCGCACGGACCAGCGAGCAGAGGCCCTTGCGCGGCGTCAGCCGCCCAGCGAACACGATGCTGCGCCCGGTCGGCTCGGACGGCCGGTCCGCGAACGCCTCGTCGGGGAGGGGCGAGGGTGCGATCGCGATCCGCTCCGCGGCGACGCCGTTGGTGCGGCAGATGGTCTGCATGTGCCGGCTCGCGACGAGCACGCCGTCGGCCTGCGTCAGGCGGTCGCGGACGGCCTCGCGCGCGCTGATGCGCTCGAACGAGGAGGCGCGCGGACCGTGCACGCAGCCGCGCAGCAGCGTGGCGGCGCGGCACGCGTTCCCCATCGCGGCCGCGCAGGGTGCTTCGAACTGCGGATAGACGCGATCGCCGGTGGGGCAGAAGGCTCGGTGGTCGTGCAGGCGGACCAGCCAGCGCGGGCCGGCCGCGCGGACCGCGTCCAGGACGGCGGTGTCGAACACGTTCGCGGTCAGGATCGCGTCGGGCGGCTCGGCCCGCAGCGCTTGGGCGACGGCCTGCGCCGCGGCGCCGGACGGCGCGTCGTCCTCGCCGCCCCAGCGGACCTCGTGCGCGACCGTACCGAAGCGCGACGCGCCGGCCGAGACGAATCGTCCCAGCAGCTGAACGCGAACGCCACGACGCAGGAGGCCGGGCAGGACCGTCTCCCAATATCGCTCGGCGCCGCCGTCGTCACCGACGCGGTCGCAGAGCACCGTCAGGGTGCGCATGTCGCTACGGTGCCCATCCCGGCTGAGAAGAGACTGAAAACGCGCCGGGTTTCCCCGAAGTCTCATCGCCCACTCTCTTCAACGCGGCGCTATCTCCACCACCTGGGCGGTGGCCGGTGGTGTGCCGAGCGTCACGCCCGCCCGCCCGGGCCGGCTGGCCGGGGCGGGCTCCCGCGGGCGGCCAGTCCGGTCGGCGCGGCCGGCCGGGGGTTCGCTAGGCGCCGAAGCGGGCGTTCGCGCGCGCGACGTCGGCGACGCGGTCCACGTTGAGCGCGACCTGCGGCTGCGTGCAGAGGATCGCGCCGACGCGCGCGCCGCCGAGCAGCCGCGCCGCGCGCGCTTCGGCCTCGGCGATCGCCAAACGCCCCAGCGCGAAGCGTGCCGCCACGTCCCAGCCGAACAGGGCGGCCAGCCGCAGCGGCGACTTGCGTGCCGCGCCGAGCCGGTCCAGCAGCGTGGTCAGCCGATCCAGGACGCGCGGCCGCAGCGCGACCAAACCGCCGCCGCAGAAGCGGCCCTCGCGCATCCGCGCCCAGGTGTGGGGGAACTCGGGGTAGGCGGCGACGTGCCAGCGGCGCTCGAGGCAGGCGTACGCGACGTCGAGCTGGCGCTCCGAGGCCAGGTCGAGAAATTCGTCGACCGCCGCGGCGTCGAGGGCCGGCAAATCGGAGGCCGCGACCAAGACCAGCGCGTCCTCGGTGAAACCGGCCAGACCCGAGCGCAGGCTCTGCAACATCTTCGGACCATCGCCGCGTACCTCGCTCCCGCCGGCCAGCGCGGGATGGGCGGCCGCCGCGGGCGGCGCGACGACGACGATCCGGTCGATCCGGGCCGAGGCGCGCAGTCCGGCGATCGTGCGCGCGACCAGCGGGATGCCGCCGACCGAGACAAAGGCCTTGTTCGGCGCGCCGGGCTCCAGCGCCGCGACGGCGTCGGGCGGCCCACCGGCCAGCACGACGGCGTCGACGACGTTCACGCCGGCGAATCCACGAACGTCGCGCTCGCGGCGAACGGCACCACGTGCACGGTCGTATCGGCCGGCGCGCGCAATCGGTCGGCGAGCTCGCGGGCCTCGTTCGCGCCGGCGAGCAACGCGAAGCACGCGCCACCGGAGCCCGAGAGCATCGCGCGGCCGGGCGCGCCGGCGGCGGTGAGCGCCCGCAGCGTCGCGTCGACGGCGGGTTGCCCCGCCCGAACCACCGGCTCGAAATCGTTGCTCATCGTCGCCAGGACCTCGTCATAGTCGTGGCGTTGCAACGCCTGGCCGCAGCGGATCGTCACGGAGTCGCTGCGCGCGCGCACCGGCGGCGGCGCTTCGGCGCGCAGTTGCGCCAAGCGCGCATAGGCCGCGCCGGTCGCGACCCCGACGGCGGGGACGGCCAGCACGACCCACCACGGCGGCGGTGCGCCGAGCGCGGTCACCCGCTCGCCGGTACCCTCGACCAGCGCCGGTGCCTCGACCAGGAAAAACGGGACGTCGGAGCCGAGCGCGCGGGCGTCGGCGACCCAATCACGTTCGGCGCCGAGCGCGCCGAAGGTGCCCTCCATCGCCGCGCGCAGGACGCTCGCGGCATCGCTCGAGCCGCCACCGAGCCCGGCGCCGACCGGGATGCGCTTGCGTAGCGTGACGGCGAGCGGTGCATCCGCCAGCCCCAGCCGGCCCAACGCGCGCACGACCAGGTTGTCGGCGGTCAGCGCCGGCGGCTCGCAGGCGAAGGTGAAGCGCTCGGCGGGCTCGATCGTCAGCTCGTCGGCCAGCGCGATCGGGACCATCACGCTACGCAGCGCATGGTAGCCGTCATCGCGGCGCGCGAGGATCTCCAGCGTCAGATTGACCTTGGCCGGCGCGAGCAGCGTCACCGCACCTCCCGTTCGTCCGAGCGCCGCTCCTTCCCCGGACTCTGGGAGGCCGCGGCCCGCAGCGGCGGGTACAGGATCACGCTGTGGGAACGACCTTCGACGCGCAACGCAACGAGCTGTGCGCGTACGTGCTCCGCGAAGACCAGACACCGTTCGGGCTGACGCTGGGCAACTTCAAGACGTTCGCCTCGTCGACGCCCAAGGGCGGGATCCGTGGTCTGTGGGACGCGGACTCCGACCAGATCATCTTCGGTGCCCACCAGATCGCGTACCGAGCGGCCGGCGGCGCGACGCTCTTCCCGCCGCAGATCGTGCGCGACTTCACCTTCCTGCCCTACGCGCAGATCGCCGAGTTCACCATCGCGCCCGAGGTCCACGTCAGCGAGACGTTCTACGTTCCGCACGGACCGGCGCACAACCGGGTCGTCGCGTTCGTCGTCGACATCGCGATCTACAACGGCGCCGCGGCGCCGGTCAGCGTGCAAATCTTCCCCTGGGCGCTCTTGATCGGGCAGCGCTTCTACGGCGAGCCGGAAAAGCAGGTGCGGGCCAGCGCCGGGGAGCGCTTCATCCGCTCGTACGGCGAGGAGTCCGGCGCGGTGCGCTGGTGGGGTGGATCGCGCACGCCGCGCGCGGCCGTCGTCGCGTTGCGCGAGCAGACGCTGCTGCAGGGGATGAAAGAGGGCGCGCTGCGCGCGCACGAGCACCTCGACGAGGTCACGCCGCAGTTGGCCGAGTTCGCCAGCAGCCGCATCTTCGGGGCCTTCGAGTACCGGCTCGAGGTCGCGCCGGGCGGGCGTGAGTCACTGCGCCTGGCGGTCGTGTTCCACAAGGATGGCGATGCGCGCTCGAAGCCGGTGCTCGAGCAGCTCCTGCACGACCCCGATGCGCTGCCCGCGACGCAGCGCTATTACGCCGCAAAGCTGGGCGACGCGCGGCTGCTCACGCCGGCGCCGGCGATCAACCGCGGCGTCGTCTGGGCCAAGGCCAACATGCTGCGGGTCATCAAGGACTATCCGCAGGGCTGGGGCTCGACCAACTCGCCGCCCTCCGACATCCTGGTCTCGCGCGACACGTCGTGGTTCGTTCACGGCTACGACTACTTCTTGCCCGAGTTCTCGCGTGCGGCGATCGAGCTGTTCAACCGCTTTCTGGAGCCCAGCGGTCAGGTCGTCGAGTACGTGCGCGGTGTCGGCGGATTCAAGACGGCCTACGACCTCAACGTCAACGACGACACGCCGTTGCACATCATCGCGATCCTGCACCACTTCAACGCGACGCTCGACGAGGATTGGTTGCGCGAAGTCTTTCCGACCGTCACCAAGATCGCGGACTACATGCTCTCCCAGCGTGACGGGAACGGCCTCTTGTTCTGCAAGGCCGCCGGCGTCGACATGTTCGGCATCACGTCGTGGCGGAACATCATCCCGTACTACACGCTCGACGGCGCCGTGACCGAGATCAACGCCGAAGCCTACTTCGCGCTCGAGGCGACCGCGCGGCTGGCGGCGATCGTCGACGACCGCGCGGCGTGGGAGCGGTACTCGAGCGCCGCCTCGGCGTTGCGCGAGGCGATGTTGGCGCAGCTGTTCAACGCCGACACCGGCGCGTTCGTACTCAACTACGACAAGGAAGGGCACTATCAGGACGACTTCACCGCCGACGAGGTCTTCCCGGTGCTCTTCGAGGTCGCCGAACCGCGCGTGCGCGCGGCGATCCTGCGGCGGCTGGGCGAAGCCGACTTCACGACGCCGGTCGGGCTGCGCACGATCTCGACCGCCGACGCCTGGTACTTCCCTTCGCACGGCTTCGGCCTGCTGGGCGGCGTCTGGCCCGACCTCACCCTGTGGTACGCCGTCGCGCTGGCGCGCAACGGCGAGCCGGGGCAGGCGGCGCACTGGCTGGAGGCCGTCTACGCGACGATGGAGGCCGGTGCGCCGCGCAATACGGTACCGGGCCAGTTCGCCGAGTGGTTCGACGGCGGTTCGCTGACCAACCGCGGGATGTACCTCTCACCGTGGACCAGCGCCAAATACCTGTGGGCCGTCGCCGAGACCGTCTGCGGCTTGGACGGCTATCGCACCAGCGGTCGCCCCCACCTGGCCCCGCTGCTCCCGCCGGAGTGGACCTGGGCCGCGGCGGTGCGGGTGCACTGGGGTGGCCGGCGCCACAGCTACGTCATCGACGCCGAGCGCGAGATCGTCGTCGGCGACATGGACTTCGCCTCGGCCGACGAGCCGTACCGGGTCTACTACGCCGGCCGGGACGTCTCGGACGAAGTCCGGACCTCCCCGCTCGAAGTCGCCGCGGTCGCCTTCGAGGACGCGACCGGTGGGGTGCGCATCTTCGTCTGCAACGACCTCGAGCGGCCCCGCGACGTCGTGCTGCACTTCCGCGGCCAGACCTACCGCTGCCGGGCCGAGGCCGGCCGGATGGTCGAACTGCAGATCGGCGACCCGCTCCTGCTCGACGCGATGGGGACGCGCGAGCGAGAGGCGGCCGCCCCGGCCTGACCGAAGCCCGGCGCCGTGCCGCCCCGTCGTCGCCCCGGGCTCTCGGTGCTCCTGGTCGCCGGCGCGGTCGTCCTGGTGGTCTCGATCCTGATCGGTCAGCAAGTGGGCGACCGAGTGCTCCTTCAGTCAGAGCAGCGAGTGCCGCTCGCGGGGAGCGTGATCACGCCCGTCCCCGAGCCCAGCGCGACCGATCCGGGGAACCTGCGCGACTGGAAGCGCCTGCAGGTCGTCTCGATCGCGACCGACCCAGCCTTCCCCGACCCCCGAATCACGCCGCCGCCGCCGACGCCTCGGCCCACCCCGCGCCCGACGCCCACGCCTTCGGCCACGCCGACCGTTCGGCCGTACACCTCGCCGCCGCTCCCGGTGCCGCTGATCTCCCACTCGCCGGACGCCACCGACGAGCCGACCTCGGCGCCCGTCCCCGGCGTGCCACCCTCGTAGCGTCCCTATTGTCTTCATTGATACGGGCTGGTGCGAGCGGGACAATGGGGTGGCTATGAACGGACAGACGAAGCAAACGGGGACCGAGACGGTCAAGCGCGGTCTGGCGCAGATGCTCAAGGGCGGCGTCATCATGGACGTCGTCACCCCCGAGCAAGCCAAGGTCGCCGAGGAGGCCGGCGCGGTCGCCGTGATGGCCCTCGAGCGCATCCCGGCCGACATCCGGGCCGACGGCGGGGTCGCCCGGATGAGCCACCCGGCGCTGATCCGGCGCATCATGGACGCGGTCACGATCCCGGTCATGGCCAAGGTCCGCATCGGGCACCTCGGCGAGGCCCGCCAACTGCAAGCGCTGGGGATCGACTTCATCGACGAATCGGAGGTCCTCACTCCGGCCGACGATCTCTATCATCTCGACAAGCAGCCCTTCACGGTGCCGTTCGTCTGCGGCGCGCGCGACCTGGGCGAGGCGCTGCGGCGCATCGTCGAGGGCGCCGCGATGATCCGCAGCAAGGGCGAGGCCGGCTCGGGCAACATCGTCGAGGCGGTCCGCCACATGCGGGCGATCCGCGACGGGATCGCGCAGCTCGCGGCGGCTCCGAAGGAGGAGCTGGTCGTGCGCGCCCGCGACCTGGGCGCGCCGCTGGAGTTGGTGCGCGAGGTCGCGGCGGCCAAGCAGCTCCCGGTCGTCCTGTTCTGCGCCGGCGGCGTCTCGACGCCGGCCGATGCGGCGCTGATGATGGAACTCGGGGCCGAGGGGATTTTCGTTGGCTCGGGGATCTTCAAGTCGACCGACCCGGCCGCGTTCGCCCGCGCGATCGTCGACGCGACGACGCACTGGCAGGACCCCGAGGTCGTGCTGCGCGCCCACCAGTCGATCCCGGAGGGGGCGAAGGCGATGGACGGGCTCGACCTGCGCACGCTCGCCCCGTCCCAAATGCTCTCGACCCGCGGAGTATAAGCTCAACGGTGTCCGCGCCTGCTGCCCTCATCGGCGTCCTGGCGCTGCAGGGGGACGTGGTCGAGCACCGGGCGGCGCTGGAGCGCGCCGGCGCGCCGGTGCTCGAGGTGCGTACCCCGGCCGACCTGGCCCGGGTCGACGCGCTGGTCATCCCCGGCGGCGAGTCGACGACGGTGATCCGGCTGCTGGCGAGGTTCGGGCTGACCGAGCCGGTGCGCGCGCGCGTGCTGGCCGGGATGCCCCTGTGGGGGACCTGCATGGGGCTGATCGTCGCGGCCCACGACGTCGCCGATCTGCCCCAGCCGACGCTCGACGTGCTCGACGTGACCGTGCGCCGCAACGCCTTCGGACGGCAGGTCGACTCGGCCGAGGTTGCGCTCACGATCCCGGCCCTAGGCCCCGAGCCCTTTCCGGCGATTTTCATCCGGGCGCCCTGGATCGAGCGCACCGGACCGGCGGTCGAGACCCTGGCCGAGCGCGACGGGCACGTCGTGATGGTGCGCCAGGGGAACGTCCTGGGCACCTCGTTCCACCCCGAGTTGACCGGCGACGACCGCGTCCATGCCTACTTCCTGGCCCTGGTCGCCGCCGCACACGCCGCCCCCGCGGCCTAGGCGGACCGCAGCGCAGCGAGGACCGCGACGGGTTCGGCGCAGCCGAACCCACCAGGGGCGCCGTACCGTACGAGGCGAAGCCAACCAGCATGGTGGCGTTGTCCGGCGGCTCTGCCCCACGGCGTAGGCCGGCCCAGTGGAGCGGATCTCGCAGTCCACGGCTCCACGTCGTCATCCTGTACGGAAGCGAGGCGGTCTGATGCCTCGCTTCTCGCTTTGTGGCCGGTCGCGCTCGGGCGTTCGGGGGCGAACGTGAACGACGTCCTGGTGCTCAACTTCACCTACGAGGCGCTGAACATCACCTCGTTCCAGCGCGCTGTAAAGCTGATCTTCTCGGGCAAGGCCGAGATCGTCCACCGGCGCGACGAGATCCTCAAGTCGACCCGGTACGAGATGCGCCTGCCGTCGATTATCCGCATGCTCTACTACATCAAGCGACCGATGCAGAAAGTCGCGCTGACCAAGAAGAACGTCCTGTTGCGCGACGACTACACTTGCCAGTACTGCGGGATCAAGGGCGAGCGGATGATGACGGTCGACCACGTCGTGCCGCGCAGCAAAGGCGGTCCCTCGACCTGGGAGAACTTGGTCTGCGCGTGCATGCGCTGCAACAACCGCAAGAACAACCGGACGCCCGAACACGCGAACATGCTGCTCAAGCGCAAGCCCAAAGCGCCGAAGTATATACCATGGATCCGTGTGAAGCGTAACACGCTGCCGGGTGAGTGGAAGAAGTTCCTCTTCCTCTACAACGTCTCGATCGAAGAAAAGATCGAGGCTTAGCGGATGCCCGCCATGGACGGCCGGTAAGATGGAAGCCTGGATCACGGTGACGGATGCGGCGGGCCGCTCCTTGTATCGGCGTCGCGCCACGGCCGGCGAGATCGCCCAGGCACTGCGCACCGCCGACGACGCCGAGCGCAGTGCGCGCGCCACGTTGACCGCGCTCGCGGTCGAACGCGGGCTGCTGCCGCCCAGCGGGGCGCCTAACCGATGATCCGTCGGGTCGAACGCACCCCCACCGCGCCGCAGCGGCTGGGCATCATGCGCCGCCGCCAGCGGCTCGAGCCGGTCGAGAACCGCGAGGTCCCCGAGCTGGCGTTGCGCTACTCGAACGGGTTCGTGACCATCGAGATCAGTCGGGACGCCGTCGACAGCTTCGTCGAAGCCTTCGGCGACGTGCCGCTGCCGGTCCGCGTCGATCCCGAGACGGGTGACCGCTCGACCTTCGACGCGCGCCGCCGGGTGCGCGTCGTCTACGACCGCGAGGCGCGACTGCGCGAGGTCACCACCCGCGGCCAGGGTGGGCTCTATATCCGACTGACCGTGATGCCCGACGCCGCGACGGCGCAGCCGGCCCAGGGTGCGGTCCGCCGCGGGCTGCGCGGGTCGGGCGCGGCCGCAACCGCCGGCTGACGCCAAAGGCAATCGGGCCGCCGAAGGGCATCGACGGGCGGACCTCCCGCACGGTATACTCCCTCGCGTTGTGACGACCCGGGACCCCCGCGCGCCCGCGCTCGACCAGACGCGCGCCCCGTACTTCCAGGTCCTGCTCGACTACGTCGACGCGGGCGTCATCCCGTTCCATACGCCCGGTCACAAGCAGGGGATCGGGATGGAACGGGCCTTCCGCGACTTCGTCGGCGACAACGTGTTGGCGATCGACTTGACCCAGATCCGCGGGTTGGACGACCTGCTGCAGCCCGAGGAGGCGCTGGTCGAGGCGCAGGACCTCGCCGCCGCCTGTTTCGGCGCCGATCAGAGCTTCTTTCTGATCAACGGCTCGACCAGCGGCAACCAGTGCATGATGATGGCGGCGCTCAACCCCGGCGACAAGCTGGCGCTGCCGCGCAACTGCCACAAGAGCGCGATGGGCGGCTTGATCATGTCGGGTGCGACGCCGGTGTGGATGCAGCCCGAGGTCGACGAGGCGCTGCACATGGACCACACCGTCACGCCGCAGACCGTGCGCGAGACGTTGGCGCGCGAGCCCGACGTGCGCGCGGTGTACATCGTCTCGCCGACCTACTACGGCGTCGCCGCCGACCTCGAGGGGATCGTCGCCGTTGCGCACGAGCACGACATTCCGGTGCTGGTCGACGAGGCGTGGGGTCCACACTTCCACTTCCACCCGGCGCTGCCGCTCTCGGCGATGCAAGCCGGCGCCGACATCTGCATCAACTCGACGCACAAGATGCTCGGCTCGCTCTCGCAGACGGCGATGCTGCACGTGCGCGGCAACCGGATTCGCCTGGACCGCCTCAAGGCCGTCTATAAGCTCTTCCTCTCGACCAGCCCGAATCTGGTGCTGGTCGCCTCGCTCGACGTCGCGCGCCGGCAGATGGCGCTCGACGGGCCGGCTCTGCTCTCGCGCACGCTCGAGCTCGCCGACCGCGCGCGCACCGCGCTCAACGAGATCCCGAAGGTCTACTGCTTCGGAGAAGAGCTCGAGGGCCGGCCGGGCGTGTTCGATCTCGACCCGACCAAGATCACGATCACGGTCAAGGACCTCGGCTACACCGGCTACGAGGCGGAAGAGATCTTGCGCCGCCGGTACAACGTCCAGGTCGAGCTGGCCGATCTGTTCAACGTCGTCGCGCTCTACACGATCGGCACGACGGCCGAGGCGTCGGACGCGCTGGTCTACGGCGTGCGCGAGCTGGCGCGCGAGGACCGCCCGGTCGACATCTTCTCGCCGTCGGGCGTCCTCGACCGCCGCCTGAAGACCGGCACCTATCATCTGCCCGCGATCCCGCCGATTCGGCTGATCCCGCGCGACGCGTTCCTGGCCTCGACCGAGTTCGTCCCCTTCAAGGCCTCGGCCGGGCGAATCTGCGCCGAGGTCATCACACCCTATCCGCCGGGGATCCCCGTCCTCTCGCCGGGCGAAGAGATCACTCCCGAGGCGATCGACTACCTGACGCTCGAGAAGAAGGCCGGCGTCAAGATGCAGGGCCCGTACGACGACGAGCTCCGCTTCATCCGCGTCGTCCGCTAAGAACTTCCTTTGGGCGGCTCGGCCGCAGGCCGAACGCGACGGGTTCGGCGTAGCCGAACCCACTCAGACGATGCCGCGGCGGAGGGCGGCGACGGCGGCGCTGACGCGGTCGTGCACGTCGAGCTTGCGGAAGAGGTGGATCAAGTGGGTCTTGATCGTCGCCTCCGAACAGCGTAGCGAGGTCGCGATCTCGTCGTTCGTGTAGCCTTCGGCGACCAGCCGCAGGATGTCCAGCTCGCGCGGTGAGAGGTGCGCGATCGCCACGCCGCGGGGCGGCTCGGCGGGCGGCTTCACCGGGTGCAGCAAGATCCGGGAGATCTCGGGATCGAGCCAGGTCGCGCCCTCGCCGACCGCCTTGATCGCGCTGCGCAGGCGGTTCTCCGGCGTCGTCGCTAGGCAGCAGGCGTCGGCGCCGGCGTCCAGCGCGGTGCGCAAGAGGTGCTCGTCGACCCGGCGCTTGAGCGACAGAACGCCGATCTCGGGGTAGCGTTCTTTGACCGTGCGGATGAAGACGACGCCCGGCGCGTCGACCCCGCCCAGCCGCAGGTTGACCAGCACGACGCGCGGCCGGGTCGCGGCCAGTAGGTCGAGGCCCGCCGCCGGGTCATCCGCCTCGCCGACCACGCGCAGGTCGGCGTCGGTCGCCAGGACGCGCACGATCGCCTCGCGCGTCGTCGACCGATCGGCAACGACGGCAACCGTCACCACGCCTTGCTGGGCTATCCGACTGCTCTCCAGCTTACCTGCACCCGCACCGATCATGGAGTTTGTCTCCTTGTGATCGCATCGGTGGAGAAAGAGCCCTCCACCAAGTGGATGACTTGTCGCTTGCCGCTCCGGGTCCTATCGTAAAAGCTGTCCGGACCGCCCGATTCTTATGTATCGAAAGGCGGCAATCATGAAGCGTCAGGCTCTCGCCGTCGCCCTGGTGGCGGCGTTGTCCGGCAGCGCCCTGGTCGGCGGTTTCGCCGTCACCCGGGCGGGTGCGCATCAAGCGCAGCCCGCGCAATCCAGCGCGCAGACGGTCGCCCAAACGCGAACCGGCACGCACTCCCAGCTCTCGCTGGCGGCGTTGAGCGAAGATCCCAACCAGTGGGTGATGCCCAGCCTCAACTACGCCAACACGCGCCACAGCACGCTCACCCAGATCACCACGCAGAACGTCTCCGGCCTCAAGGCCGCCTGGACGATGTCGACCGGTGCGACGCGTGGTCACGAGGGTCAGCCGCTGGTCATCGGCGACACGCTCTACTTCGAGAGCGCGTATCCGAACCACATCTTCGCGGTCGACCTGGGCGACTACCACATTCGCTGGCAGTACACGCCCAAAGAGGATCCGTTTGCGGTCTCGGTCGCCTGCTGCGACCTGGTGAACCGCGGCGTCGCGTACGCCGACGGAAAGATCATCGCGGCCGCGCTCGACGGTCAGATCCTCGCGCTCGACGCGGCGACCGGGCGCGTCGTGTGGAATTTCAAGAACGACGACCCCGAGCGCGGACAGACGACGACCGCCGCGCCGCTGGTCGTCGGCAACCGCGTCATCGTCGGCGTCTCCGGCGGTGAGTTCGGTGTGCGCGGCTACCTGACCGGCCTCGATCTCGCCACCGGCCACATGGTTTGGCGTGCGTTCAGCGAGGGGCCGGACTCCGACGTCCTGATCGGCTCGAACTTCAGCGGGCCGCACAATGCCGGCGTCTCGACCTGGCAAGGCGATCAATGGAAAGTCGGCGGCGGCACGACTTGGGGCTGGTACTCCTACGACCCCAAGTTGGACCTGCTCTACTACGGCACCGGCAACCCCGGTACGTGGAATCCCAGCCAGCGCCCGGGCGACAACAAGTGGTCGATGACGATCTTCGCGCGCAAGCCGGAGACCGGAGCGGCCGTGTGGGCGTTCCAAATGACACCGCACGACAAGTGGGACTATGACGGCATCAACGAGATGATCCTGGTCGACGTCCAGCGCAACGGGGAGACGGTCCCGGTGCTGGTCCACTTCGACCGCAACGGCTTCGGCTACGAGCTCGACCGGCGTAACGGCAAGCTGCTGCTGGCGACGAAGTTCGATCCGTCGGTGAACTGGGCCAGTGGGATCGACATGGCGACGGGCCGTCCGATCCTCAATCCCGCCAAGGCGACGATGGCCGGCGTCAACGTGCATAACATCTGCCCGGCGGCGATGGGCAACAAGGATCAGCAGCCGGCGTCGTACGACCCGCAGACCGGCTACTTCATCGTTCCGACGAACCACAACTGCATGGACTACAAGGCCTTCTCGGTCAAGTACAAGAGCGGCTTCCCGTTCGTCGGCGCGATCGTGAAGATGTATCCGGGGCCCGGTGGCAACCGCGGCGCGGTCATCGCTTGGGATCCCGCCGACGGCCACATCGTGTGGACCGACAAGGAGCGCTTCCCGGCCTGGGGCGGCGTCCTGACGACCGACGGCGGCGTCGCCTTCTACGGCACGATGGACGGCTGGTTCAAAGCCATCGACACGAAGACCGGCGCCCCGCTGTGGAAGTTCAAAGTGCCCTCGGGGATCATCGCCAACCCGATGACCTACACGCACGACGGCAAACAGTACGTCGCGATCCTCTCGGGTGTCGGTGGCTGGGCCGGGATCGGCCTGGCGGCCGGCTTGACGGAGCCGACGGCCGGTCTGGGCGCGGTCAACGCCGCCTCCGACCTCTCCCAGTACACGACCCTCGGCGGCGACCTGCTCGTCTTCTCATTGTGAGCGGCCGCTTCGCACGCAGCGGCTGGCTCGCAGCCGCCCTCGCGCTCACGCTCGCGGCGCCGCCCTCCGGCGCCGCGAGCGGGGTGCAGCAGGGTGTGTTGCGCGTCTGCGCCGATCCCGACTACATGCCGTTCTCCGCCCGCAGCGGGGACGGCTTCGAAAACCACGTCGCGCTCGCGGTCGGTCACGCGCTGGGTGAACGGGTGCGCTTCACCTGGGACACCGAGCGCGGGCGCGGCGGCTTCGATGGCTTCCTGCGCGAGACGCTCCGCGCCAAACGCTGCGACGTGGTGATGGACGTCCCGTATGCGATCGACGGTCTGGCGGTCACGCATCCGTACTACGTCTCGTCCTACGTCTTCGTCTATCCGCGGGCGAAGCACTACGACATCACCTCGATGGACTCGCCGGAGCTGCGCGGCCTGCGGATCGGCTTCGAGACCGATACGCCGGCCGAGACGGGGCTCAAGCTGCGCACGCTGATCACCCATGCCAAGCCGTTCGAGATCGGCGACGACCCGGGTGCCTCGCCGGCCGAGATCCTCGACGCCGTCGAGCAGGGGAGGATCGACGTCGCCGTCACCTGGGAGCCGTCGATCGGCTACTTCTTGCGCAGCCGGCACAACTTGGTCGTCGTCGCGGTCCCCAACGCGCGTTCGCAGGGCTCGCCCGAACAATACGCCTTTCCGATGGCGATGGCGACGCGCCCCGACGACCACACGCTCGCGGCACGGCTCGACGAGGTGATCGCCAGCCACCAATCGGAGTTGACGGGCATCCTCGCCGCGTACGGCGTTCGGCTCTACCGGCCGAGCGACGTCGCCTCCCGATAGGAGCACGACACCCACCGTGACTGCAGCATCGAAGCCCCGCATCGGCCTGGTCGGCGCCGGCCGAATGGGCGCCAACATGGCGCTGCGCCTGTACGACGTCGGCTATCCGATCGCCGCCGTCTACGACCTGCGCGCCGATGCCGCGCGGGCGGTCGCCGAGGAGACGGGTGCGCGGGTCATCGGTACGCTGGCCGACGTCTCCGCCGGCGCGGACGTCGTCATCACGGTCGTCACGGACGACGCGGCGATGCAGGCGATCTTCGCCGAGTCGGGTGACTCGCTGCTGGCGAACGCGCGTGGCAAGACCTTCGTCAACTGCGCGACGATCACGCCGTCGGTGCACGTCGAGGTGCAGCGGCGGGCCGAGGCGCGCGGCGCGGCCAGCCTCGAAGCCTGCATGGCCAGCTCGATTCCGCAGGCACGCAACGGCACGCTCTACCTGATGATCGGCGGGCGGCGCGAGGTCTTCGAGCGGCTGCGCACGCTGCTCGAGCACCTGAGCGCCTCGCTGCGCTACGTCGGCGAGGCCGGCCGCGCCGCGCAGGTCAAAGCGCTCGTCAACATGGTCATGAACATCGACACCGCGGGCCTCGCCGAAGGGCTGGGCCTGGGCGAGGCGCTGGGCCTGGACCTGACGATGCTGCGTGAGGTCTTCTCGCAGACCGGTGCCAACTCGCGCGTCCTCGAGACGGACGGCGAGGACATGCAGAACCGCGAGCACGACGTCTACTTCTCGGCCGCGCACGCGGCCAAGGACTCCGGCATCGCGCTCGAGCTCGCTCGCGGAGCGAACCTCGAACTCCCGCTCGCGGCCGCGACGAAGGCGCAGTACGACCGGCTCGTCGAGCTCGGTCTGGGCGAATCGCTCGACAAGTCGGGCGTCGCCGAGCTGACCTTCCCCTCGCGCCGCGCGCGCCATCTCAACCCCGCATGATCGCTTCTTCGGAAGGGAGAGCCCCATGAACACCGCGACCGGAACGAAGGTCGTCCCCCTGATCAGTTCGGGGACGGCGGGTCCGCTCGGCGCCGTCCACCTGCCGCGCCTATGGGCCAAACTCACGCTCTCGTCGGCCGGCATTCTGGCCGACGGCTATGACTTCTGCGGCCAGGGCTTCGACCAGATGACGGTCGACGCGCTCGGGCTCAACCGCGACCGCGTCATCGAGTACATCCGCACGGCCAAGCCGACCTACGTTCAATTCGAACAGTGGGTGGTCGATCAGAACGGCGGCTCGATCGCCAAAGAGAAGATCGCCGCGCACAACAAGGCGATCTTCGGCTACAACCATTCGGACGAGCTGGCCGGCAAGATGCGCGGCGCCAGCGGCCTGCGCAACGCGTCGATCGCCGACGCGGTCACCCTGAACACGCTAGAGGATCTCGACGAGCTGCGCGCGCAGGTCGTGCGCTAAGGCACCATCGGTCGTTCGAGGAGCTTGCATGCCCGCGTTCTCACGGACCGCGCTGGGCGCGGCCGCCGTGTCGGCTGCGCTCGTGACCTGCGCGCTGATCCGTCCCGATGGGACGCGCGCCGCGAGCGCACCGCCGGCGTTGTACACCGCCGCCCAGGCCGCCGCGGGAGCGACGGTCTACGCCGGCAAGTGTGCACTCTGTCACGGCGCGCAGCTCGAGGGCGGGGCTGGGCCGCCGCTCTCGGGCCCCAACATGACGACGCTCGGCCAGAAGACCCACCTCTCGGTCGGTGACTTGTTCGGCTACATCACGACCAACATGCCGATGAACGATCCGGCCAGCCTCTCGCATGCTCAGTACGTCGTCGTGCTGGCGTACATCCTCAAGCAGAACGGCTACCCGGCCGGCCCTCGGCCGCTGACCTATGCCGGCGCCTCGAGCTCGGGCGTCCGGATCGCCTCGTATCGATAAGCCCCCGGGCCCGGCGGTGCGGGAACCGCCCACGTTTCGCGGAATATAGGTCTGTCAATGAGGCGCCGCTAGCGGGTGGCGGTGCTTGGTGGTCTCAGAGAGGAGGCCCCGCGATGGACCTCGGTGCGAGTGGTTTCGAACGCGTTCTCCGCGAGGACGCGCAGGAAGTTGCGCGGCGGACGCTGCGCTACAAATTCGGCCGGCTGAGCAACCGGCGTATTCTGGGCGTCCTGCGCACGGCAGCGGCGCAGGATCCGCGCATGCGCGAGAAGTCCGACGCCGAACTCCTCGACCTGTGGTTCGGGGCCTACGCCGACTCGCTGCGCACGCTGCGCCGCCAGACTCGTTAAGCTCTCCGGCGCGCTCGATCCGTCCCGCCTCGCGCTGCCGGTCATCGGGGCGCCGCTGTTCATCATCTCGCAGCCCGAGCTGGTCATCGCGCAGTGCACGGCCGGGGTGATCGGGGCCTTCCCCTCGCTCAACGCGCGCCCGGCGCCGGTCCTGGACGAGTGGCTGACCCGCATCGCCGACGCGCTGGCGGCGCACGACGCGGCCCACCCCGACCGCCCGGCGGCACCGTTCGCCGTCAACCTGATCGTCCACCGGTCGAACGACCGGCTGATGCACGACCTCGAGGTGGTGGTGAAGCACCGCGTCCCGATCGTCATCACCTCGCTCGGCGCTCGGCCCGAGATCAACGCGGCGATCCAGGCGTACGGTGGCGTCGTGCTGCACGACGTCATCAACGTCGGCTTCGCGCGCAAGGCGATCGAGAAGGGCGCCGACGGCCTGATCGCCGTCGCCGCCGGCGCCGGCGGGCACGCCGGGACCTGGTCGCCGTTCGCCTTGGTCCAGGAGATTCGGGCCTGGTTCGACGGCCCGCTCGCGCTGGCCGGGGCGATCGCCAACGGCCGATCGGTGCTCGCGGCGCGCGTGCTGGGCGCTGACTTCGCCTACGTCGGCTCGGCCTTCATCGCCACCGCGCAAGCGCGGGCGGACCAGCGCTACAAGGACATGATCGTCGCGTCAAGCGCCGCCGACATCATCTACACCAACCTGTTCACCGGCGTGCACGGAAATTATCTCCGCGGGTCGATCGAGGCCACGGGGCTCGATCCCGGAAACCTGCCGCAGAGCGACCCGTCGACGATGAATTTCGGCTCGACGCGCGAGGCGAAGACGTGGCGCGACATCTGGGGCTCGGGTCAGGGGATCGGCGCGGTCGACCGCGTCCCGTCCGCCGGCGATCTGGTCGCGCGGTTGACGCGCGAGTACGACGCCGCGCTGCGGGCGCTCAGCCCGGCTCCGGTCGCGACTTGACGATCGCCAGCCAGTTCTCGACCCGCATGACGATCGCGCCGTCCTGGTTGATCACGTCGACGTCGAAAGTCACCGTCCCCCGGTCGGGCTTGCTCGAGGAGGGCCACGCATCCAAGACGCTGGCCCGCACGCGCAGAACGTCGCCCGGCCGCACCGGGAGCAGCCAGCGAATCGGACCCAGCCCCGGCGAACCCAAACTCGTCTCGCGGTCGACGAAGTGTTCGACGATCACGCGCATCATCAGTGCCGACGTGTGCCAGCCGCTCGCGATCAGTCCGCCGTAGGTCGAGCGCTTCGCGGCCTCGGGATCGGTGTGGAACGGCTGCGGATCGTAGCGGTGGGCGAAGGCCAGGATCGCGTCCTCGTCGACCTTGATCTCGCCGAACTCAGCCGACAGCCCAGGCGTATAGTCTTCGAGGTAGCGCAATGCCATCACGCGGCGTTCGCCGCCGGAGGCGCTTCGCCCGTGGCCCCGCCCACAACCGGCCCGGGCGGCGAGGGGCGGGCGGCCGAGCGTAACGTTCGGCGCTCAAGCGGGGTATCTGAAATGACGATGCTCCAGGTATCCGAACGGGCTGGGCGGAAGCCCCACTCCCGTCGCGGCTCACCGACGACGGGAGTGGCGATGGACAACCGACAGACGTCGACGAGGAGACACGTTGGCCGTTAACGCCGAGTCCTTCGTGCCGAACCGGGAGCTGACGCAGCTCCTCGATATCTTCCCCCTCGGGATCCGCCAAGCGCTCGTCCGTCTCCCCTACCTCGACCGCGTCATCGAAGTCGTGCTCGACCTCGGCCGTCCGCCGGAAGCGCGTTTCGAAGACGACTTCGTCTTCTTGGGCGAGGCGGCGGTGACGGCAGAAGACATCGCGCACGTGACCTCGCGGCTCTCGCCGTTCGGCGGCGACAACCGCGCGGGGATCGAGCAGACGCTGCACCGCATCAGCGCAATCCGCAATCGCACCGGGCGCATCGTCGGGCTCACCTGCCGGGTCGGGCGCGCGGTCTACGGTACGATCGACATCGTGCTCGACGTGATCCGCAGCGGAAAGTCGATCTGCCTGCTCGGGCGGCCCGGCGTCGGCAAGACGACGATGCTGCGCGAGTGCGCGCGCGTGCTGGCCGAAGGCCGCAAGCGCGTCGTGATCGTCGACACCTCGAACGAGATCGCCGGCGACGGCGACGTCCCGCACGCCGGGATCGGTCACTCGCGGCGCATGCCGGTGCCGAATCCGCAGCTGCAGCACAACGTGATGATCGAAGCGGTCGAGAACCACATGCCGCAGGTCATCGTGATCGACGAGATCGGCACCGAGGCGGAAGCCTTCGCCGCTCGCACGATCGCCGAGCGCGGCGTGCAGTTGATCGGGACCGCGCACGGCCAGTCGCTCGAAAATCTGCTGATGAACCCGACCCTGGCCGACCTGCTGGGTGGGATCGCCGCGGTCACCCTCTCCGATGAGGAAGCCCGCCGGCGCGGCACCCGCAAGACCGTCCTCGAGCGCAAGGCGCCGCCGACGTTCGACGTCGTGGTCGAGATCCAGGACCGCGACCGGCTGGCGATCCATCAGAACGTCGCCGACGTGGTCGACGCGCTGCTGCGCGGGTACACGCCGCAGCCCGAGGTGCGCCAGCGGACCGCCGGCGGCGTGATCGACATCCTCCAGCAGGCGAACCCGGAGGCGATCGCCTCGGAGAAGGTGCGCGCCCTCACCCAGCAGCCACGCGACGACGACGGCGCGCTCTTCGGCGTCGCCGGCGAGAACGTCGACGAGGAATCCAAGCCGCTGATGATCTTCCCGTACGGCGTCTCGCGCAACAAGATCGAGCGGGCCGTGCACAACCTGCGCGTCCACGCCTCGATCGCCCGCAAGTGGGACGACGCCGACGTCGTGCTGACGCTCAAGACGCTCGAGCGCAAGGAATCCGACCGGCTCAAGCAGATCGCGGCCGAGAACATCCCGATCTATTCGATCAAGACCAACACGACCACGCAGATCCAGACGGCCCTCAAGGACGTCTTCAACCTGCCGACGCTCGACGTCGAAGAGATCGCGATGCGGGAAGCCGAAGAGGCTGTTTACCAGGTGCTGCTCGACGCGCGGTCGGTCGAGCTTTCGCCGCAGACGTCGTACGTTCGGCGGATGCAGCACCAGCTCGCCGAGCGGTATCGCTTGCAGTCGCGCTCGACTGGGCTCGAGCCGAATCGGCGGGTCAAGATTTTCAAAGGGCCCGACGTTTAGGGGATGGTGGCGGGGCCGCGGGAGCGGCGCACGACCACGGCGGGCACGATCGTGATTGTGCGGCTGTTAGCGCGTGATCAGCGCGATTCGGTCTTCTTCGGGGAGCTTCGGCTTGCCGTCGTGGAAGTGGGAGATGGCGGTGCCGAGGCGGGAGCTGGCTCCGCGCAGCGTGCCGGTTAGGTGGAGCAGCGCGGCGGCCTCGGTGGCGACGGTCTCGCCGGCTTGCACCAGGGCGGTAACGCGGGAACGCGTGTGGGTCGACGCGTCGGCGCCTTCGGCGGCGGCGCGGGCCAGGTGCGCGGCGAGGTTGGTTAGGCTTTCGGCGACGGCGCGGTTCTGCGCGGCTTGTTCGCGGACGGCGGTCGTCGCGCGCACCAGGTCGTCGGTCGTGTTCTTCTGTTCGTCGCTGGCGCGGCCGACGTCGTCGAGCTGGCGCGCGACCTCGCCGATGTCGTGGCGGATCGCGTCGAGCGCGCGGGTGGCCGCCGCGGTCGCCTCGCGCGCGGCGCGGGCCGCGACGTCGCCTTCGCGGGACGACGCGACGGCGCTCCCGGTGCGGACCTGGACGTCGCGGACGACGGCGGCGATCTCCGCGTTGGCTTGCGCGGCCCGCGACGCGAGGCCGCGGATCTCGTCGGCGACGACGGCGAAGCCGCGGCCGTGCTCGCCGGCGCGGGCGGCCTCGATGGCGGCGTTGAGCGCGAGCAGGTTCGTCTGATCCGAGATCTCGGCGATCGTCTCGGTGATCGCGCCGATCCGTTCGGAGGCTTGGTGCAGCGCCTCGATCCCGGCCAGCGTGGTGGTCATCGCGCGCGCCGCGATCTCACCCGAACCGGTGGCGTCGGCTAGCGCCCGACCGCCTTCGGCGGCGACGTCTTTAGCGGCGTGGGCCAGCGTGCGGATCGTGGCGGCGATCTCGATGCTGCGCTCGACCGAGGTCGCGAGCTCCTCGAGTGCGGCGGCCGTATCGCGCACCAGGTCCTCGAGCCGATCGGCCGAGGTGCGCACGGTCCCGACGGCGTGCGCGACGTCGACGCTCGCGGCGCCGGCTTCGATCGTCGCCCGCTCGAGCTCTTCGACGCTGGCCGAGGTCGCTTGCAGGTCGTCGGCGATCCCGCCGGCGACGGCCCGCAGGCGCCCGGCGTTCGCGTCGGCGTGCGAGGACGCGCCGTCGAGCGCGGTGGCGGCGCTGCGTGCGTCGCGCAGCACCTCGCGCACGGAGGTCAACAGGCGAGCCAGCGCGGCGGCGAGGAAGTCGCCTTCGCCGCGCGGCGCGATCGTGGTGGCGAGGTCGCCGTCGGCTAAGCGGACCGCGGCGCGCGACGCATCGCGCAGCGAGGACTCGGCGCCGGCCAGCGCGTGCAGCACGACGCCCGTCTCGTGCGGGGCGCGCGGCAACGCGCGCAGCTCGGCGAGCGCTTCGAAGTCGCCGTCCGCGACGCGGTCGAGCGCGCGGGCGAGCCGCGCCAGCGGCACGGCGATCGCGTCGGCCAGGAAACGTGCCGCCAAGAACGCGTAGGCGAGCACGATCGCGGCGGCCAGTCCGAAAGCGAGTGGTCCGCCCCCGCCGCGGATCGTGATTCCGCCGGTCACCGCGGTGACGAACAGGACGGTCACCGTGATGACCAGCGCGATCCGCCCGGCGATCCCGCCGCTGGTCACCTGCGGTGGCGGGAGCTGGCTGCCCAGCGCCTCGGCGGCCAGCACGCTCCAGCCGGCCAACGCCTCTTCGAGGGCGAGGCTCAGCAGCGAGGCGTACATCGCCCAGCAGACCAGCGCGCCGACCAACGCGACGACCAGGTTGCGCTGCGGCTCGAGGCCGGTGGCGAGGTCACCGCCGACGCACGCGACGATGGTGATGACGAAGAACGTCAGCGCCCAGGCGACCACGAAGCGCGGCACCAGACGCCGCAGCCGCAACGCGATCTCCGTCGCGTCGCCGACGTGCTCGGTGAGCGCGCGCCGCACCGGGGCCAGCGCGCGGCCCAGCGCGACCGTTTGGACCAGCGGGACCAACAGGGTCAGGACGGCGGCCAACACGGCGCTGACCACCGCCTCGCGTTGCGTGAAGTCACCGCACAGGACGATGAAGACGAAGGCCGCGGGAAACGACACGGCGATAGCGAGGAATCGGCGCCGGGAGAAGCGAGCCCGCACCGCCTGGTAGCGGTCCATCACCCGCGTTGGTTCCGCACGGGGGCGTCGTTCCCCCCGGACGCGAAGGGCCGCGCGTGCTCTTAACGTTTGAGGGGATCGAGGGCGCCGGGAAGTCGACCCTGATCGCGGCGCTGGCCGCCGACGCGCAAGCGCGTGGCGAGCGGATCCTGGTGACGCGCGAGCCGGGGGGGACGCCGTTCGGCGATGCCGTCCGCGCGCTGTTCATCGACCCGGCGTACGCGGTCGATCCGCTGGCCGAGGCAATGCTGGTCAACGCGTCGCGCGCGCAGCTCGTCAGCGACCTCATCGCGCCCGCGTTGAAGGCCGGGACGACCGTGTTGTGCGATCGGTTCTTCGACGCCACCGTCGCCTACCAGGGCTACGGCCGCGGGCTCGACGTCGAAGCGTTGCTCGAGATCTGTCTGGCCGCGAGCCATCGCATCGCACCGAACCTGACCTTCTTGATCGACATCCCGGTCGAACTCTCGCGCGCGCGCATCCAGGCGCGCGGTGGCGCCGACCGGCTCGAGCGCGAAGGCGACGACTTCCACGCGCGCGTGCGCGAGGGCTACCTGCAGCTCGCGCGGCGCTTCCCGCGCATCCGCGTCCTCGACGGCACGGCGCCGGTGCAGGCCGTGCACGCCGCCGCGCGGGCCGAGCTCGAGCGCTACCGGAGCCACCTGGTGCCGTGATCGAGGGCACCTTCGACGTCGTCGGCGCGGCCGGGCCGCGCGCGTTCTTCGAGCATCTGAGCGCCGCGACGCTCTCGCACGGCTACCTGTTCGCCGGCCCGCAGGGCGTGGGGAAGAAGAGCTTCGCGCGCGCGCTGGCGCGGTCGCTGCTGTGTGTGACGCCCAAGCGCACGCTGTTGGGTTGGTGCGGGCACTGCAGCGGGTGCCGGCAGATGGACGCCGGGACGCACCCGGACTTCTACCTCTCCAGCGGGCAACTCAAGATCGGTGAGCGCGACGGCGGTGGTTTCCACGAAGGCGACGAGCCGACCGCGCGCGACGTGGTCCGCCAGCTCTCGCTGCACTCCTACGCCGGTGGGAAGCGCGTCTTCATCCTGGGCGATGCCGAGTTCACCCGCGAGGCGGCCAACGCCTTATTGAAGTTCTTCGAAGAGCCGCCGCCGGACGTCGTCTTGCTGCTCACCACCTATGCGCCGGGGCGGATCCTGCCGACGATTCGCTCGCGGCTGGTCGAGGTGACCTTTCCGCTGTTGACCGGGGCCGAGGTCGTCGAGGTGCTCGTGCGCCGCGGGGTCGATCCCGGCGGCGCGCAGCGTGCGGCACTCGTCGCCAACGGCAGCGTCTCGCGCGCGCTCGCGTTCCTCGACGAGGGCGAGGGTGCGACCCGCGACGCCGCCGTCGAGTGGTTCTTCGCCGCCGCGCAGGGCGAGCCGGCCGACGCGAGCGCGTGGGCGACGCGGCCGACGCTCGAAGCCGGCCTCGAGATCGTCAAGACGTTGACGCGCGACTGGATCGCGCTGCACGTCGGCGAGGGCGTGCCGCTGTTGGCCGTCGACCAGCGCGCGCGGCTTGCCGCGCTGCCGCCGCGCGAACCGGCGGCCAGCGTCAGGCTGCTCACCGCGCTGGGGGACGCCGAGCGCATCGCGCGCACCAACGTCAGCCCGGCGTTGGTAGCGGATCTGGTGCGGATGGCGCTGGCGCCCGGCACGCGCTGAGAGCAGCGCGTGTCACCAGCGGCGGCCGAACGCGGCGTCGCTGTAGGTTTTGGTGATGATGAGCGCGGCGTAGGCGACGGTGATCGCCTGAATCAGCGCGCCGACCAGCGAGCCGACGACCGTCGTCCCCGCCGTGAAGGGCGAGAGCCAGTTCTCGAACCAGCTCTGCACGAGCGGTGCGAGGATGACGACCAGGGCGAGCGTCACGATCGTCGCCAGCGCGGCCGAGAGCGGGTTCGCGCGCACGCGGTCGATCGACGCCTGGATCGCGGCGGCGCCTGGGATGCCGCCGATCGCCGCCGCCGGAATCGCCCAGATCAGGAAGAACGCCGCCAACGCGACCAGCAGGATCGAGACCCAGCCGAGCAGCACGCCGACGAACTGGGCGAGCCACAAGATCAGGCTCAGACCGATCGACGCCATCAGAATCTCCGGCGCGCGCCGGCGCGCTTCGGCCCAATCGCGGTCGAACGAGACGTGCCCGTGCCGCCACGCGTCGTCGGCGATGATACAGGCGGTGCCCAAGCCGAACATCAGCAGCAGAAACACGCCTAGCCAGACGATGCCCCCGGTCAGGCTGCCCAGCACCGCCCCGCCCACGGGCGGGAACAGTCGGATCAGCAGCACGCCGGCGACCGCCATCAGCAGCGGCACGACGACGATCGACGGATTGCGCACCAGCAGCGGCAACGCCGTGAGGTAGATCCGCAGGTCGACGCCGGGCAGCTGCGGTGCACGTCGCATCTCGCGCTCCTACCCGCGCGCGCCGGCCAGCGCGTTCCCGCAGCCGCAGGTCCGCTCGGCCGGCATCCCGGCGATGATCTTGAAGATCGCGTTCTTGACGCGCTCGTTGTTGCTCGCGAAGACCTTCATCACTTCGGCGTGCGAGACGGGCTCGATCCCCGGGACGTCCTCGAGCCCGACGTCGTAGTCGGTGATCAGCGAGATGTTGACGTAGCACATCTCCAGCTCGCGGGCCAGATACGACTCCGGGTAGTTGGTCATGTTGATGACCTCCCAGCC